>Ga0187893_10000029_pt1 | contig 297307 bp, 245 predicted proteins | sample MA1701074metaG_FD_139574 | JGI IMG/M metagenome (GOLD analysis project Ga0187893, IMG submission 139574) | White microbial mat communities from a basaltic lava cave in the Kipuka Kanohina Cave System on the Island of Hawaii, USA - MA170107-4 metaG ...
ACGCGCCGCGGTCTTTGCCTGCGGTCTCGGTTGCAGTGGCGGCCTGCACATTGCGGTAGAGCATCCCAGGGCTGGTCACGCAGAACAGGTTTACGCCGATGCCCTCGCGCTCAAGCGCCGGGACGGCTTCGATGGCCTCTGGCAGCATCCAGCCAACGGCAAAGATGTGGACCTGCGACGGCAGCCCCGGCGTGGCACTGCGGTAGCGCCAGCAGCCAGCAAGCACGTCGCGGCGCAGCTTGTGGCCCCGAGCGTAGCCGAGGGGCCCCGTTGGCGACGCCCCGGTGGCGGAGCTTCTACCCTCACCCAGTCCCTCTCCCTCCCAGTGAGAGGGGGAGGCAGGCGGGAACAGCCCCTGGTCAACAGCCTTCGTGCTCAGCCGCAGCAGGACCGACTCGCCCTCGCCGGCGCCTATGCGGCGTGCCACATCCAGCATTATCCACTCAAGCTCCCGGGCGAAGCACGGCTCGTAGTACAGCAGCCCCGGCAGGCTGATGCCGAGTTCGGGAGTGATGACTCCCTGGTGCATGCCTCCCTCTGACGACAACGTGACCCCTGACGGCGTGGCAACCAGGATGAACTTTGATCCCATATACAGCCCGCTTATGAGCTGGTCCATGCCGCGGGCGATGAAAGGGTCGTACACGGTGCCAAAAGGTATGAGCCTGCGGCCCGAATGCTCTTCCGCGAGGCCCAGCTGGCCAAGGAGCAGCATCATGTTGCCCTCAGACAGCCCGAGCTCGAAGTGCCTGCCGCCCGGCCGGTACACCCACTTTAAAGTCCTGACGGCGAACCCCAGGAAGTCGGGCAGTTCCGTGTACGACCACACGCCGGCACGGTTGATCCAGCTGGCGAGGCCGGTGGAAGTGGCGACGTCCGCAGACAACGTGACGATGTGCTGCGCCGCCTCCGGCGATGTGCGGTCCAGCTCGACCAGCATGCGTCCAAAGGCGTCCTGGGTGGAGCACCGGGCAGGGAACGACAGCGCCGTCTCATTGAAGACAAGCGGTGGCTCTGGCGTTGTGGCGCGCCTGTGCTCCCGGTGCGAGGCGCTGCGGTCTTCCCGATGAACTGAATCCACAATGCCCAGCCTCTCGGCTGCTGCTGCCGTGTAAGCCTGCTCGGGAGTCCCTTGCGCAAATGGAGCCCACGGGTGGTCCGGGTCCATACCCATGTCCGCAGCCAGTTGCCGGAACTGGTCCGGCGTCAACAGTGCAGCGTGGTTGCGCGGGTCCGCCGCGCTCTGCAGCCCCCAGCCCTTGACCGTGTAGGCGAACACCACCGCCGGGCCCGGCGCGCTCGCCGCCTCGCGGTAGCAGCGGACCAGCATGCCGACGTCATGTCCACCCAGGTTGGCGATGCGCCGGTGCAGCTCGGCATCGTCAACATCGGAGACTGCCCGCGCAATGTCCCGCCTGAGCGAGCCAGCGCCGTCCAGAAGCTTCTGCCGCACCTCTGCCGCGGGCGAGACCAGGATGCCCTGGTACTCCTCGTTCGACATGTCGTCTATGCGCCTCCGCAGCGCGTGGCCGCCGGGGCGCTCCATCAGCTCCGTCAGCGCGTCGCCGTACTTGGCTGTGACGATGTGCCAGCCGTTGACGTCGAACATCTCCCGGAAGCGCTGCACCCGTATGCCCGGCACAACGCGGTCCAGGCTTTGACGGTTCAGGTCCACGATCCACACGCAGCGGGACAGGCCGTCCAGCGCAGGTTCTGCCACGGCCTCCCAGATAGAACCCTGGTCCAGCTCTGCGTCCCCAATGTGAGCGAAGAACCGCCCGGACGACGGGTTTAACCCATGCGTCGCCAGGTAGTCCCGGACCAGCGCGGCAAACGCCGCAGACGGCCCCGCCAGGCCGACGGAGCCTGTCGAGAAATCAACAGGCTCAGGGTCCTTGGTTCGGCTCGGGTAGGCTTGCAGGCCGCCGAAGGCCCGGAACTTTTCCAGGTACTCCTGCGGCAGCGCGCCCAGCAGGTACTGCACCGCGTGGAAGACCGGCGATGCGTGCGGCTTGATCGCCACGCGGTCGCCAGCCTGGAGCGTCTCGAAATACAACGCGCAGAGTATGGCGACTGATGACGCGGACGACGCCTGGTGGCCGCCGACCTTGCCGCCGTCGGGGTTCGGTCGCACGTTGTTGGCCCAGTGGACGATGGACGTGGCCAGCCACAGGACGCGGTCACGCACGCTCTGGCGGACGCTGTCCAGGGTGGCACCGCCCGTCCCCGTGTGCGGCCTGGCGGGCGCGGCGTGGGAGGCAGGAGTGCGCGCTGCGCCAATCCCTGTTGACCGGGACTGAATGGAAGGGTCCTCGCCAGACGCCATCGTTCTGCCTCTCGTTCACTTGTGAGAGCGATGATGGCAGGCCCCCCGCCTGGCCGCAAGGCCGGGTTGCGCACACTTGAGCCTACGGGCGGCTACAAACGGGTCCTCGGACTGACATCTTGTGGGCCTGTGGCGTCCGCACCGAATTGCGTACATGACGCCGCTGCTCGTACGTTGTCCCGAGCGAAGGCCCCGGCCGCGCCCGCCGAAGGCGGGCGCGGCCGGAGTCGAGGGACCCCGTCCTGGCGAACTGCTCTGAGGCGAGACTGAAGCACGGGGTTTCTCGACTTTGTCCCCCGGCCCGCCGGGGGACTCCGCTCGAAACGACAGTCTGGCTGCGTCAAGTAGACAATCGCCGATGCGTCCCTACTCAGTTCTACAAACCGTCGGCCTCACATCCTCCTTGCAGCCACCCGGCTCCTCCTGAACAGTACGAACCCCAGGCTTCCGGCGATGATCCACACCGGGCTCAGGATGCCGGCCCATATCGCCCCCGTGAGCAGGCCGTTGCCAATCGCCGACAGAGTGCGCACCGCGCTACGGCCTGAGTCTACCGGCGGGACGCCGCCCGCGGTCCAGCCCTCTTTTTCCAACACCTGGACGACCACCGCGCTCTGCGCCTCCGCCACTCCTGCGGGCGTTGTGCCCTCCACCTTGAGCGTGGCGATGTACGGTGCCGGGCGGTGGTTAGGGTACACGTGAGTGGCAACGGCGGACGTCACGTCAGGGCCGATGTCGCCCTTCAGCGGCGCCGAGCCGTCTCCGAAGTCCCACGTGAATTTCAGGCCGGTCAGAGCCTCCGGGCGGGTGAACGTACCGTTGAACTTGACCTCCTCGCCTGCCTCAACAGTCATTGACTGGCCGGCGAAGACTGTGATTGGCGGGATTGTCGTCACGTTTACGACCAGGGTGTCCTTGCCCTCGGCTATGCCCGCATCACCCGTGCCGGTGAGCTTGACGGTCACGATGAAGGGCGAGTCCTTTTCGTCCGGGTACAGGTGCGTCACGGGCGCGGTCACGCGTGTGCGGCCGCCTTCCTCCTTCAGGGCAGTGCGGGTGACGATAACCGGGCCGAAGCCATCGCCAAAGTCCCATTCGGCGGTGAAGCTGTCTATGCCGTCCGGCGCATCGAACTCGGCGCGGAACTGGACGACCGCGGTGGTGGACGCCGTCTTGTCCTGCCCCGAGCGCACCACGATGGGCAGGGGCACCGAGCGCAGGTTGATGCTGACGAGGGAGTACGCCGCGCTCTGCGAGATGAAGCTGAGGCGGCCCTGGATGCGCTCGATTTCGCTCTGGATGCTCGTGATCTCCTGCTGCACGCGGATGGCGTCCTCCACCTTGTCCGCCTTGGCAAACAGCGCCCGCAGCGTCTCCTGCGTGTCCTTCAGCGTCTTGAGGCGGGCCGTCTGGTCGGAGAACTCCTCGGTGAAGTCCTGGCTAGAAATGTCCTCGGTCTGCACTTTGGAGGCCATGGCGCGGACCTGACGCAGCACATCATCCAGCCGGTCCGCTGGGACGCGGATGACAATATGGCCCTGGTAGAGAGTGGGCAGTCCGGAAGAGACGACCCACCCGCCGCTTGCGCTGGCGAGGCGGCTGACAGTCTCGACCGTGCCCTGAACATTTGCCACTTCCAGAGACATCGAGACATTGCGGACGATGATGCGCGCCTGCTGGGCCTGCAGCGCGACCTCGCGGTCAATGGGTGAAGATGAGTCCGGAGCTGTCGAGCCTCCGGGGCGAGGCGCTGGGGTGGCGGTGGCAACGGCTAAGGACGGACCGGCAGGGCCTGCGGGGCCTGGTTGCCCTGGAATGGCCAGGGCAGGCGCAGCGGTAGCAAGAACACGCCCACCGGACGTCTGTTTGATTAGTTCTGCTGCTTCTTCTGCGGTGAGGCCCTTTAACCGGTAATACGCCTCCTGCTGGAGGGCGTCGTACTGCTGTTGGGTCATGCCGTAGCCGCCCGGCGGGATGACGACCCCGGCACGCGCCATATCTTCAGTGGTCAGCGTTGACCACGCATTGCTGCTGGTGGGTTGCCCCGGGTTGCCCGGTAGGCCACCGGCCCCTTCGAGGCCCGCGTAGGAAGTGTCCTCAGACCGCCCACCGCACGCAGCGGCAAGGGCAGTCAGCAGCGCCACGCCAGTGACAGTGGCTATGACTGTGCGATTGGGCATGGAAGTTTCCCTTTCCCAAGTGACGGCGTTACGTGGTCCGGGAGGGGCGCACCGTAGTTGCCGCCCACACTATCGAAGACGCTGGAGGAAGCCGGTTTGTTCCCTTTGCAATTCGTAGCCGCTACCTGACAGGGTCACGTCAGGCCGACGGCTTAAAATTCCTTACCTCGTCCATGAATGCCACCGACCTGACGTTATGGTCCAGCACGTACCTGACCTGGCGCCGGAGTATCCGCTCCACCTGCTGCAGCACTTCTTGTGGCGCCCGCACGCCCTCTACCGCGGGCCAGTCCGACCTCGCCATGTGGCGCAGCAGCTTGATCGTAGTCGCGCTCGCTGCCAGCACGGTCTCGCCGCCCGCCGATTTACAAGTCGGGCAGACCAGGCCGCCGCGGTTGGCTGACCACACGTGGTCCTGCTCGGCCAGAACGTTGCCACACCCCGCGCAGCGCGAGACTTCCGGCATGAAGCCGGATAACTGGAGCAGTCGCACCTCGTACCAGCGCACGAGCAGGTCTGGTCCCGAAGTGGTCTCCAGCGCGCCCAGTGTGTCCACCAGCAAACGAAAGACTGGCTCATTTGGCGCGTCCTCCACCGAGAAGCGTTCGGCAAGCTCGGCGACGTATATGCCACGTGAAAGCTTGCCCAGGTCCTGACGCAGGCCCAGGAAGCCCTCGACGGTGTCTGCCTGGCCCACATTGCCAAGGTTGCGCCCTTCGGACACGGACAACGATACGTACCGGAGCAGGTCCAGGTGCCCCCCGGTCTTCGACGTGGCCTTGCGTGCGCCTTTGGCCACTGCGCGCACTATGCCCCGGTCCGGCGTGAGCGCCACGACCAGCCTGTCCGCTTCGCCCATATCAGCGCAGCGCAGGACGACGCCTTCGCACCGGAACGTGCGCGACCGTGCGGAGTTCATGCCGCCAGTCTATCGTGGCGCGGCGGTCTCGCCCTCTCCCTGGCAGGGAGAGGGCTGGGCCTGCCCCGGACTTGGTCCGGGGGTGTGGGCCGGGGTCCCCCGGCTACGCTCGGGACGACGGTCGCAGCCCGTTTAGTTCCCTCTAAACTCTGACCTCGCCTCCAGCGCATGGGCCAGCGTGGCGTCATCGGAATACTCCAGGTCTGCTCCTGCTGGCAGGCCGCGGGCAAGGCGCGTCACCTTCACGCCCAGGGGCGCGATCAGGCGCTGCATGTACATGGCGGTCGCCTCCCCCTCGAGGTTGGGGTTGGTGGCGAGTACGACCTCCTGCACCGTCCCGTCCCGCAGGCGTTCCAGGAGCTCCCGCATTTTCAGCTCCTCCGGGCCAATGCCGTTGACTGGCGAAATGACGCCGTGCAGCACGTGGTAGAGCCCGCGGTAGACGCGCGTGCGCTCTATCGCCGTCACGTCCAGCGGCTCTTCGACAACGCATATGCGCGTGCGGTCACGGCGGAGGTCAGAGCAGACAGCGCACTCGGCCGATTCGCATATGTTCAGGCAGACCCGGCACAGCACGGTGCGGTCTTTGACGTTAAGGATTGACTGTGCCAGCTCCTCCGCTTGATCTCGCGGCATGCGCACAAGGTGGTAGGTAAGGCGCTGCGCCGTTTTGGGGCCAATGCCTGGCAGACGGTGGAACGCTTCGATGAGCCGGGCCACTGCCGGGGCTGTGGAGGACGAGGTCTGTGGCGTGGTGGACATAGAGCGTGTCTGCGTCATAGGTAAGCCGAAAGGGGCAGGGAACGGGGCGTCCTACATCAGCCCAGGTATGTTCATCCCGCCGGTGACTGCGGCCATGCGCGCCGAGGCTTCTTTGTGCGCTTTATCCATGGCCTCGTTCACCGCCGCGAGGATGAGGTCCTGCAGCATGCCGACGTCCTGTGGGTCCACGGCGTCTGGGCTGATTGTGAGCGACTCCAGGCGGCCGCCGCCGACCACGACTGCCTTTACAGCGCCGCCACCCACGGTGGCCTCGGTACGCAACTGGGCCACTTCCTCCTGGACCTTGTTCAGGCGCGCCTGCATCTGCTGCGCCTGCTGGATGAACTTGCGGTTGATCATTGGAGCATCCTACATTACCCGCCATGCCGCCTGACGGCGGTGGGCGCGGCGCGTGAGCCGTCACTCGTCCGGCCCTGCCTCCTCTTCACTTACCACACGGGCGCCCATGGCAAGCGCGGCCCGCACAAGTGGGCTCTCGGATGCTGTGGCCTGGCCCTGCGCGCCAGGGCTGCCGTTGCCTTCCACCGGCGCCACAACGACCTTCAACGGTGCGCCGTAGGCATCGGCCACCGCTTTTTCAAGGGCCTCGACCGCGCGCGGGTCCTGCAGCTCCTGGTCCACGTTCTCCCGCATGGATTTGTGCTGAAAACGCAGCACCAGACGGCCGTTTTCAGGCTCGCCTGGCTGGGCCGCCTTCAGCAGCGGGCCGAGCATGTAGCGCCGGAATTTTTCGCGCCGGAGGGCATTTGTCACCATGGCCCACTTCTGGGCTGCGGGAGACTGTGCCTGACGGCCGGACGGAGGCGTTGGGAAGTCCCGTTCGACATTGGCGTCGCTACCACGTGCCGGTCCGTACGAACGAGGGGCCGCAGGTTCCGGCGCCCTTGCCCTGACGGGTGGCACAGGCGGCCGTTGAGTGCCGGCGGCAGGTATGGCTGGCCTGAGGGCAGGCGTCGGCGCACTGGGAATGGGCTGTGCGACATGTGGCGTCGCGATCGCGCTTATGACCGCCAGCTCCAGCGCCAGCGGGGAGGATGATGCCTCTTTGATGGCCGCCTCGCCCAGGGCAGAGAGCGCCTGGAGCACGCGCTCAAGCGAAATGGACTTGCCAGCCGCTTTCATCGCCTGGACAACCTCTCCTGGCTGGCTTATTGCGTCCTCGACTCCGGCCTTGAGCAGGAGCGCCGCTCGCAGGGCCTCAACGGTCCCGCTGCGGAGGGAGCGCAGGTCAGCGCCGCGGGCGGCTTCGCGGTTGACCGCGGCCAGCGCCCTGGCAGCGTCACCTGCCAGGAGGGCGGTGGCCAGCTCAATGGCCGGGCCAGTGCCGCCCATCCCCAGCAGCTCCCTGGCCTGGGCGAGCGTGATTTCTGGCCGCTGGGACTCGTCACCGGTGTCGCCCTGATCGTCAGTGTCACCCTCACCCCGGCCCTCTCCCATCGAGGGAGAGGGGGCGCGTGTGCGCAGGCCGCCGTAAGACACAGCCAACTGCTCCAAGATGTTTTCAGCGTCTCGCAGGCTGCCCCAGGCGGAGCGCGCAACCGTTTGCAGCACCTCCGGTTCGCATTCGATCCCCTCTTCGCCGCACACCTCCGCCAGCCGGTCGACGACGTCCTCATTGGAAAGGCGGCGGAAGTCGTACCTCTGGCACCGCGAGATTACCGTCGCAGGCACCTTGTGTGAATCGGTCGTCGCCAACACCAAGACGACCCTGGGAGGCGGCTCTTCCAGGGTCTTGAGGAGCGCGTTGAAGGCCGGTTCCGTAAGCATGTGGACTTCGTCAATGATGTAGACCTTCCAAAGGCCGGCCACCGGTTGGAAGGCGACGCTATCGCGCAGCTTGCGGATATCATCAATGCCCCTGTTCGATGCGGCGTCAATCTCGATGAGGTCCAGCATCCGGTCTTGTTGCACGGCCACGCAGTTGGCGCAGGTATTGTCAGGCTCGCCTTCGTGCGGCTTCAGGCAGTTCAGGGCCTTTGCCAGGATGCGCGCAGTGGAGGTCTTGCCAACCCCCCGCGGGCCAGTGAACAGGTAGGCGTGGGCAACCCGGCCAGTGGAGACCGCGCGCCGCAGCGTTGAAGTGACGTGTTGCTGACCGGCCACGTCCTGGAACAGTTGCGGCCGCCACTTCCTGTAAAAGACCTGCGCGTTTGTCATGCCGGACGGGCCTTAGCGCGTGCTGCTCGGCTCGGCCTGCCTTCGGTGGGCGACATGACAGCACCCGGCGCTTTGAGTACTCCACCCTCGACGAGTTTCGCGACCACCCCGTCAGCCTTGCTGAACATGACGCGCTCTTCGTCAGGCTCCGCGTGGTCGTACCCGAGCAGGTGCAGGACTCCGTGGATTGTCAGGGTGGTTAGCTCCTGTTCCAATGAATGCCCGGCTGCTGCGGCCTGTCTTATCGCCTGCGGCAGGGAGACGATGATGTCACCGAGCCTGTCCTCGAGCGCTGCGAAGGCGTCCGAGTCCGCAGGTGGCGTGCCGTTGCGCCAGCCGGGTGACTGATTGAACGACAGCACATCAGTGACCTCGTCTTCGCTGAGAAACTCCCGGTTCAGGCTGCGCAAACGGTCGTCGCCACTAATGAGCACGGTCACCCTGTCGGGCCCGGCCTTGTGTTCAGCCTCCAGGGCCGCCTCGGCAGCCCGCCTGACCAGCCCTTCAGGCACGCAGCCGTCGAAGCCTTCATCAAAGAAGACCTCGACCCTGTCGTTCAGGATGGCCGGGTTGTTGAGTTTCATGGGCAGCCGGAGGGGCCGTCAGGGGCCGGAAATTGAACGTGGTGCGAGTTCGGCCATCCTAGCACACAGGGCCACGCGCCACCGCCGCGCATAGCAGGGCGCGGGATCAGCGTTGGCGGGGCCCGCCGCCGCGCACCCTGGCCGCCGCCGCATTTGCAGCGTCCTCCTGGAGCAGGCGCATTCGGCTGAACAGCGGCGCCAGCGCCGGGTCATCATCTGCAAGCCCACCGGCAACGAGCGCGGCCCTGGACAGTGCCAGCCTCACTTCGGGCGCGTCTGGACGGCCCACCTCGACGTACGTCCGGGCCTCGAGCAGGGCGGACACCAGCTTGTCGCTGATTAGGCGCGACCTCTGCCTGTCGCCTGGCTGCATGGCGGTCTCTTCCGCATGTGAGATGGCCGACTCGATCCTGTAGAAGAGTGGCGGTTTTACCATGGCCTTCCATTGTCTCTGCCCGGCGGTCGCCTTGCCTGACGGGCCTGGGCAGAGGTCATGGGCCGGAGCGGCTCCCGCCACCGCACCCATGCCACCCAGAGCGAGGCTGCCACTATCGCGCCGAGCGTGTCCGCGATGATACCCACCCAGCTCGGGTTTCTTCCAGGGACGTACCGCTGGTGGATTTCGTCTGTGACACCGTACAGCGCGGCCAAAAGTACTGCCAGAGCGGCAAGCTTGACGGTGTCTGCGGCGCCGCGGTGCGGGAAGGTCCGTGCTGCCAGCCTGGCTATGAGCACCGCGAGGACAAAGTAAAGCACGCCATGCACAAGCTCCTGCCGCCAGGGCAGGAAGGACAGTATGCCCCGGAACCGCGCATAGCCCGACGCTGGCTGGTCTGACAGAAAATATATGAAGCCCATCCAGGCGAACGGCGGGAGTATGTACATGAGCCTAAATAGCACGACAAATGCCGGTGGCCCGGTTACCCGGCTCGGGATGACGGGGACCGGCCCTCCCAAAGGCTCAGGTGCGCGCAGCTTTGACCCACACCCTAACCCTCTCCCTGGCAGGGAGATGGGGCCATGAGATTCATTTAGCTCTTAGACCACTCGGTGTCGAAGACGCGCTTCATCTCCGCCCACCACTCGCCGGGCTGCGCCTCTGGCGTCTTCTGCTGGAATGTCATCATCAACTCGTTCCACTCGACCGATTTCTTGGACCGTGTGTACTTCTGGAAGTCACGCTTGGGGTCGAAGTTGTCCGGCGCCTGGCAGTACATGAAGAGGTGGTTGCCGAGCCGGAAGATCTCCATCCTTTGGATGCCGTTCTGGCGCAGGTCTGACAGGACCTCCGGCCACACGGCGCGGTGGTACTTCTCATAGAGGTCAATTGTCTTCCTGTCGTTCTTGAGGTCGAGTGCCTGGGCGAAGGATTTCATCTTTTCCTCCAAACCTCCGTGAACATTGCATGCGGCGGATAGCCTACACTTCTGCGGCCCTGCTTATGTGCTGGTCCTGCATATGAAAATCAACCTGATCGCCGTGCAGCCAAAGATGGAGCTGGCGCATTACAAAAGTGCGGGCGCTTTCGAGGCGAAGATCGTCAGCCTCATGGAAGCCGCCGTGCGGCGGGTTGACTTGTCTCTGCCCACGCTTGTCGCCTTTCCTGAGTACCTCGGAATGTACCTCAGCTTTGTGCCGCGCTACTGGGAGGAGGTGCGGAGCGCAACGACCCTCCGGGCAGCTGTGGACAGAATTGTTGCCGGACACGCGCCCAATCAAGCGGGCCGGACCAGTAAGAGAAAAACTGCGCAGCGGCTCCTGTTCGTCGAGCGCGCGATTGAAACTGAACGGGCATATACGGGCGCCTTTTCCTCGCTTGCCCGCCAACACGGCGTTTACATCGTCGCAGGCAGCCTCTGCGTGCCCCCGATGGACGAAAGCCCGCACCGCGGCGGACACTTCATTCAAGATGGCTCTCGCGTCCTGGGCCGGTCATATGTTTTCTCGCCAGCCGGCTTATGCATACACCGCGTCTCGAAAGTTAACATCCCGGAGGGAGAAGACCGCTTGATAGACCCTGCTCCCGTGAACGACCTCGCGCCTGTGGCTGCGAAAATGGGCCGCATAGGAGTCTTGCTTTGCTTTGACGGCTATCACCACTCACTGATCGGACGTCTCGACTCCCAGGGAGCGGATATCCTTGTCCAGCCGCTCTACTTCCCGAACCCAGACATCAGGTTCGATGGTTCAGGGAAGTTTGTCCCAAAACCGTGGGACTTCATCTCGTTGATTCAGGGCAGGGAGAACATCCAGTACGGCATTGCCGCGGCGCAGGTAGGCGCCGTATTTGAGGACCAGAGGGCACAGGGCTTGAGTTTCATCGCCAGGAACACGGGCAAGCCAGGGTTACCCTGGCAGGAGGCCATCGTCGCAATGGCGGAGGAGCCTTACGGGGAGACTATCGTCGCAGCCACAGTAGACACCGCACGCCGTTGACCCCACTCGCGGGATCATCCTAACCCCTCACCCTGACCCTCTCCCTCAAGGGGAGAGGGAATGCAAGAAGCCAACGAGGCTATTGGGATAGTTGCTCAGTTCGGAGGAGACTGGATTCATGAAACGCGTCGGCTTCCTGCTCAAAGTGAAAGACGACCCTGCGCTCCAGGCGGAATACAAGAAGCACCACCGGGAAGTCTGGCCGGACATGCTCGACGCCCTGCGCCGCCACGGCTGGCGCAACTACTCGCTCTTCATGCGCAAAGACGGGCTCATGTTCGGCCACGTGGAGGTCCCAGGCAGCCTGCAACAGTGCCTGGCAGGCATGGCCGGCGAAGAGGTCAACCTGCGCTGGCAAAAGCTCATGCAGCCGTACTTCGAGGTCCCGCCGGGGGCCAGGCCGGACCAGACGATGGTGGAGCTTGAGCAGGTCTTTTACATGCAGGGCGCAGGCTACAACCGCCGCAAAGCGCAGCGCATGTGCTTCCAGCTCAAGGTCAAGCCGGACGCACGCTCGATATCCGATTACAAACGCAGCCACGCAGACGTCTGGCCGGAAATGCTGGCTGCCCTCACGCGGCACGGCTGGGGCAACTACTCCATCTGGATGCGCCCCGGCGGGTACATCTACCTGTACTCGGAGATGTGGCAGGACCCTGCCAGCGCGCAGAAGGCCATGGCATCGGAAGACGTGAGCCGCCGGTGGGGCGACCATATGCGCCCGCTCTTTGAGCTCGGCCCCGACGGGACAGCGGCGCGCGCAGACATGGAAGAAGTGTTCCACACGGACTGAAAATCCGCGTGTCGCCGGTTCAAGTCCGGCCCGCGGCACCATTTTTTGAGTTCAGGTCGGCTGTTTCGGACACTCCGTGACACGCTAATGACAGCTGTTCGCTAATCCCTTGCTAATCCGCGGCCCGGTACTCGCTGACACACGGGCGCCCTTCATTCTGAAACAGTCCCCATGATTTATTTCACGTGATACGAACATTCGTTGTAACGCCGAGTTCAACATGGTTCCGGCCGTTTATTTCACATGATATGAGCATTTCTGATGTCGCAACTTGAAACGCTCATCATGACGGAGTTCGTCAGCATGCTGTTACCAACTGTTACCAAATAGTTACTATTTCCTCTTGACAGTCTCCCCCCGCGGGCCGGTTATGCTTTGAGGGTCACGGGTGAACTGCTTTCCAGGCAGCCAGGACAGACTCCTCTTGAGATAGTCACTAATTGTACTCCTTAGGCGAAGGGGGTAGCAAATGGTACGGATAAACACATTTTAGCATTCAAAGTGGTTGCCCTATCTCGCGACGGTAGTCGTAGCCGTGCTGGCAATCAACCAGGACGCGGAGCCCGCATTAGCAACCGAATGTAGCCTTACCGACGCAAACACCGGAGGTTTCTGGTTCGGATCTGCCCATCAAACAGGAATAGCTGATCTCGAGGGTTCCAGTGCCGAACTATGGAACTACGATCCTAACCCCATCTTCGCCGCCTCGGCATTTTGGACGATGCTCACTGTAGAGGGCGAAGCCGAGTGGGCTCAGATCGGATGGGCGAGTGTTTCTGGAGATTTCTGGGATCCGAAACAGAGTGGAGTTTTCCTGCAGTTGCTGGATTCAACCGGGCCAACGCTCTGGACCGGTTACCTTAAGTCAGACGACACTTGGCAATACGACCTAGACTTGAGCGGTATTGAGGACGCCGTGCATCCGACCTCCGAAGACATGTACGAGATCTACACTTGGGGGTCCGACTGGTGGTTCGTCTACAATCACGACACCGATGCAAAGATGGTGCTCTCCAGAGACTTTGACCCCGACGAAATCATCGTCGCGGGCGAAGTGCAGGACTATGCCTCTGGCAACAAAGGCGACCACGCCCCTGGTCATACCACAGGTAACCCCCTGCAGGCGAACCTATCAAAGAAGAACGTAAACGGCACCTGGTCTAACACGAGCCTAACATTCCACGAGTCAACTGGACCGTTTGACGACAACCCGGACAACCCGGATCAGGATTCCAGTACCGACGGCGTGGATTTTGATAATTTTACGGGTGATGGCATCCGTGTCTGGGATCAGCGCTGCAGTAGCTAAGGAGAGTCATGAAAAAGAACATCGCAATTTGGGCAGTCGGCATTGCGGCGTTATCTATTTCTCTAACTTGGTTTGTAATGAAGAGAGACGATTCGGTCGGTGCCCAAGCGCACGGTCCTGAGGACTACGCAAGTCCTCAATTAGAAGCACTGATCGGCGCTGAGAACTACAGAACCAAGTTCGAGCACAACCATCCACCGATTACGTGCACCCAGATGCCGTTCTGCACAGAAATCTGGTATCACCGATTTGATCCACAACTAGAGAAATTCCTGGCGCCGCCCGAAGGAGAGCCTACACTAGAACCAACTCAAGAAAGGCGGATTTATCCGACGCTCGGGCCTGCAACTCCGGTGCCCACTGCGCCGGAACCGGAGAAGTAGACGGGGATTTATAGATGGTGCATTCTGATCCGACGCCGACGTCCCGGGCAAACACGGGCCTTATTTCCGCGCAGCCCGTCTGCGGGCAGCGATGGGCCGCAGACCGCTTGCCGTCCAGCCCTGGGCCACATCTATGCAGCGCATGAACTCCGCGGAGCGGTGCGACTGTATGTGGCGCAGCAACCTCCGCAGGCCGTTCACCCTGGACCAGTGGCCGCTTATGTACGGGTGCATCGTCAGCATGAATGCCCCGCCGTGCTTGTACGCCATGTCGAACTCCCACACCCAGGTGTCTAGCGCTGCTTGCGGGCTCGCCAGCGTGCCCATCCGGCCTATGGCCGGGTTGAACGGGTAGTAGGGCGCATCATCCAGCGACCAGTGCACGGGCAGCTCGACAACCCTCCGGCCTTCTGCGCCGGCCATCTTGAGGCCGCTCCTGTCCAACATACGGCCCGTGGCAACGTCTGCGAAGTACGGCACGTCGTGTCCCATGAGGCTGGAGTCGTATACAAACCCGCGGTCCGCCAGAAGGCCCAACGTGTGCTTGGACACGTCCCACGCCGGCGACCGGTATCCCAGCGCACGCTTGCCAGTCACCTTCTCCAACGCGTCCGATCCCCTGTCCAGTACCGCCGCCTCCTCTTCGCGCGATGGCAGAGTCGCAGGCGCCTCGTGCATGTATCCGTGGTGGGCCACCTCATGCCCGCCGCGGGTAATCGCCTTCACGGCCCCCGGGTGGCGCTCGGCAACCCACCCAGGCACGAAAAACGTGGCGGGGACGCTGTGCGCGGCCAGCAGGTCCAGGATGCGGGGCGCGCCCACTTCAGGGCCAAAGTCCCCCATAGACATCACGCTGGGCCGGTCGGCAACGGAAGGCTCGCGGCGCAGCATCCCGGACGCTCCGTCCAGGTCGAACGTGATCATTACGACGCACTGAATGCGGCCAGGCCAGAGGCCGGTCATTTCGCTAACTCCCGGCGCCCGCAGGCGCGGCCGCTACTGCGGGCTGAACTGACAGGGGCGGCTGGTAACGGGCCGCCAATGCACGCTCGCGTATCGAGAACGCAAGCAGCGTCGCCACGCCCAGCAGGCTCGCGCCTGCCACCCAGAACGGCGTATACGTGTCATACCTGTCGAACGCCCAGCCGGTGAGCCAGATCGTCAGCGCTCCGCCCACCTGGTGAGACATGGTGATGATGCCTGACAGAGTGCCCATCGTGCGGATGCCGTAGATCTCCCGCGTCAGCGAGTAAGTGAGTGGCACCGTGGCGATCCATGACACGCCTGCGACGACTGCGAAAAGCCATATCGCTGACTGGCTCGTGAAGACGATCATGAGGGCGTATGCCAGCCCGCGGACGAAGTAGACGGACGCGAGCAGGTTTTTCGACCCCGCACGGTCCGATATGTACCCCGCGCCCAGCACGCCAATGACGTTCAACCCCATCATCAGGCCGAAGGCCGTCGCCGCCGGGGCTGGCGACATGCCGCGGGAGGTGACGAAGGGCACGAAGTGGACCGAGAGCGCGGTAGTCGTCGCGCCGCAGACAAAGTAGGCGAGCGAAAGCTGCCACACGGGCGCGGACCTGAACGCGTCGCGCCAGCGGCTGCACTCCAGCGGCGGCGCGCATAGCGCGAGGGAGGGCCTGCGTCGTGGGTCAGCTTCGCCTCCTTTCGCCCCGTCTCCGTCTGGACCGAGGCCCATCTCCTTCGGGTCCTCCTTGAGTACGAACATCGCCAGAGGCAGGCCGATGACCAGTATGAACAGGCCCAGGATGACCCAGACCAGGCGCCAGTCCATGAGTAGCAGCAGGTACCCCGTGAAAGGCACCATGATCATCCCGCCCACCGGCACGCCGGCCGTCTGGACGGCCATCGCCGTACCACGCTTGCGGTTAAACCACCTTGAGATCAGCGGACCTGTCGTAACGAACGAAACGCCGCTCGCAGCGAATGAGATCACGATGCCGTAGAACAACGTCAGCATCCACAGCGAGCCCACGAGGCTGAGCGCCACCGTGCCAAGTCCGAAGGCGACGAGCGAGGCGACGATGACCTTCTTGGCGCCTATACGGTCGTACATGTTGCCGAGCAGCGGCGTCGTGACGGCGTTGACCAGCGTGCCGATGGCGGCGACAACCGAAATCTCGCCCACGGTCCAGCCGAAGTCATCCTTCCATGGAGCGAAGAACAGGCTGAACCCGTTACGCGAACCGACTGCCAGGAACGACATGAAGAAGGTCGTTGCGACGATGAACCAGCCATAGAAGATGGGGTCGCGGCGGCCCCTGGTACGGGGTTGCCCGGCGTCGCTCGGTCCGGGTATCTCGTGGGCCATCCTTGGTCTGCCTTTCAGGCCATCTTGCCGAGCGGCCGCCCGCCAAGCACGTGCAGGTGCAGGTGGTCAATCATCTGCCCGGCGTCCTTGCCCTGGTTGATGAGGACCCGGAAGCCGGACCGCTCAATGCCGGCTTGCTGCGCCACCTGCGATGCAACGCGCACTAGGTGTCCAAGCAGGGCCTCCTGCTCCGGAGAGGTACCGGCCAAGGCCTCGATGTGCTGCCGCGGCACCACAAGTACATGGGTGGGCGCGGCAGGCTTGATGTCATTGAACGCCAGGGCGCGGTAGTCTTGGTACACCAGCGTGCTGGGGACCTCGCCGTGGATAATGCGGCAGAAGATGCATCTCTTGGGGTCGGTGGGCATAGTCAGGTCATACTCGTGTGGCGGGGCTGTTATCCGTCGCCCCGAGCGAAGCCGAGGGGCCCCACTTATTTTCTGCCACAAGGTGGCAACCGAAAGGTGAGGACACAGGCTAGATGCTCAGCAAGATATTCAGGACGCCGTCACAACCCCATCGTCCGCGCCAGGGCTTCCCGGTGGAACGCCGCGCCGCCGTAGTCAGGCTGCCATGCTATCGCGTGGCGCGTGTAAAGGTGCAGGCCGTGCTCCCATGTAAACCCAATGGCGCCGTGACACTGGTGCGCCAGGGAGCATACCTGGGGCAGCAGCTCGCTGGCCGTCAGCTTCGCCAGCGCCACCTCTCTCGCCGAAGGCCTGCCCTCTGCCAGCGACCAGGCGGCCTGGTACGCCAGGTGGCGAGCGCCCTGGAGACGTGTCGCCGCTTCGGCCAGCCTGTGCTGTATGGCCTGGAACGACCCAAGGGGACGCCCGAACTGCTTGCGCCCTGAAACATATTTTACAGTCATGTCCAGGACGCGGCGCGCCGCGCCCGCCATCTGCAGCGCGCGGGCCGCGGCGCCGTACCGAAGGGCCAGGTCTGCGATTGCACCGCCACCTTCGGGCCCTCCTATGGCGTCCTCATCTCGCGCCGTGGCCTCATTGAACTCAACCAGGCACGAATGTATGCCAGCCGATGACTTCAGGGCAGTGCGCGTCATATGGCTGGTCGCATTGGCCTCCGCGAGTAACACCATGCAGTTGCCACTTCCCGCTTCTCTGGCGAGCACGAGCAGGTCCGACGCCGGACCGGCGTAGTGCACGGACATGCTCTCGCCTGTGAGCGTCCACACGTCCCCGGTGCGCCGGGCAGTGACTCCTGACCCGATGTTTGCCCAGTCGCCCTCGCGGCCAAGCAGGGCAGGCACGACGACCCGGCTGCCGTCTGCGATCCTGGAGAGGAACTGCTCCTTTTGATGCCGGTCTCCGAACTGTGAAATGACGAGGGCCGATACGACGCTCGACTCGACGAGAGGCCCCGGCGCGAGGTGTGCGCCCCACTCTTCCAGGAGCGGCGCCATGTCTGCGAACGTCAGGCCCGCGCCGCCGTGTTGCTCTGGCACGAGCGTGCCGGTCCAGCCGAGCCGCGCCACATCACGCCAGAAGTCAGGCGCGTAGCCGCGCTCGTCCTGCGCCATGGCGCGCACGTGGGACGGTTTGCACCGCTCCGACAGGAACTCGCGCGCGCTTCGGAGCAGCAGCTCCTGAGTCTCTGTGAGGCCGAAATCCATCAGGCGGCTCCGCACGGTGAGGCGAATGGCAAGCGCCTGTTCGTCGTCCCGGGCGCAGCCGAGGGACCCCGTCCCCGGCGGTCGTTTGGGAGCGAATATGAAAAACGGGGTCCCTCGACTCCGTACCGGTGGCACCGGTACTCCGCTCGGGATGACGGTCTGACGGCGACGCGCAAAGATGTCGGCTTCATTCTCTTGGCAGGCCCAAGCCGCGCTGGGCGATGATGTTCTTCTGTATTTCGTTCGTCCCCGCCAGGATGGGGCCCGATGTGTAGAACAAACGCAGTTTCAGGATGCGGCCCTGCAACACGGCCCGCGCCGACCCTGCCTCAAGCGGCCCATACATGCCCAGCGCCTCGAGCCCGTACTCGTGCACGCGCAGGTTCACGTCGCTGCCCCAGTACTTGCTCATTGAAGCTTCGGAAACCGGCGTCTCGCCGCGCCCCTGCCGCCACGCCGCTTCGTAGGTAATGAGCCGGGCCTGCTCTATTTCAGCCTCAAACCCTGCGAGCCGGTGGCGGACATCGGGGTCAAACGCAGGGGCGCGGCGTGGCGTGCCCGCCCTTGGGATGACACCCTCACCCCAACCCTCTCCCGTCGAGGGAGAGGGGGAAAAGGTGCGAAGACCCTCTCCCGTCGAGGGAGAGGGGGAGGGCTGCGCCCTTACGAGCGCCTTCAGTTCGTCGAGCGTGCGTTGCGCCCAGGCGATGTAGTCAATGTTCGCCCGCTCATGGTTGAGCAGTGCCGTACCCACGCGCCAGCCATCGTTTAGCCCGCCGACAAGGTTTGTACGTGGCACGCGCACGCTGTCGAACGTCACCTGGTTGAAGGAATGGAACCCTGCCATGTTGATGATCGGACTGACCGACACCCCCGGCGACTTCATGTCCACGAGGAACATGCTGATGCCCTTGTGCCTGGGCGCGTCCGGGTCGGTCCGGGCGAGCATGAACATCCAGTCCGCCCGGTGGGCGAGCGAAGTCCACACTTTGCCGCCGTCAATGACGAAGTGGTCGCCATCTCCGGCGGCCCGCGTCTTGAGGGAAGCCAGGTCTGAACCAGCGTCCGGCTCGGAGTAGCCCTGACACCACTGGACCTCGCCACGGGCGATGCCGGGGAGGTGGGCGCGCTTTTGCTCGCCGCTCCCGAAGGCCATCAGAGTCGGGCCGATCATCCGCGTGCCAAAGCGGTCGTTCCCAGGCGCACGCCGGTAGGCCATCTCTTCGGCCAAGATGAGGGACATCATGGGCGAAGCGCCCAAGCCCCCGTAACCGGCGGGCCACGACATCGTCAGCCAGCCCCGGCGCGCCAACTCCCGTCTTATGCGCAGCGTCAGCGCCCAGTGGGCGTCGTCAGACTCATCGGCAGGCCCGGTCCAGCCGCGGGGGAGGGCGTCGTCAAGGAAGGCGCGCAACTCGGAGCGGAACGCCTCTTCCTCAGGAGTGAATGAAAATCGCATGGCTACGCGCTGGCGGGAAGCCGCCGCACGGGCTGGGAACGAAACCGCCGCCTGCTACTGCCCAACGGCCAGGCAGGTAACCGTCTTCACAATGCCCGGGATCTTGTGCATCCCCTCGCTGATCATGTTGCCGATGCTCGGCAGGTCCTTGGCCTCGACGACGGCGATTATGTCGAACGGCCCGGTTACGGTGTCTACACTCTTCATGTTTTGCATTGCCCGCAGGCGGCCAGCGACATCATTGGTCTTGCCGACGGCTGTCTCGATCAAGATATAGGCACGTGTGGCCATGCTCTCACCTCGCCCTCCCTGGATGCTGTGACGGCCCCCGTGGCCTGCCCCGGCTGACCGGGGACGGCCTCATGGTAGGTGCGGGCGAGAGGGGGTGTCAACGCGAAGAGCGCCCCGTTTGCTGCCGGGGCGCTCCCCGCGTCCAGGGGTCAGGGCATTTCGGCCCTTCATCCTTAGTGTGACGTCCCTTGTCCGTGGTCGCCGGACCGGTTGTGCCGCATCCTGCGATAAGACAACGGTGGCACGGAAGCGTCCGGTTGCGAGTGGGCCTCAGCCTTCTGCTCGCCGCCTGTGCCTGCGCCGTGCCACATTATCCGCCGGCGTACGGAGGACGGGCCTTTCGAGAGCATCTTATGGAGCTCCAACGCCAGGCCAGGTTGCTGGTACATGGGTCACCCCTTCTCTGCGGGCAAGCGCCCGCCAGGCGGCAGGCCATCAGGCTTTACCAGGCCCAGGCGCCTGGGCCCTGTGCCGGAATTGCTGCCGTCACTCTGGCGGCCAAGGGGCCGTCAACTGCCACCCATGCAACGCTAGACCTGTAATCGGCCGGCGCTCAACGAGTTTCCCAGGCGCGTTTTCAAGGCTTTCTTGCGCACGTCCGCAGGAGTTATTGAGTCTTGGGGGGCCACCGTTCAGAACTTTAGGGCGCGCTCAAACCTGGTCGCGCTTTTGAACGGCCCTACCATGACGAAGGCCAGCTTGTCCCGTCTGATCACCCGTTTGGCAACACGGGCAATATCCTCAATCTGGACGGATTCGATGTCCGCGACCATCTCCTCGACGGACTTGATCTGGCCCCTCAGCAGTTCCTGGATGCCAATCGAGGACGCCACGGCCCGGCTATCCTCCATCCGCAGCAACAGGCGGCCCTTGGAAAGCTCACGGGCCTGCTCAAACTCCCACTCCGTGACCCCGTCCCGTATCCGGGCCATCTCTTCCACTATGACAGGCAGGGCCTCGGCAGCCCGCTTTGGGTCCACGCCCGACTCCACCACGAACAACCCTGCGTCTTTGAGTGTGCCGAACGAGGAATGGATGTCGTATGCCAGGCCGCGCTTTTCCCTGACCTCTTCAAAAAGGCGGCTGCTCATAGACTCGCCCAACACCACCGAGAGCAGGCTCAGCGCGTGGCGGTCGTCGTCGTACATGGACAGGCCGTGCATGGCGAGCGACAGGTGGGCCTGCTCCGTCTTCCGGTACTCGACCACTGCCACCGGCCCCTTGAGGCGGTCCACTGCGGGGTACATGGGCAGGGGCGCGCCGTCCGTGAAGTCACCCATCAGTTCCTGGACCTGGTCAACTACTTCGGCGTGGCTCACGTTCCCGGCGACCGAGATCACAAGGTTGGACGCTATGTACTGCTTGTGTAGGTATGCCGTCATCGCATCGCGCGTTATGGCGCCAACAGACTCGACAGTACCTGCCACGTCCCGTCCCAACGGTTGCTGCGGCCACAGTAGCTCGTCGGCTATCTCTGCAACGCGTGCAGGCGGGGAATCGCGGTTCGACCGTATTTCTTCGAATACGACCTGCTTTTCCTTGGTGATGTCCTCCGGGCGCAAGAGCGAGTTGCGGACCATGTCCACGATTACGTCTATCCCGCGCTTGTAATGCGGGAGGGCGATGCGGCACCAGTAGCCCGTGACCTCGCGGTCGGTGAAGGCATTCAGGATTCCGCCGACGCCTTCAACGGACTCCGCGATATCGCGCGGCTTGGGGCGGTCCTTCGTGCCCTTGAAGAGGAGGTGCTCAAAGAGGTGGGACGCGCCGGCGAGGTGGTCGTCCTCGTAGCGCGAACCCGCGCCGAACAGGAAATTAATGCTGACCCCGTATGAGCCTGGAACTGTGGTAGTGACGACTCTCAGGCCGCTGGGAAACATGGTCTTCTCGACAGGGAGCGCAAATGACGCAGGAAGAGGCGAAGCCGCAGTTGCAGTTGTTGACATTTTGCCTTCCGGAGTGCGGCCTGGGCCGCTCTCGAGTGGACGATGAATGAGGCAACCGTGCAGCGCCCTACAAAAGACGCCGCAGCCAGGCGGAAAGCGTATGTACTTGGAGGGGGCCGGTCAAACTTTGAGATTGAAGCCCATCGAAACCCCATGGCGCCTGTGTTGATGTGCGGGCATGGCGTGCCCTACCCGCACATGGCGGCGGACAACTTACATAGGGCGACATGGCCTCCAAACTGGGGTTCCTCCCAACCATGCGCGGCCCCTGGTAAAAGTAGAATCGCCGGTTATGCAACCTGATGTCACCGGGCCAACCGTAAGTGCATCCGGGCCGCTTGCCGCGCCAATGGCCCGGCCGCGGTTGGCCGTTAGCCCGCGCGTCCTGTCTACCGCGGCGCTACTGGCGCTGCTGGTCATTGCGCTTGCTCTACGGTTGTATGGCATTGACTGGGACCAGGGCGGCCTCTTCCACCCGGACGAGCGCGCCGTCTTAATGAACACCAACGACCTCCGCTGGCCCGCGCCGTCCGAGGTAGGCAGCCTGCTGGACGCGCAAGAAAGCCCCCTGAACCCTGGATGGTTCAACTACGGCAGCCTGCCCATGTACCTGCTGAAGGCTGTCCAGTCGGTGGGTTCGTCGCTGCCTCGGTTTGACCTGGGGCCGCTCGCCTTCGACGGCACACTGGACCTGTTCGACATCCGCATCCACGGCCGCGTCATCTCCGCGCTGGCAGATACGGCCACAGTGGCCCTCGTCTTCCTGATAGCCGGACGCTGGTACGGCAGGCGCGTGGGCTTCGTGGCCGCGGCGCTGTCCGCACTGTCAGTCATCCAGATACAGCTGGCCCACTTCTACGCCTTCGACGGCCTGATGACGGCGTTCATCGTGGCCGCCGTGTTCTTCTCGATGCGTGTGGCCTTCAACGGCAAGCCTGCGGACTCCGCGTTGGCGGGGCTCATGTTCGGGCTCGGTATGGCAACCAAGTTCGCCGTCGCGCCCCTCGCGCTGACGCTACTCGTTGCGCACGCCACATACGCGCTGTCCAGGCCAGGCGACGTGCTGGACCTGCGCAGGGCCGCTGCCGCTGAGGCTGCGCGGCGACAGTGGCAGGCCTACCGGGGCCTGCTCATTGCGGCGGGTGTGGCGGTCGCCGCCATGCTCGTGGCCCAGCCCTACATGCTGCTCGACTTCACAACGTTCTCGGCAAACGTTGGCGAGCAGTCTCAAATGGTGCGGCGCATCCTCGACTACCCATACACGCGGCAGTATGTGGACACGCCGAAATTCTGGTACCAGGCGTGGCAACTGGGCATATGGGGCCTGGGTCCCGCGCTGGGCGTTGTGGCCCTGGTGGGGTTTGCCGGCGGGCTGGCAGTGGCATTGGTCACGAAGCGGAAAGCGGACTTCGTCATCCTTTCATGGCTCTTGCCGTACCTTCTCATCACAGGGTGGTTCGATGTCAAGTTCATGCGCTACATGCTGCCCGCGGCGCCGTTCCTGCTGCTTTACTCGGCGCGGCTGCTCGTGTGGTCAGGCGGGGCGTTCACTACCCTGTGGCCCAGGCGCCGATGGCTCGCATACGCCCCGGCCCTGGTCGTTATCGCGCTCACGGCGCACTACGCGCTGGCCTTCGAGTCCATCTACCGCGACCTGCACCCGGCCCAGGACGTCTCTGAGTGGCTCAGGCAGAACGCGCAGCCTGGGGCAGCCGTCCTGCAGGAGCACTGGGAAGAAGGCATACCCAACGTGCCCGGCCTCGTGTATCCGGAGCGGCTTGGCCTCTACGAACCGGACACGCCCGAGAAGTTCGACCGTATTGCGCTTGAGCTTGCCCGGGCCGACTACCTGGTCCTCTACAGCAACCGCCTGTACGGCACTCTGCCGCGGCTGGAAGGGCGTTACCCACTCTCCACCGGCTACTACGCAGACCTTTTCGCAGGCCGGCTTGGCTACGAGATGGCCTATGTCGCTCAGAAGGAGCGCTCTTTCCTGGGCGTCGCGTACGCCGACGACCCCTTCGCGCGCATCGACAACAAGGTGCAGCCGCCGGCGTCCTGGCAAGCGCCAGCGGGGCGACTGGCCACGTTGCGCCTGGGTTGGTCGGACGAGAGCTTCACGGTGTACGAGCACCCGGTCGTGTTCGTCTTCGAGAACAGGGACCGCCTGAGCGAGGCTGACATCCTGATTGCTATCGGCGGTACGGAGGTCACGGGACGTCCCGCGATATCGCCACGCACACTGGGCTTGCAACTTACGCCAGGTGCCGCCGCCGTCCAGCAGGCCGGAGGCACATGGACTGACATCGCCTTCCAACGCTCGCTGCCTGACAGGTACTCGTGGCTGGTCTGGCTGCTCGCCGCACAAGTCATGGCCTTTGTCAGCCTGCCGCTGGCGTTCACCCTTTTCAGGCCATTGCCAGACCGCGGGTACCTGCTCGCCAAACCGTTCGGGATACTTCTGGCAGCCACAGCCACGTGGTGGCTGGCGAGCCTGGGCTGGGTGAAGTTCAGCGCGGCATCAGTGGCCATTGGCATCTTTGTGGTCGCCGCAGCCTCGGTGGTGGCATGGCGGTTCAACGGTGCGGAGCTCCGGGCGTTCATACGGGAGCGCTGGCGCTTCGTGTTATTTGCCGAGGCCTTGTTCGCCGCCGCTTTCCTGGCGTTCGTGGCGGTACGGGCGGCCAACCCTGACCTGTGGCACCCGTTCCGTGGCGGCGAGAAGCCGATGGACTTCGCCTACCTCAACGCGGTCGTCCGTTCATCGGTCATGCCGCCATATGACCCGTGGTTCGCTGGCGGCTACCTGAACTACTACTACTTCGGCCAGTTCATTGTTGCGGCCCTCATACGCCTGACGGGCATCGAGCCCGCGGTCGCCTACAACCTGGCGCCGCCGCTCCTCTTCGCGCTCACCGTCGCGGGCGCGTTCTCAATCGTTTACAACCTGGCCGAGCTCACGCAACGCGCCCGCGGCCTGCCGCCGGGCTCGTCGCGCTCCCCGGTCTACGCGGGCATCGCTGCGGCGCTCCTGGTCGCGGTCGCCGGGAACATAGACGGCCTGGTGCAGGTCTGGGAGACCTACGTCGTCAGCGACGGGCCAGGCAGGGGGTTCGACTTTTGGCGTTCGTCGCGCATGATGTCCCCAGGCTCCCAGGGGTTCGAGATCACCGAATTCCCGTTCTTCACGTTCCTTTTCGCTGACCTGCACGCCCACCTCGTCGCCATCCCGTTCGCACTCCTGGCGTTGGGGCTGATGGTGTCGGCCTTCATAGGGGCGGGCAGGTCCCGGCCCAGGCTGGAGAGATGGGGAGGTCTGGCGGCGATAGGCGTCGTGACCGGTGCGCTACGGACGATCAACACCTGGGACTTCCCGACGGCGCTTGTGCTCGCCGTGCTGCTCGTTGGCGGAGGTGAACTGCTCGATGCCCGCGGGCGCCCATGGCGGGCAGTTGCAATGGCGGTGGGCAAGGTCGTTTTCATAGTCCTCGTGGGCCACATCGCCTACCTGCCGTTCCACAGCAGCTTTGAGCTGTTCAACAACGGCGTCGTCAAGAGCGAGACGGTGACCGAGCCGTGGCGGTATGTTGCCATCCACAGCGTCTTCTTCACCGCGCTCCTCGGCTGGGCCGTATTCGAGTGGCGCGCCGCAGGGTTGACCGCTGCCTGGGCTGGCCTGCGAGGGCGGGCTGAGCGGTACGGGCTCGGCGGCAACGGGCTTGCGGCGGTGGCCGTCATCTTCGCCACACTGCTGCTCGCCTTCGCAGTGACCGGTTACGGTACCGTCGCGTTGGCAATCATGTTGGCGGCAGGGTTGCTTGTCACGGTGGCAGTTGCCGCGCCCGCAAGCGGAGGGCGCGCCCGCTATATGCTGCCTGTCGCGGCAATGGCCGCGGTGGCGCTCGTCATAGGCGCAGCGGTGGACCTCTTCACCGTGAAGGGCGACATTGGCCGCATGAACACCGTGTTCAAGTTCTACCTGCACGCCTGGGTGCTGTTCGCGCTCGCCGCCGCCTACGTCCTCTGGCTGCTCGGCATACACGGCAAACTGTCGCTCAGGCGGCTGAGCCTGCCTCGGGGCGTTTGGCTGGCCGCACTGGCTGTACTGGCAGCCGGTGTAATGGTCTACCCCGTGCTGGGGACCAGGGCCCGGATACGGGACCGCTTCAACCTGAACGGGGTGGGCCTCGACGGCATGGCCTACATGCAGGACGCCGTGCAGTGGGAGAAGGGCGCCCCAATACCACTGAAGAACGACCTCGAAACCATACGGTGGCTTCAGGAAAATGTGCGTGGCTCGCCGGTCATCATCGAGGGGCTGACCGACCTCTATCACTGGGGCAACCGCTTCTCGGTCTACACCGGGCTGCCTGCGGTCATCGGCTGGGACTGGCACCAGAGGCAGCAGCGTGTGGACTACGACTGGGCGGTTACCGAACGCAGGCAGGAAATCGACCGTTTCTACCGCTCGCCTTCGGAGATCGAGGCAGCCGCGACACTGGACCGTTACGGCGTGAAGTACGTGGTCGTGGGTGACCTGGAGCGGGTGATGTACCCGCCGGAAGGCATTGCCAAGTTCGGTCAGATGGAAGACCGTGGCCTACGGCCGGCGTGGTCCAACGGCGCGGTCACGATTTACGAATACACGCCCGGCAGCGGGTGAGCGCAGAGACCAGCCCGCTCGTTACCCGATGGCGTCGAGGCAGTCCTGGACCGGCATTCGGATCGTCGTGAAGATAGGCGTCTCAGTTTGCGTGTACTGCGCCGCAGGTACCTCTCGCAGCTCCATGACAAGCGATACGAAATCAGAAGGGTTGTCCACCTCGAACGCCAACACGAACTCCGGGTCGTCGAGGCCAAAGGCGTAGGTCGTGTTGATGCGGACCATCGGGTACTTGTGGCCCACGCGGAAGTGGTCGTTCATCATCTGCTGGCGCTGTTCCAGGGGCAGGCTGTACCACTCGCGCTTCTTGACCATGGGGTAGACGATGCAGTAGCGGTAATCGTCTTTCAGTTCCGGTACGCCGCCGCCATGCTTGTACTGCGTCTTGCGGCGGACAGAAAGGTAGGAGTAGGTCTGCTCGAGGTGCCGGCCCAGCACCGTCCGGTTCAGGCGCGCAGAAGTCTCATGGAACACCCCCACGTCAGGCGCACGCTGGAAGAGCATGAAGTCACAATCAGCGCGGGTGCCCACGGTGCTGTACGTACGCAACCTGCCGTCGCCGGCCAGCTCCTCAACTACTGCGGCGAACTCTTCCTTCGAGGTCTCCCGTTCGTCTTCGGGGAGCTGGCGCCACCAGGGGAGGACCCTGAAGAAATCGAACTTAACGAAATCGCCGTACTCGATGTTAGGCAAGGGGCCACCCGCTTGCTATGAGCTGCGCAGTGCGGACCGCACGTACGGCCGGGAGAAACTTACGGAGTATAGCAGTCCGTCCAGTGTGTGATGGTTGAACTCAGCTGCGGGGTGGGGGTCTAATATGATTGCCGAGTTCTGACGCGTAATGCACAATACGGCCTTCGCCGACAGGCTTCCGGCGGAGGGCCGCTGTGCCGAGTGCCCCGAAAGGCCGCTTTGGAATTGGTGAATGGTACGGTCGGCCGTTCGCCGGCCTAACTCCGGCTGAGCGGAAAGCCTTCGCTGAAATTCAGCGCGTCCCCTACGCGCAACGACCGCCTCAGCCGTGCCCGTTCCAATCTACCGTCTCAGTATCGGTCCCCTGCACGAAGAACAGCGGCGTGTGTTCGATACGCCTTTACATGCGCGACAACAACACCGGTGCGGTCAAGGTCGCGGACCCACCTCACGGGCGCTTGCGCTGTCTGTGCCCTAACCGCTTCGCAGAGGCAGGTACCGTTTTCAAGTGGGTAGCGCAGACCATCCTTCACTGCGATAACCCAATCGTCCTGAACGAGATCCCTTTCCTGAAGTCAACGGTCCCCGGCGTGACCAAGTCTGAGGGCGTCGGCAAAATTGACAATATCTTGGTCGTCCCTGATACACAGCCGCTGGAATGGTGCGCCGTCGAGGTCCAGGCCGTCTACTTCTCTGGCTTTGCCATGAAAAACGAGTTCGAGGTCATCGCCTCTCACGATGGGCCGGACATCCTGTTTCCTGCAGCACATCGGCGTCCCGACTATCGCAGCAGTGGCCCCAAGCGGTTGATGCCGCAGTTACAAATAAAGGTGCCATCGCTGAGTCGATGGGGCAAGAAAATGGCGGTCGTGGTAGACCAGGACTTCTTTGAAAACATGGGACGGATGGAATATGCCAATGATCTTACCAACAGTGATGTCGCATGGTTCATCATGAGATTCGAGGAGAGCGCGGGTCTACTAAGGCTATTGCCCCATGAAGTGCGCCTGACCACCCTGGCGAATTCGGTGTTGGGACTAACTGGCGGCGACCCGGTCAGCAAGACCGTGTTCGAACAGACGATGCAGGCTAAGCTGGCAGCACTTGGTATTCAGCCAGCTCAGATCACGCCCAATCAGTAGTTCGTTCATCACTGTGTGGTGCGTGTTCTTCATGGGTACGGTCTTTGTAGCGAACCCAAACTTTCGAGCCACTGAACGGACCGGCTCAGCGTCGTCATAGGTCATGAGGAAGTCGCCGCTCAGGCCGGCGGCCACCTCGAACAGTTCCTCATGGTCAATCTCTGAATGCACATAGAGGCGCCGTCCAGCGACCGTGTAAGGCGGATCGATGAAGTAGACGTTATTAGGTTGCTCCGCGAGCATGCGCATGACGGCTATGCCATCGGCATGAAGGAATTTGATCTGATGTTGCCTCTCAGCGATATCACTTATTCTTCGGATTAGGGTCACCGGGTACCAGCGCGACGCCACACCTCTGCCGTTTTCCCCTTGTCTCATGAGGCTGGCTCCGGGGGCCATGATGCCTCCTCGTTGAACCCGGTTTCGGATGAGTGTCGCAAAGGCACGTTCGAATAAAGAAAGGGGCTTCTGGTCCAATAGTTGGCGAACGGCCGCCTCGTTCATATCGAAAGTTCTTATGGATTCCGCCAGTTGGACAGCCTGGCCGTTCAATATGACTTGCCAAACAGCCGCCACGTTCTCATCAAGTTCAACTAGCGTCAGGCTGTCGGCTAGCTCGTCAAAGATCGCGGACAGCCCGACTATCGCCCCACCGGCGAACGGTTCAACGAAGTTGATCGGCCTTTGTACAGATGCCATCCATTCCCGCACTATGGGAACAAGCCAAGTCTTGCCGCCCGGATAGCGAAACGGGCTGCGGTGCGGAACAGAGGCTATGTTGACTACTCGGCTGGCCTCTACGGTTGTCATTGGCTTACTTCTCTCCGTTGGCGTGGTGGCATGTTACGACATCACCGGCCCGTCTATATCGTCAATGTCACTAGGTCCTCGGCCTTCCAAAAATCACTCTCGACGCCGGCTGCCATCGCGGGTGTCACCAGCAGGCTTCTGTGTCGGCGCACGAAGTTGCGCGCCGTAACTCATCAGTCTGTAATTCAGACCAAACTAGAGGCCATCCAGAAATCCCCTCCCCCTCGATGGGGGAGGGCTGGGGAGAGGGTGATTTCTAAATACACTGTCCAATTTTCTGGATGACCTCTAGGACACTACCTGCACTGGCTGGCCGGCCCGTCCACACGCTGGACGGGCGTAGCGCAGGCCAGCCGCGCTCATCACTTCCGGCGGTGACCACCCATCTACGCGCAGCCTCTGGGCGGTAAGCTAGCAGTGCCCATCGGACTTATCGCGTGACTCTCGCAGGTTAATAACGCAGCAGCAACCTGAGGTGCGCAATGCCGGGCGACAAGGTCCAGCGTGAGGTTGAAGAGATACTGGCGCGGCAAGAGCAAAGCGCCCCGGACGTGCGCATGGCCCCGCCGGTCGTCCTCAGGCGTAAGCGGCCCACAAAGCTCAAGCTCAACCCCGGCGCGCTGATGTTCGGCGGCCTGGTCCTGGTCATCGCGGCGCTTATCGCCCGGAGGTACACCACACCGTTAGCGATAGCCGCGCTGTGCGTGTTTGCCGCCGGCTACCTGTGGTCCATGCGGTCCCGGTCAAGTACGCGCGCCGTGGGCAGGCAGACAGGCCCGTCACGGCCAGGCGCCCGGAGCGGTGGGACATACTGGCGCGGGCAGCGCGTAAATGAAATTCAGCCCCGTCGGCGTTCCGGCCGGGTGGTCCAGTTCAACGGCGGCTGGCGGGCACGCATCCGGCGGTTCTTCAAGGGGAAGTAGGACGGCGCGACTGTCGCTGGCAGTACGCGCCAGTGGCCGTTGCCCGAAACCTGCCGCGTCTCTCAGCGGCTGGCCCTGTCAGGCGCGACAAGCAAAGACGCAGGTTGGTCGCAGACGGAACAATCCGCCGGTCTCGAGCGTCCTCTACCTAAAGGGACCCTTGCCAGGAGGATGAGACATGCCAGAATGCGACCGCACTCCGGCTCTGCGCCGCGGCGCTGCAACTTTGCTGACCTTTATGACGGTGGTGGCCATTGCCGCCACAGCGTGCGGTAACGACGGTGCGGCTGCCTCACCCACGGCGCAGCCTTCTCCGTCCGCTACGCAAAGCCCGGTCGCTACTGCAAAACCGTCCGATATCAAGGTCGCCGTATCTTCGAAGCCGCGCGCTGCCGCGGCGGGCGTGCCCTCCGGCGACGTGGCAGTGCTTGTTGACGGCAACACAGACTTTGCGTTCGACGTCTACCAGCAGTTACGTAAGGAGGAGGGAAACCTCTTTTACTCGCCGTTCAGCATCTCGCTTGCGCTCGCGATGACATACGCCGGCGCCCGCGGCGAAACTGAGCGGCAGATGGCAGACACGCTGAGTTTCGCGTTGCCGCAGGACAGGCTGCACCCGGCGTTCAACGCGCTCGACAGGCACCTGGCCGGTCTGGGCAAGAATGTGCCAGCAGGCCAGGGCACCGGGTTCCAGTTGAGCATCGCTAACTCGATCTGGGGCCAGCACGACTTCAAGTTCATCGAGCAGTACCTCGACACCATGGCGGTGAACTACGGCGCGGGGATGCGGCTCGTGGACTACATGCGCGCCGCCGAGGAAGCACGGCTCCTGATCAACGGCTGGGTAGAGGACGAAACAAAGGACCGCATCAAAGACCTCATCCCGCCGGGTGTGATAACACCCGACACCAGGCTCGTCCTGGCGAACGCCATCTACTTCAAGGCTTCCTGGCTCCACCAGTTCAGCAAGCAGGCCACAGCGCCGGGCCAATTCACCCGCCTTGATGGGTCGAAGGTAAACGTGCCGATGATGCACCAGGGCGTCAGGACCCGCTACGCCGAGGTGGACGGCGTGCAGGCGGTCGAGTTGCCATATGTCGGCAACGGAGTTTCGATGCTGCTACTGCTGCCCGCCGAGGGCAAGTTCCGGGAGTTTGAGGCGTCGCTCGACGCCGCACGGGTCAAAACTGTCGTTGATACGCTGGGCGACTATCAGGTAACGCTGACGCTGCCGAAATTTGAATTCGAGTCAACCATCGGCTTGAAGGAAGTGCTGAAAGTGCTGGGGATGACTGCGGCGTTTGATGCAACTGCCGACTTCTCAGGCATGGACGGGAAACGTGACCTGTACATCCAGGATGCGCTGCACAAAGCGTTCGTCAAGGTTGACGAGGAAGGCACCGAGGCCGCGGCGGCCACTGCCATAATCGTGGGCGTCACCTCTATGCCCCAGCCAGCGACGATGACCCTGGACCGGCCGTTCGTTTTCCTGGTCCGTGACCGCTCAAGCGGCACTGTGCTGTTCGCGGGCCGCGTGCTTGACCCGGGGGCGTAGCCGCACCCGCCCGCGTGCCCTGGCGGAGTCAAGGGGCCCCGTTCGTCCTGAGCAAGCCTGCCCTGGCGAAAGCCGGGGTCGAAGGACGACGCCTATGCCCTCAGGTCCGTGCGCTCCTTCGCGATGTAGTCTGCCGCCTTAAGGGCGACCGCCTGTATCGTCGGCGTGGGGTTCACCCCGCCAGACGTTGCGAAGGCCGAACCGTCCACGATAAACAGGTTGTCAACATCGTGGGCCTGGCAGTTGCCGTCCACCACGGACAGGGCCGGATCGTCGCCCATGCGGGCGCTCCCCATCAGGTGCCAGCCGCCCTGGACGATGAGCGGCGTCACCGACACCTTGTGCGCCCCGGCCGCCTTTAGCGCCTTCGCCGCCATCATCGCTCCGTGCGCCAGCATGCGCTTCGAGTTTTCGCTCAGCGTGTACGAGACTCGCGGCGCGGGGAGGCCGTTGGAGTCCGTCAGGTGTTCGTCAAGCTCCACACGGTTGTGCTCTTCCGGCAGGTCCTCACAGATCGCGGCCATGCCCATCGAACGGCCGAAACGCTCCCTGAACTCTGCGTGGTGCTGCGGGCCCCAGGCGCCAGGCTGGAAGGCGTTCGTGAAGCCGGACTGACGCATGAGGCCCATGGCGGTTGCAACCGGCGGCGTGCCGCGGCCTATCTGGAACGTGTAACCGCGCACGAAGCCGCGAGACTTGTCGGTCTCATAAAACTCCTGCGACCAAATGATATTCGCACCGGCCCCGCGGTAGCTCTTGAGGTCCTCCCTGAAGAAGCCGCTTGCACCCGAGTACGGGTGGAACATGAAGCATTTGCCCACGTAACCACTGGAGTTGGCGAGGCCGCGCGGGTGCTTCGATGACTTGCTCAGGAGCAAAAGCCGCGGTGTGCCGATGCCGTTGCAGGCAACAACGACCGCGCGAGCGCGGAGGGACCGCTTCAAACCGTTGCGGTCGAAATACCGCGCGCCGGTCGCGCGGCCGTCGCGGCCCGTCGTGACCTCATACACGCGTGACCACGTCCTGACCTCGGCGCCCAGCTTTATCGCCTCGGGCCAGTAGGTCAGGTCCGTGCTGCCCTTGGCGCCCAACCGGCAGCCGAAGCCATTGACGCCACAGTTGTTGCAGGCGGGACGCCCCTTGTAGGCGATGGAGTTGACGTAGTTGTCGGAAGGCCACCAGTGCCAGCCCAGCTTTTCGAAGCCGCTGATGAGCACCTTTGTGTCGTCCCCGATCGGCATTGGCGGCATGGGCCGCTTGGTCTGCGACGGGTTCGCAGGGTCTCCGACGATGCCTGAACAACCCATCATCTTGTCGTTCAGGTCGTAGTACGGCTCAAGGTCCCGGTAGGTGAACGGCCAGTCGTCGGCGACCCCGTCGAGCGACTTCACGCGGAAGTCTGAGGGGTGGAGCCGCGGCGCGTGCGCGGTCCAGTGGATGGTGGAGCCGCCCACAGCGTTGAACATGAGCGGCTTGATCGGCGACGCCGCATCGTTGACGGGGTAGTCCTGTGGCAGTTTGCGGACATTCGGGTTGTAGTTCCAGGCATCGCGTATGGCGACGTCGAATTCGGGGTCATTCGTGACGAACTCGGAGGGCTTGACCCAGGGCCCCTGCTCCAGGCAGACGACGTTGAAGCCGTCCTTGGCCAGCCGCCAGGCAGCGGCCGCTCCGGCCGCGCCCGCGCCAATGACAAGTACGTCGCATGTGTCTGGTGAAGCTGCTGAAGACTTGCGGCTGGCCACTGCGTACCTCTGAGTATCACCCTGGATATGGAACTTCACAACTGCCAGGGCCGTCTATCCATATGCTGGACTGGACGGGAGCGTCCAGTCACAAGGCGCACATGTTACTGGTGACCAGGCGGCGCGCGTCGGCAGGGCGACGGCTGACAGGGGGTACATATGAGAGCGACCAAGACCGGCAACGCAAGGACCGGCGCCTCCATCAGGCTCGCCCTGACCGTCGCGCTGGCTGTTGCCGCGGCCCTATCGGTCGCAGGCTGCGGGACATCCCCAGAGGCCTCGCCGACAGCCACGCCTGTGGTCGTGCCGACAGTCTCGGGGACTCCGCCTGCCACTCCACTGTCTGGGACGGTCTCTGTCTATGACCTGAAATACCTGCTCCTCGATAGCAACCCCGGCTTTTTCTTCTGCGACCCTGACTTTTATCCGGTTCCTCGTGAGGACGAGATGGTCCTCGCCCTGCAGCGGTTCCCGTCCATCCAGGCCGACCAGCCAGAGTACGGCGTCATCCTCAAGCACCTGGGACTGGAGGAAGGCGCGTCCTCAGACGAGCAAAAGCTGGCGGTCTACCGCGAACATAAAAAACTCGCCGCCCTCCCGTTCGAGCCCGCTCCCGGCGGATACAAGTTCACGCTCAGGATTTCAACCGATAAAGCTCAGGGGACCACATATGAGGGCGTGGTCAGCTTGCAGGGCGTCGTCCGGGTCACCTCGACCAGCTCCGCCTTCGTCACCTGTCCCATATGTCTCGCACAAGACACCATGATCGCCACACCCGGCGGCGATGTGGCGGTGCAGGACCTGCGAATGGGCATGGCGGTCTGGACTGTGAGCGCAGCAGGCAGGCGCGTCGCCGCCGCCATCCTGCGGACAGGCTCGACTGCCTCTGCGCCCGGCCAGACGGTCATACACGTCGTGCTGGACGACGGCTGCGAATTGTATGTTTCGCCCGGCCACCCAACTGCAGACGGCCGGCTGATAGGCGGCCTCATGGCTGGCGACACATTGGACGGCGCGGGCATCGTGACGGCGGAGGCCGTGGCCTATCGCGGCGCAGCTACGTTCGACATCCTGCCATCAGGCGAGACGGGCTACTACTGGGCGGACGGGGTGCTGATAGACAGCACACTGCGGCCGTGAACGCCGTGCCCCTACGAGTCCTTGCGCCAGAAGGGCTTGCGCTTGCGCATGTTCGCCAGGACCGAATCGTCGAATGGCTCCAGGTCATAGCCCTCTGGCTGCGGCGGGCGGCCGTGCCAGCCGATGCGCTTGTGCACGCGGCTGTCCCCGTAGTACGCCAAGTACACGAGCTCGAGGAAGTTGGCGAACTCGTCCGGCAGCGCCGACTCGATAGTGCGTATCGCCTCGTCCTGCTGCTCGGGGCTGAGCGAGGTGAAGCCGCCACGGGCGTGCGCGTGCAAGTCCAGCGACACTGCGCCCATGACCCGGGCGAGCGATTCTTGCAGCCTGGGGACCTTGCCAGAAATGCGTTCGACTTCCGGGGCCAGGCCCATTGAACCGGCGCCAGGGAGGTCATCCACGGGCGGGATGATGCGGTCCATGAGCGCCTTGAGGGCAACGCGGTCTGCATTGATAAGTGTGCGTACCTTCGTAGTCATGGCGCATGTTGTACCACGGCGGGCGACCACGCAGGAGACGGGTGCCCACCAGAGGTGCGCGGGGGTGAGGGGCGCCATTGCTGTTCAGGAAATCACCCTTGTGTGCGGCCAGATGACCTTCAGCGGCGTTACACCCGCCAGCTTCGTGCCAGTCATGTCCGCGTCCCTGAAATCGGTGCGGTAAAGCATCGCCCCGCTAAGGTCTGCGTTGCGCATGTTGGCTCCGGCAAAGCTCGTGCGCCACAGCGCCGCCCTGGTTAAGTCTGCGCCCGGCAAATCTGAGCGGAGCAATGTGGCCTGCGACAGGTCAGCCTCGCGCAGTTTTGCGCCGCGCAGGACGGCGTGGTCCAGTATCGCGTTGCCGAGGTTCAAGCCTGACAGGTCCTTGCCGGAGAGATCGGCGCCGGCGAGGTCAAGCCGCGCGCCTGCGTGGTCTCTGCGCCAGCGGTCGAGCGCCTCAGCCCCTGCCAGGACGGCCTTCACATGGTCCATGTTCACGCCTTCACGTTACTCCTGCCACCTGCTAGACGCCGGGCATGGCGCCTGCCCTGAGCGCAGCCGAAGGGCGCCGAGCCCGCCGCGTCGCCACCTTTGCCCTCACCCGCACCCTCTCCCGGAGGGAGAGGGCTCGCCTGCCGTGCCCACAGCGCGGTGTGGCAGTCGTTGCCCTCACCCGCACCCTCTCCCGGAGGGAGAGGGCTCGCCTGCCATGCCCACAGCGCGGTGTGGCAGTCGTTGCCCTCACCCGCTCCCAAAGGGCGAGGGGCAGTGCAGCCGCAGGTTGAAACACAAATGAAACACTCGTCGGCTATCGTTCAGCCATCCCAACGGGAGGGACTCGCCCGCGGTCGCAACGCGAGGTAGCATTGCCGAGTCCAAAAGCCTGAGCCGCCCGCACAAGGGCCCGGAGCAACGATATGTCGAAATACGGGTTCTACAAGGCCGAATACATCTGGACAGACGGCACGAAGCCGACAAGCAAGCTGCGCTCAAAGGCCAAAGTCGTACCAGAAGGCCAGGAGCCGCCCATCTGGGCTTTCGACGGGTCCAGCACCAACCAGGCCACGGGCGACCGCTCCGACTGCGTGCTGCGCCCCGTCTTCGTGCGCCCTGACCCCATCCGGGGCGACCCGCACAAACTGGTCATGTGCGAGGTAGAGCTTGTCAGCGGCCAGCCGCACCCGTCTAACACTCGTGCTGCCTGCCGCGAGATGTCGAAGAAATTCGCTCACCACGATATGTGGTTCGGGCTGGAGCAGGAGTACACGTTCTTCGACGGCATCAAGCCGCTCGGCTGGCCAGACAACGGTTTCCCGGCCCCGCAGGGCGGCTACTACTGCGGCGTGGGCGCGGACGAGGTCTTTGGCCGCCCCGTCGTCGAGGCGCACCTGGAGAACTGCCTGGCCGCGGGCCTCAAGATCTCAGGCATCAACGCCGAGGTCATGCCCGGCCAGTGGGAGTTCCAGGTCGGCCCGGTCGGCGCGCCTGAGGTGGGCGACCAGCTGTGGATGGCCCGCTGGCTCCTCTACCGCACCGCCGAAGACTTCCCGACCGACTCGGGCGGGCGTGTGTCTGCGACGCTGGACCCGAAGCCGGTGAAGGGCGACTGGAACGGCGCAGGCTGCCACACGAACTTCTCGACCAAGGACATGCGCGAGGACTATGAGTCGTGCCTTGCCGCCGCAGAGGCGCTGAAGACACGGCATGACCTGCACATCGCCAATTACGGCGACCGCATTACCGAGCGCCTGACCGGTGCCCACGAGACGGCGTCGTACAAGGAGTTTTCGTACGGCGTGTCCCACCGCGGCGCGTCCGTCCGCATCCCCTGGCAGGTGCACAAGGACAAGAAGGGCTACATCGAGGACCGCCGCCCGAACGCCAACATGGACCCGTATGTGGTCACCCGCCTCATCCTCGAGACGGTCTGCGGCGCCGCGGACAAGGGCGGCCGTCCCGCATCCAACGGCATCGCAGCCCGCTCCGGGATAAAGGCTATGGCAGGGCGCAAGTAGGCCGCCATTACTCTCTCCCTTTCAGGGAGAGGGCGAGGGTGTGGGTTGAGGCCGCTCCTGCGCGTGGACGGGGCAGCATTATCGCTGCCCCGTCTTCATTTCCAGCGACGGTTTGTCGTAGCGGGGGCTACGGGGCCCCTCGGTGCGCTCGGGGCGACAGGGTGCCGCGCGTGCAGCCTCGCAGGTTAGGCTGGCCCCAGCAACTGGCCCACAAGCCGGTCAACCTCTGCAGCCACACCGTCGGCGGTGAGAGCTTCCCGGATGCGGCGGCGGGCGGTGACGAAGTGCTCGCCCTCTTTGAGGGCCACGGCCGCCACGCGCTCGGCGCGCTCAGCGAGCGCGGCCAGGTCGTTGTGGAGGGCCTCACCCCGGTCGAAGGCCGGTATCGGCAGGCCCAGCATCAGCTTGTCGAAATCCCGCGCTCCCCACTGGCCGCGCGATTGTTGATGCTCGATGCGTGACCTTGCGGTCTCGCTGTTCAACACGGCGCAAAGATAACGGCCTTCGGCAAGCGTGCGAACAGAGGCCCAATAGAGCTTGTGTTCGACTACCGCTCGCCTGTCTTTGAGCAGTGCAGCAGCCGGCAACGTGCCGGATGCCGCGAATACCACCCTGATCGCGGGGATCGGGAACTGAACAGCTAGCCCAGCGTGATAGTCAAGCCGCTCGGTCAGGCTCATGGGAGACTTCTTGTGCTTCTCCCAGATTTGCTCCACCTTGGTCATCCACTGCGGCAAATACGAAAGACCTGCGCCATAGGCCCCCTTCGCATCGAGCATCTTATTCGCCTGCTCAGACCACGGTATGACCGCTTCTGCGGCTTCGAACAACCTGTACGGCCCGACCGACTCGCCGAGGTAAAGCGTCCATACAAACTCTTCTTCGACGTTGTCCTGAACCGGGTCCAGGGACCGCCAGGGTTCCTTCTCCTGGTTGTTCTTGCGGCTCCGCACTAACGGCATGCCAACCGCCCCGGGCAGTAGCGAAGATACCCTCACGCGCTCTACTAGGAAGAGCATCCTGGGGACAACCGTGGCGCCTTGTCTGAACCTGTCCCGATAAGTGGACGCCTCGTCGTCAGAAGCTTCCGGTGGCCACCGGACAGACCGCCTCGCAAACCGCCCTTCAGCCTCAAGTTTGTCAACTACTGCAGCGACAGCGTTACGTTCAGGCAACACGCCAGACCATGAATGAACGAAATCTGGGCGGACGCCTGCAGACTCACCGCCCTTTACCGGTCGTGCAAAAAGCACACATGATGGCACTGGAAATAGAGGCTGCACGTTCTCATCGAACAGCCAGGCCCCGGTGAAGGTCAGCGTGGCGACTCCGTTTTCCACCCCGTTGCCATTCTTCTTGCCATACATGCCGCTCCTGAACCCTGCGAACTGTTTCCGGTCCAGGGATGCGTAAGGCATGACGAAGGCCATCAGGCCATCGCCCCGCAGGTAAAGCTCGGCGCAGCGGACAAAGAAATACCCGGACATGTCCTGGTGTGTCGCCACTTTGCCGCCGGTCCAGAGGTTCCGTTTCAAGCATTCATCCCGGAACCGCTCCTGCATCTCCTTCGACATGTATCTGTAGGAGAGCCACGGCGGGTTGCCAACAACGACGTCCGGGCGTTGTTCTGGCACAGACAGGCCCACTGGTCTCGTCAGGTTGCGGGCGACGAAGCCCCAGATATGGTCTCGTCGTTGCTTACGCAGGCTGCGGAGGGCGTCATATGTCCGCGAGAGCTCTCCAACATCGCCCCTGCCAAGACCTTTGTGGTGCGCCGTCAGCCATCCCTCAAAGACAGCGGGACCTGCGTCGGGTTGCGGTTGTTCACTGAGGGCCAGCATCCGGTGGATAACGTTGTCGAACACCTGCGGGTCGCTCGTGATGGAGAACGGGAACCTGAGCGTCGGCCCTCCCGGAGTCTCTATCGCTACATCCCGGCCGCCGAGCATGCCTTCCGTATTCCACTGGAGCGCGTCGCCCATATACACGGGGATGCTGAACGGGCGGGATTTCTTCAACCGGTCGCCCATCGCCAGCAGATACGTCACGCGGGCGATGATGACGGCCACCGGGTGGATATCTATGCCAAGCACCTTGTTGCAGGCAGCCGTGATCGCCTTCGCCGCGGGCCAGCCTGCGGCGTCCGCGGCATCGAAGAACCGCTGCAACGCATGGAACAGGAACGTGCCGGAGCCACAGGCGGGGTCAAGCACCCGCTGGTTGAGGGGGTCGGTGATGGCCTCGCGGCAGACGCGTGCTGCGAGCCAGTCGGGCGTGTAGTACTCGCCCAGCACATGCCGCTGGCCTGGGTCAACAAGCGACTCGTACAGCCCCTTCAGGATGTCGCTCTTGACCTCCCGCAGCCGGAAGCGTGACGTCTGGGACACAACCCGGCTGACCGCGTCTGCGCCGTCTTTACCTGCGAGCAACCAGTCGAAAAAGTCTGACTCCACTGCGCCGGAGATGCCTGATTGCTCAAACACCTTGCCGCTGAGCAGGTCCTCCGCTGCAGGCGGTGGGACGCCCAGCACGTTCGTAGCCATGGTCTTGGCGACGATGGTCAGGTACGTGTGCTGGAAAAAGAGCTCATCGTCGTTCACGCGCTGACCGTAGACAAGCGCCAGGTGGCGTTCCCAGAGCTCCCGCTTGACGGCTACTTCGGGGTCGGACTTAAGTTCCTCCCACAGCTTCTTGAGGCGGCTGCGGGCGACCATGAACGCCAGGCTGCTTTTGCCAAGCTCTTCCTTGACCTTCTCCGGCTCCGGCGCAAGCTCTGTCTCGAGCACGACAGCCGCGCTGAGCCAGTCCAGGAGCGCGTGGGCGCCATTGCCCTCTTCATCAATTTTGGTCGTATGCCTCTGGAGTTCTTGCAGCGCGCCGCCGTCCAGGTGAAAGGCGATGAAGGTCGCGCCGTCAGTGGCGATGCCAAGGTAACGTTCGCCTGTCGCAGCCTCACGTCCCTGCAAATAGGAGGCAAGCTGCTCTCGGGCGTCGGGAAGTTCTTTCCGCAGGTCAGATTTGACTTCGAACACGGTGCGGCCCAGCAGCGCGTCCAGCCGGCCATGCACTTCCGGCAACGGCTTCTCGAAATCAATGTCTGCGGGGCGCGCACCAAGGCCTTCGGTCAGCAGCCGGGCTAGCGTCGAAGTGACAGCGGTGTGCCCGGGCCGCTTCGCCAGGTGCGCGGCAATTTCGTTAAGCTGTTCGGTTGAAAGCGGCATGATGAGAAGAGCGAAGAAACAGGGCTAAGTGCGCATCGTAAGTCCGCCCGGCGCAAAACTCAAAGCCGTCCGGCGCTGTGCTGCAGTCGCCACCCCAGGCCCCTCGGCTACGCTCAGGGCGACGGGGTGGACCCCTTACACGTCCCACTTTGCCATTTCGACCAGGGCGCGCCCGATGCGCAGGCGGAGGGCCTCGGCGGACTCTGGCGTCCAGTCGTAGAAACCCTTGCCGGTCTTCGTGCCCAGGTGGCCCTTTGCGACCTTCTCGCGCAGCACCGGCGGGACCTCCGTGAAGTTATCGAGCGTCGGCGTGATAGGAGAGTAGGAGCGGGCCGCCAGGTGCGGGCTGAGCAGCGTGCGCCTGGCGAAGATGCCCGCCGCGGGCAGGCGCCTGCCGAAGCTGTCTCGCACGATAGCGTCCAGTTCCGGCGCGCTGACCACGCCTTTCTGCACGAGGGACAGCGCCTCGCGGAACATCGCGAACTGAAGCCGGTTGCCGATGAACCCCAGCACCTCTTTCTGCACCACGGCCGGCCGCTTGCCCATGCGCTCGTATATGTCCCGCACAAGGGTCACCGTGTGCTCTGACGTCTGCGGGCCGCGGACGATCTCTACAACAGGCAGCAGGTGCGGCGGGTTGAAGTAGTGCGCGACGGCGACCCGGTCTGGGCGTTTCGTCGCGGACGCCAGAGCGCTGGGCAAATAGGTGGAGGTGTTGCTCAGCAGGACGGCGTTGGCTGGCGCTGCGGCATCGAGCTCCGCGAAGATGCGCCGCTTGAGGCCGATGTCCTCGGTGACCGCCTCAATGACCAGGTCTGCGGCCTTGACCGCGTTGGCTAACGAGCTTTGCGGCTGCACGCGTAGCAGCGCGCCCTCGATGTCACCGGCGCCAATCCTCCGGGCCTCAGCCAGCAGTTCCAGGCCCTTGCGCGCCCGCTGTATGACGCTATCGAGGATGTCCTTTGACCGGTCGGTGAGAGTTACTTCATAGCCCGCCGCTGCGAACTCGAGCGCGATGCCGTGGCCCATCAGGCCTGCGCCTATGATGGCCACGCGGTTGATGCCGGGGTGTTTTTCAGGTCGGGTCCTTCGACCCACACCCAGACCCTCTCCCTCCCAGGGAGAGGGGTCTTTTTGCGCTGGCCCACTCCCCGTGGGAGAGGGGGCACCTGCCGCTCCCTTTCCCCTTGCGGGAGAGGGTTGGAGCCTGTCCCGGACTTGATCCGGGGGTGAGGGGTGAGCAGAAACGGGGCCCCTCGACTGCGCTCGGGGCGACGATGAAGCCTGCGCCTGGCGTGACGGGGCGGGGTCCCACCTCGCCTGCTCAACAAGCGTGCGTTCCATCCGCCCCCGCAGCGCGTCCGCGGACTCCGCAGGCGGGCGTTGGTCGCCGGGCCGGGCCGCCCCAGCCTTCGCGCCTGCTGGCTGGCCTGTGTCGCGGCTTATGTCCTTCCATAGCTCGGCGCCTATGGTGGACACGAGGTCCCAGCCGATGAGTTCCCAGACTTCGAATGGGCCTGCAACCGCCAGCCGCCTGCCGAAGCCGTACTTGACAACGGTGTCTATGTCCTCTGGAGTCGCCACGCCCGCGCTGACAAGTGCGTTGGCCTCGCGCCCCAGTGCGCCTTGCAGCCGGTTGCCCACGGACCCCGGCATTTCCTTCTCGATGACCACTGGCCGCTTGCCGATGCCTTCGTAGAGGCTGCGGGCTGCGTCCATCGTCCGGACAGACGTCTGCGGGCCGCGTACAAGTTCGACGAGCGGCAAAAGGAACGGGGGGTCGAAATAATGCGCGACTGCGACGCGCTCAGGGCGCGAGGTTGCCGCGGCAAGCTCCGAAGGCATGAACGCCGATGAATTCGAGAGAAGCAGAGCGTGCGGCGGCGCGGCACGGTCAAGTGCGGCGAACACCTGTTGCTTCAGCACCAGGTCTTCGTAAACGGCCTCTATTACGGCGGCCGCGTCTGTGGACGCGGCCGCAAGCGTGTCTGCCGGCTCAATGCGTGCGATAACTGCCGGCACTTCGCCTGCCGTGATGCGTCCCGCCTGGACGAGCAACTGCGCGCTCCTGCGTGCCTGCTCGATGCCGCGCAGCACCAGCTCCCGCGAGCAGTCGTGGATACGGACCGTGTGGCCTGCCGCGGCGAACTCTAGCGCGATGCCGTGGCCCATGAGGCCCGCGCCTATGACAGCGATGCGCATGAGGTGGAGCCCCTCACCCTGCCCTCTCCCAGCGTGAGAGAGGTCCCAAGCCACTACACCGCGTAGGCCACTGAGCCGTCTGATCGCAGCGGTATCTTCGCAAGGTCGCGCAGTTCAGGCTTCACCTGTTTCAGCAGGGCCTCGTCCAGTTCGACGCCGATGCCCGGAGCGTCAGAAACTGGGATGAAGCCGCCCTTCCGCCTCCAGGTGTTCTTGTAGACCTTCATCGCCGGGGATTCATCGCCCTTCGAATACTCCTGCACCACAAAATTCGGGATGCTCGTGTCTATCTGGCACGCAGCGGCAGTAAGCACGGGGCCCAGGAAGTTGTGCGTGACCACTGCGCAGTGGTAGGACTCTGCGATGGCCGCGATCTTCTTGACATGCGAGATGCCGCCGGCGAGGCCCAGGTCCGGCCGCACATACTGCGGGCCGCCATACGCCAGCAGCTCTCTGAACTCCCATATCGAGTGCATGCGTTCCCCGTTCGCGACGGGCATAGTTATGCGCTTCGCGATTTCCCCCTGCGACTGTATGGAGTCAATTTGCACAGGGTCTTCATAGAAGAGCGGGTGGAACTCGGTCAGCGCTTCCGCCAGGGCAATCGCGTTCATAGGCGTCAACTTGCGGTGGATTTCTAGGATCACGTCCACGTCCTTGCCCGCCCCCTCCCGGGCCGCCGCCACCACGTCCTTTGTGTCAGAGATGAGCCGGTCGAGCGACATGTCGCCGTAGCCGTCTGGTATGGGGTCGAACTTGATGGCGGTGAACCCCTCCTCCGCGGACGCACTGGCGGCCTTGAGCACAGCCTCGGGGCCTTTGCCGCGCACGCCCATCAGGAGGTGCAGGCGTACCTTGTCCCTGTACTGGCCGCCAATGAGCTGCCAGACCGGCGCTTGGAAGTGTTTGCCCTTGATGTCCCATAGCGCAATGTCCACTGCGCTCACTGCCCCGGAGAGAGCGGAGCCGCGGAAGGGGCCCATGCGGTACAGGTAATTCCAGTGGTGCTCGGTCTTGAGTGGGTCTTTGCCGGCAAGGTACCCGGCAAAGACCTTGACTATCTGCTGCACCGCCTCCGGATACGCCCAGCAGGCGGACTGGCCGGTGCCCGAGAGGCCGTTATCGGTCCGTATGCGGACAATGAGGTTCGACCCCACGAGCATGGGTTCGACCGATTCGATTTTCATTTAGGTTTCCCTTCATCGCAGCCTTGGCTGCTGACGTGCTCTCGCAGCAAACCCCTCTCCCGTCGGGAGGGTCTGGGTGAGGGGCACAAATAGCCGGTTTGGCCGGAGTGCGGTGTGCATGATACTTGGCTGTAAGGAGACAGGGAGCAAGCTACGAACTCAATAGCTGAAGCACCTCTGGCAACTCCTCCATCCCCTCCACACGCGGGTGTTGCGTGTAACCCCTGTGGGCGCCGTCACGGTCCATCAGGACAGGCCGGATGCCGGCGCCGAGCGCGCCTTCAATATCGGAGTCCAGCTGGTCGCCCACGTGGGCAGCCTCTGCAGCTGAGACGCCAGCCTTCGCCAGTGCGGCCAGGAATATCGGCGGGTTGGGTTTTGCCGACCCCACTTCTGTTGACGTGACCGCGAAATCCACATGTCCGGTGAGCCCCAGCATGTCGCAGAGTTCCTGGCCCCTGTAGCTGATGTTCGATATCACCCCTAGCACAGGTGGGCCTTGTCGTCCGTGGGCGGCCAGTGTGTCCCTGACGGCCTTCACGCCGGGGATAACGTCTGGATACAGGGCAAGCTGGTACTTCTGCTTCCGTACCTCTTTCCAGATACGCGCCGCAACGTCTATGCCCACCTCGTGCCCGGCGCCACGCAGGACCAGTTGTTCATAGCGTGCAAAAAACTCCTCCCGCTCTGCCGCAGCCAAGAGGTGCACGGGGTGGCGGGCGTTTTGCGACGCCATGAGTCCCTCAGCCAGCACGTAGCCAGCGTCGATGCCCTTCTTACTGAGCGTCATGCCCCACCCGGCGGTTGCACGCATCTGGATGACCTCCCGTGGAGGGTCAAACGCAGCGAGCGTGCCGTAGAGGTCGAAGAAGACGGCGCGGATTGGCAAGGGCGTCCCCTACATCTCGCGCGCCAGTACAAGCGCGCCGACCCATTCTGCCCCCGCCCGGCGCAAGGCAGCGGCGCACGCGTTCACCGTGCTGCCTGTGGTCGCGACATCGTCAACAAGGAGCAGCCTTTTGCCCTCGGTGCCAGTCCCTGCTTCGAACACCCCCGCCACGTTGCGGGCACGTCCGGCCTCGTCCTTCGTCCTCGCCTGCGGCGGGGTGTCCTTCACTCGCCTGAGCGCCCTTTGCGCCACCGGCAGGGAGAGCCTGCGCCCCACCTCGTCCGCCAGCAGCCCGGCCTGGTTGTAACCGCGCTCACGCAGGCGTCGCGGGTGGACAGGCACAGCCACTATGGCATCGAGGTCCATGCGCGACAGCGACGGGTGCGACGCCATCAGCCTGCCAAGCGCAGGCGCAATGGCCCGCAACCCATCGTACTTCAGCGCATGCACGGCGTCCCTTATAGCGCCGTCGAACTGATATACAGCGACCATCCGTGAAACCGGCGGCGGCGATGCGGCGCAGGCGCTGCATAGCGACCCCGACGCCATGGGCAAGGCGCAGCCGCGACATGCCGGGCCAGAGATGCGGGTGGACTCTGCCACGCAGCGTTCGCAGAGCAAAGCGCCACCTTGCCCGCAATGCACGCAGCGTGCCGGGAACACAAGCTCCGCTGCCGCACGCCCAAGACGTGTTAGTGTGCCAGTCAACCCAAAACCCTCATGAACGGCGCGCCAGTAGCGGCCACCCGCGCTTAACATGTAAGCGGATACATTCACCGGATGGGCCCATGGTTCGCCAGCCTGGCATTTGTACCGCATTTTGCGGAAAGGAGGGGCAGTGGACCTCACATTCGTCGCCAGGAACACCACACTCACTGACGCGATGAAGGAATACGCCGTCAAGCGGCTGGCGAAACTTGACCGCAGGTTCCGCGAGCCAGCGCCTGTCCAGTTGGAGGTCCGTAAGGAGAGCACCCGGAACGAGGACCAGAGGTACGTGGCTGAGGTGACCATCCGGCTGAAGGGCAGTATGGTCCGCTGCGAAGAGCGGGGCCCCACGCCGTATGCCGCAATTGACGCGGTGGAGCAGACGCTCGATAGCCGCATACGCCGCTGGAAGGCCCAGTTCGACAGGCGCCGCAGGGAGGGCTCACGTCTCAAGGAAAGCGTGATGTCCCAGCTGGCTGAAGTCCCGGCGCCGGAGGCAGAAACAGGCGAAGAGGCCTCTGAGCTTACAAACGGCAAGGTGGTAAAAGTGAAGCACCACGCCGTGACTCCGATGAGCGTCGAGGACGCGGCCGCCCAAATGGAGCTACTTGGCCATAGCTTTTATGTCTTCCTGAACGACAAGTCGAAAGCAATCAACGTTGTCTACAGGCGCATGGACCAGGACTACGGGCTCATCGTGCCGCAGCCCGGGCTGAAGCCGTAGGCTGCCTGTGCCTGGCCTCCCCCTCTGTACCGGGGGCTTGTTGAGCGTATGTACGACCGCCCCTCCGTTCGCTCTGAGCCAGCCTGCCCCGGCGAACGCCGGGGTCGAAGGGCGGACGTTGCGGCGGCCTCGCCCCGCGCTTACACCCGCCTGAAGCTCGGCGACAGCAGATAGAACGCCAGCGCGACGGGGGTGCCGCAGAGCGCGCTTATGACCAGCGCGCGTTCGTTACCAACGGTAGTAGCCAACACGCCGCCCACCAGCCACCCGATAGGGAAGACCTCCTGGGCCATCGCCCACACGCTCATGACCCGCCCGCGCACCTCGTCGCCCGCCTTCGCCTGGAAGGCGGTTACCGCGGCGTTGAACCAGAACGGCCCCGAGTAACCCACCGCGAACAGCAGTGCCATTGAAAGCGGGAGCGAGTGTGAGAAGCCAAATGCCACAGCCCCTCCGTCCCAGACCGAGCCGGAGAGCACCATGGTCAGCCCCTTGCGCGGGAAGTTGCCGAACGCGGAGATCGTGAGCGCGCCCGCGAGGAACCCCGCGCCCAGTGCCCCGGCCAGGAGGCCGTAACCTGCGGCGCCGACGTCCAGCACGTCCTTGGCGTATACAGGTATGAGCGGCATGACGGCTACTGCCATCAGGTTCTGCTCAAAGGCCAGGAGCGTAATGACGGGAAGCGGCTGCGTCTTGCGCACGTAAGCTATGCCAGCTTTAAGGTCGGTCAGGACAGAAGCGCTCTCTTTGGGCCTTTCCCTAGGCGGTTCAGGCACCCGCAGCAGAGCCACGACGGCGCAGGCGTAAGCGCCCCCTATGAGCCAGAAGACGGTAGATGCGCTGGTCACAGCCAGTAGCGCGCCAGTAATTGCTGGCCCCGCCATCTCCATCGAGCTCCACGACAGGCTCGTGAGGCCCAGAGCATTGGACAGCCTTGAGCCAGGCACTATTGATGCCACGAGTGAGTAGGCGGACGGTACTGTGAAGGCAATGGCCAGCCCCGTCCCTGCCGATATGGCGACGATGTGCCAGGCTTCGATCTTGTCCGTCATCAAGAGCCCCGCCGTGCCCGCCGCAAGCAGCGCAAGGGTCGCCCAGCCGGCAATGAGGACGCTGCGGCGGGGGAGCCTGTCGGCAGCCACGCCCCCGAACAGGCCAAGTACCACCGCTGGTGCGCCCCGGGCCCCCGCGGCCAGTCCAACCCACAATGCGGAGCCGCCAAGCTCAAGTACCAGCCACGACTGCGCAGCCAGTCGCATGTTGCTGCTCACGTCGAACAGGACCTCGGCCACAAGCAGCCTGCGGAACACCGGCATGGCAAGCACATCGAGCCCGGCCGGCCTGACGCGCCTGAACATGAGGCCAACGTTTACGAGCGTGCGCACAGCCATCAGGCTCGCCTCAACGCAGGGGACGCTGCGAACGCCAGCACGGTAATTGCCACGCCCGCCGCCGCCATGGTCACGAGCGCAACTTCGTTGCTTGTCGCCTGCGCCAGCGCACCGCCGGCCAGCCAGCCGAGCGTGCCAGCCTCTGCAGTGATCGAGAAGATGCTCATCACGCGCCCCCGCATTTCATCGCTGGACATCTGCTGCAGCATCGTCACCACCGCGTTGCCCAGGTATGCACCCGCGGACCCAATGACGAACACCAGCACAAGCGATACGGCAAAGTTGTGGCTCAACCCGAATGCCGCCATCGCAGCGTCCCAGGCAACCGTTGCTACAAGCACGACCAGACCCTTGCGCTTGACGTCCGGCAATAGCGACAGGAAGAGTGCGCCAACGAACAGGCCCGCGCCAAACGACCCAGTCAGCAGCCCGTACCCTGCGGCCCCGCGCCCCAGCACGTCGCGCGCATAGACAGGCAGCAACGGGTGGACCGCTGAGTGCGCGAACGCCGCCACGCTGACCACAAGCGCCCAGGCTACGTGCGGCGTGGCGCGTACGTAGCGGAGCCCCGCCGCAAGCTCCTGCACGACGTCAGACTTCGCAGGGGCCGGGGCATTGGGAGTTGTAATGAACAGGACCCCCAGCGCGCCGCTGAAGTAAAGCCCGGCAGCAACCAGGTACACCGCGCCCGCGCCTGTGCTCGCCAAGACTTCGCCCGCTATGATGGGGCCGCCTATCGCCCCGGCATTTGAGACGACGGCCGCCATTGAGTTTGCCGCCCAGAGCCGGGCCTTGCCAGCCAGGTCAAACATGAGCGCGTAAAAGGCCGGGCTGCCAAATGACACCACCGCGCCGGTCCCCACATTGAGCGCGACCAGGTGCCACGGCCTGATGTCACCTGCCAGGACCAGCAGCGCGGCGCCCAGCACCAGGACCCCAAGCCCTGCACGCACTGAAGCAAGGACGCGCCGCCGGTCAACGCGGTCTGAGATCACTCCGCCGAACAGTGAGAAGGCGAAGATGGGGACAACGCGCACTGCGTTGGCCAGGCCGACCCAAAGCTGCTGACCTGTGAGCTCGAATATCAGCCATGACTGCGCGGCAATCCGCAGGTAGTAGCCCAGGTCCAGCGCAAGGATGGTGGCCAGCATCAGGCGGAAGTCCCTGCTGCCGGCCAGTTCAAGCCAGGGTGGGCGGCGCCTGAGCGCGGGTCGCGGTCTGTTGGCCACGGGTCAGGTGAGCTTCCTGAGCGCAGGGGAGGCCGCGAACGCAAATACCGCCAGCGCAAAGGAGCCCATGGCGCCGACCATTACGGTCTCTCGGGAGCCGATCGTGGTGTCCAGCACACCGCCGAAGATCCACCCCAGCTGAAATACCAGCACCACCATGAAGAAGATCCCCATGACCCGGCCCCGCATCTCTGGTGTCGAACGGGTCTGGATGACGGTTGGTACCGTAATGAATGTGATGCTCTGAGATACGCCGGTCACAAACATCGCCCCTAGCGCGATGCCAAATGAGGGTGACACGGCGAACACCGCCGTAGCGACGGCGGTCGCGATTGTGTTGCCAAGCACAAGCAGCCCCTTTCGCCGGACCTGTCCCAGCCCGGCTAGCGCCAGGGAGCCGGCGAGCGCCCCCGCCCCCTGGACGAGCAGCAATTGCCCGTAGCCAGACTCCCCGACCTTGAACACACTGCGGGCAAAGACGGGGACCATGGCAAGGAAGACGCCGCTGAAGATCGAGCCTGCCCCGAGCACGAGCAACCACTTGATCGCCGGGGTCTCGTTCACATACTTCAGGCCCGCCCGGATGTCTGAAACGATCCCGCGCGGGTTGGGCACTGAAGTGGTGCGCTTGGCTATTGGCAGGATCGCCAGGAAAGAGGTGCCGTAAAGCGCCACAAGCAGCCAGAACGCCCACACGTTGCCTATCGCCAGCAAATACCCGCCTACCGCGGGCGCGGCTATGTTCGCCAGGTTGGAGATCGACGTGTTCAGCGCTGCCGCATTCATCAATCGCTCTCTCCCCACAACGTCCATCGCATAGGTCTGGCTCGATGGGTTGTGGAACGCGAACGAGAGCCCGATGCCAACGCCTATCGGGATGAAGTGCCACCACTTGATGACATCGGTCATCACCAGCACCGCCGAAAGGGCCAGCAGCGCGGTGGTGAACAAACGCGTAATGAAGATGAGCCGCCACCGTTCTGAGCGGTCTGACACCGCGCCTGCAAGGAGCGAGGCGCTAATGATGGCGATGCCCGGCATGGCGTTGACGATGCCGGCCTTAAGCGATGAGTCGGTCTCCTCCAGCACCAGCCAGGCGATGGCCATCTGCCTGACCTGGAAGCCGGCGAAAGTCATTGTGTTGCCTATGAGCAGGAACTGGAAGTCGCGCAGCTTCAGTACCGCCAAGGCATCGCGCAGCCCGCCGCGCGCGTGGAGGCGCGCAGGCGGAGCGGCGCCAGGCTGCGCGCTCTCTGCCGGGCTGACGCCGGTGGCCGCTGTCGCCCCGGGTGTGTTCCCGTCCGGGCCGGGGTGGTCGCTCAATGAAAAGACCTGTCTGTCGGGTGAGGGCGGACCTTACTCACATGGCCCCTGCCATTACTACGCCGGGCGCTGGAAGTCAGAGCCAGGCGGCTAATGGTAGGGGATGCAACCCGAGAGCCACATCCCCAGTGGACACAGGCCGCAGCCGCCGTCAGGCCAGCCTGCGTAAGTCAGGCGACCGCACATACGCCAGGACTGCCACGCCGCCTGCGCCCAGCGCGGCGATGACCGTCGTTAAGGCGATGCCTATCACCTCGTCAAGCAGCCCGCCCACGACCCAGCCCACCTGCAACCCCAGCACGGCTATGAAGAACAGGCTCATCACCCGCCCCCGCATCTCCGGAGCGGAATTTGTCTGCAACACCGTCGGCATCAGGACGAACCAGACACCCATCGCCGCGCCAAATGCGATGACCGCCAAAACGGACAGCGCATACCATGGCGAAACGGCGAAGATGAGCATTGCTACCATCGCCGCCAGGCTGTCGAGCACGATTAACCGGCCCTTGTTCCTGGGGTTGCCCCTTACCAACAGGACCAGCGAACCCACCAGCGAGCCTGCGCCTTGCACCGCCACAAGCGCGCCGTAGCCAACTTCACCAACCTTCAGGATGTCACGCGCGAAAAGCGGCATCGCCGATTGGAACATCCCGGCAAACAGCGACGCGCAGGCCAGCACGAGCAGCCACTTGATGAGCGGCGTTGACGCGGCATATTTGAGGCCCCGCCTCAAGTCAGCAACGAAAGGCGCCTTTGGGGCCTCGCTCCTCTGGCTCCTGGTCCGGACGAGGGCGCTTGCCACAAAGGCGACTGCGTATATGGCGCCCAGCAAATAAAAAGCTAGCTCTGGCCCCCGGGCAAGCAGGTAGCCCGCCGCCGCCGGCCCGGCTATGGCGCCCGCATTGGCGATCGTCGTGCCAATGGCGGCAGAGCTAATCAGGCTCTCTCGGCCCACGAGGTCCATCGTGAAGGTCTGGGTGGCCGGGTTGACGAAGGCGAACATCACGCCGATCACGGTGCCGATCGGTATCAAGTGCCACCATTCGAACCGCCCGGATGCCACAAGGTATGCCGTCAAAAACCCGGCCACCGCAATAACGAGCTTGGTCCAGATAAGGATCGAACGGCGCTCTGACCTGTCGGTGACCGCGCCCGCGACAAAGGAAAATAGGATGACCGCAATCCCGGGCACCGCGTTGACAAGCCCTGCCTTAAGCAGCGACGAGTTCTCGGTCTCAAGGACCAGCCAGGCCTGGGCCATATTGCGGACCTGGAACCCCGGGAACGGCAACCCTCCACCGATGAGCACCAGCCTGAAATCGCGGATCTTGAGGATCCTTCGGACGGCCGCAATCCCGTGCAGGGGCGTCGCCGCTGTAGTAGCAGCGTCTCCAACCGGGACGAGCGCCTCCTGCGGCGTTGCAGCCGCAGGGTCTGTCAACGGGGCCTTTGCCGACAATAGGACCTTCTTCAGGCGTAACCGGACAAAGTCCGAATTGTCATGCTACCCCAGCGCCGCCTCAGGCCGGGTTTCGCGTGGGCCCCGCCGTCAGGGCGGCCTATCTGCGGACGATGTACCGCTGCATGCATGTCTCATCCAGCGTCACGCCGATGCCGGGCCTGTCTGGCAAATTGAACGCGCCGTCCCTGTAAGTCCAGGCGCTGTCTGAGGCTTGACCCAGCTTGTCTGACAGGCCGCCCTGGAACTCCTGCAAAAGCTCTGGCGAGGCCAGAGCGGCGCACTGCAGGGTCGCAGCCTGGAACACAGACACGCCCGTGCCCATGTGCGGCGTGACAGGTATGCCCGCCGCAGTCGCCGCCTCAAGCTGCCGCACGTAGTCCGATATGCCCGTGCGGCCTATGTCAGGCTGGTAGACATCGAGCGCCCTGGGAGCTTCAAGCCACTGTTCGACCTGATAGTGCGTGCGGAAGTGCTCCCCGAGCGCGATGGGCGCGCCCGGCAGCGCGAGGAGCCTCTGGTGGCCTTTCAGGTCCTCCGGCTGTAATGGGCACTCGAAAAAGGCCACATTACGCCGTGCAAACTCGCGTTTTCCGAGCGACGCGGCGCCGAATGAACACATCCACAGCGTGTCCACCATCCACTTTTCAAGTCCAGTCGCGCCCGCCTGCAAGGCGTCAAGCTCACGCAGGCCAGCGTCAATGTCACCTGTGAGGAAGATCTTTGCCCCGCGCAGGCCGCGGCCTAGCCAGCTGTTCAGGTGCTCGGTGCGTTCTTTGACCGTGTTGCGCCGCACACCGGACAGGTACACCGGGATGTGGCGGCGCGGGGCAGAGGAGAGCAACGCCGCGGCCGGGACTCCCTCGCGCTTGCCAAGCGCGTCCCAGACCGCGATGTCGAGCGCAGCCAGGGCGTCGAGATAATAGCCCGCCGAGTACCCGCGCCCGCGCTGCGCGTCATAGAGGAAGTCCCAGAGCTCCACCGGGTGCCCAAACTCGCGCCCGCCCTGTCGCCCCGAGCGGAGTCGGGGGGCCCCGTCCCCCTGTGCGCCCTGAGCTTGTCGAAGGGCCGTGAGTGGCGCGACAGCCATCGGCGCGATGACTTTCTCAATGAGCAGGCACACCACCTCTGGCCCAATGCCGCAGTTCGCCTCGCCCCAGCCCGTTGAGCCATCACTCAGCGTGACCTTCACAAGCGGCGTCTCGACATAGCGCGCATACACCGTCTGCCAGCCCGGCTTGAACTCGAAGCGGTCCGTCTGTGCGCCGCCCTCGCTCGAGCGGTAAGACTCCCAGTACCCGGCGCTGTCCTTGAACGCCAGGTGGACCGCCTCAACTGAGGCTATGGCAAACGAGGTGTCGTAGGGCATTAGTGGCTCGCCTCAACGTCATTCCGAGCAGGCATGGCGAGGAATCTGGGGTGCGGCACGCACACGTTCTACCCAGCCACCCGTCCTAAAGTCCCCTACTTCGTTCGGGAGGACGGGGTTCAGCCTTCTGAAGGGAATCCATCCTACCCCGGCAGCTTGCCGGTGGCGCGCAGCAGCGTCTCCTGCACAAGCAGCTCGTGGTCAAGAGACCGGTCAGGCGCCTTCTCGCCGCGGACGTCTTTGATGAACGCGGCGACCGGCGCTGCATAACGGGGCCTGTCCTCGACCTTGATAATGTTCACGCCCGCCTTGGACCCGCCGCGCGCCTCGTCCAGGCAGAGCCGGATTGTGTCGGCAGGCTCAAACGGCTCCATGATCGCCGACCCGCGCGTCCCGTAGACTTCGAACCGCCGCGCCATTGGCCTCGCCTCCATCGCCGCGATGTCCACGGTCGCCAGCGCGCGTTCGTACTCAAACACACCTAGAGTGTTATCGCGAAAATTCGGCGGCGTGCTGCAGACGTTCTGCAAAAAACTCGTCACCCGCCGGGGGCGTCCCAGCAGCCACACGACCTGGTCCAGCATGTGGCCCGCCAGGTCATAAAAGATGCCGCCGTCATGCTCGGCGATCACCGCCCGCTGCTCCTGCGTCAGGTTTGTGGACATGTGCGCCCGGACGGAAAACACGTCGCCCAGGAAACCCGACCGCGCCCACTCCGCGATGCGGCTGAAGCCGTCGTGGTACCTGAACATGTAGCCCAGCTGTATAAGCAACCCCTTCCGGCGAGCCTCTTCAACAACGCGTGCCCAGCGTGGCCAGTCGTCGCCTGCCGGCTTGTCATAGAAGACGTGCTTGCCTGCGCGGACTATCTCCTCGGTCTGAGCGAGGCTCTCGATGTTCAGGCCCTCGGACGCAACGGCGGTGATGGACGGGTCATCTAAAAACTCCCTCGGCGACTCATACCAGCGCACCTTTGACCATTGCGGCTTGCCTGACGTCTGCAACTCAGCCCGGTGGTCAGCGTCGGGCTCATACACGCCAGTCACCTCTACATCCGGGCTGGCGAGCATCGTCGCCAGGACATCCGGGCCGTGCCCGTGCTTCGTCCCGTACTGCGCCATCCTGATTTTGGGCTTCGCCGCCAACTGTCACCCCCGCGACCGGCCACGTTCATCCCGGGTGAGGACCCTTCGCCGCGCGCCCAATCCCCCCTCCCTGCAAGGGAGGGGGTCTAGGGGGTGGGTCTCTTCGCCGCGGCAACAAACGCGCGTATCTTCTCCGGGTCTTTGACCCCGTCGGTCTCCACGCCGCTCGAAACGTCCACGCCCCATGGCTTGAGGCGTCCGATCGCGGACTGGACATTCTTGGGTGTAAGGCCCCCGGCAAGCAGCACGCCTGTCAGCGACGCGACACCTTCGGCTGCTGACCAGTCGAACGCCACACCAGCGCCGCCCGGCGTCCGCTCGTCATAGCTGTCGAGCACCACCATCCGGCCCGCACTTATGTGCGGCCGTACAAGCGCAGCCAGTTCCGCGGGCGACGTACCAGCCCGGACGCGCACCTGGCGCAGCACCGGCTTCCACATGCTGCGCATGTACGCTTCGTCCTCGTCCCCGCAGAGGTGGACGATATCGAGGTCGGCGACGCGCGCCACGTTGTTCACGAAGTCGGCAGGCTGGTTGCGGAAGACTCCGACGAGCTTCGGGCCGTCGCCGCGCTGGCCTGACCCGCCCGGGCCGCGCGTCCGCTTGCCGAGTGGCGTGACGATGGCGTTGGTGGGCGCAGGGCGCCGGTGCCCGCGTATGCGATAGCCCCGGATGACCATCTGGCCCTCGGTCGGCTGGAGCTGCCTGCGCACGCCCTCAACGAATATGAAGCCAAGGTAGTCTGCACCCGCGTCCGCGGCGACGAGCGCGCTCTCAGTATCACGGAGCCCGTCGATCTTCACTTTTGGTGTGTACGGTTCGGCCATGACAGAAATGCGCTGCGCCTCGCCGATGTCATTCTGAGGCCCCGCAGGGGGGCCGAAGAATCGGGCACTATCTACTTGACGCAGTGTTCGCCTTTCACTCCCTCTCCCCTTGAGGGAGAGGGCTGGGGTGAGGGGTGCTTTTGAGCAAACGCGAGATCAGGACTTCTCCCTCACCCTTATCCTCTCCCGCCTGGGAGAGGGGACAAGACACTTCCCTGCGTCAAGTAGATAGTGCCCGAAGAATCTCTGCTCGTCGCCCCGAGCGTAGCCGAAGGGCCTCGTTTTTATCCGCCCTTCGACAAGCTCAAGGCGAACGGGAAGGGACTCTTCACTTCGGCCCTCCGGGCCTTCGCTCAGAATGACACAGTTCGCGCCCCCTCCTCGCTACTTCGTCGCTATCTTTGACATAGCCTTGATCACCGCCCCTGCGCCTTCGCCTGCGCGCATGAGCGACTCACCGACCAGCACCGCCTTGGCGCCTGCAGCCGCCATGCGCTTCACATCGTCCACAGACTTCATCCCGCTCTCTGCCACGGCGACCGTGCCGCGCGGTATCCGCCGGCGAACGCGCTCGAACACGTCGAGCGAGGTCTTCAGCGTCCGCAGGTCCCGGTTGTTCACGCCCACTATGCGGGGCGATTCTGCCAGCGCGGTGTCTAGCTCCCGCTCGTCAAACACTTCCACCAACGCCGCCATCCCCAGTTCACGCGATAGAGCGAGCAGGCCGCGGTAACGCGCCCTGTCGAGCAAGGCGATGATGATGAGCACCGCATCGGCGCCAAAGGCCCGTGCCTCGTACACCTGATAGTCGTCGAAGACGAAGTCCTTCGCAAGGACCGGCACGCCGAGGGGGCGTGATACGCCCTTCGCCACCGCCATGTCCTGAACGGTGCCTGAGAAGAAGTCTTGCTCGGTGAGGACGGATAGCGCGGCGGCCCCGGAGGCGCAATAGGCCCTGGCCTGCTCTTCCGGGACCATGTCCTCATCCAACTGGCCGCTGGAGGGCGAGGAGCGCTTCATCTCGGCGATGACAGCCACTCCGGGCTTGGTGCGCAGGGCTTCGATGAACGGCAGCGGCGGCGGCACAGACTCCGCCAGGTCGCGCACATGAGCCTGGGGCGCAAGCCGCTTTGCCGACTCTAGCCGCTTTCGCTTGGCCGCGACTATTCGCTCAAGGATGTTCGTTTGCTGCGAAGGCAGGAGTGATGTCATGACAGCGTCTGGCTGAGGGACACTAACCGGGCCAGCCTCTCCCTCGCCTTGCCAGAGTCGATCGAAATAAGCGCCATCTCCGCGCCGTCATTGAAGCTGTTCGCCCTGCCCGCAGCGACAAGCGCCGCCCCGGCGTTCATAACGACCACGTTGCGGGCCGACCTTTCAGGCGACGGCGCCGCGTTGTGGCCCCCGCCATTACCCGCCAGCACGCCGCGTATTACTGCAACGCTCTGGTCCACGGTCGGCGCGACCAGGTGGTCTCTCGACCCCTCGGGCAGGCCGAAATCTGCCGGCCTCGTGCGCCGCCGCTTCAGCGCATCCGGCGTCACCTGGTAGATCAGCGTCTCGCCCTCCACGTCTATTTCGTCAGCCCCCGACACAGCGTGGATAATCAGAGCGTACTCGGTCCCGAGCAGCGACAACGCCTTCGCCACCTTCTCGGCGGCCGCTTCGTCCGCGATGCCCAGCACCTGCCTCTTCGCCCCGGCCGGGTTCGTGAGCGGCCCGAGGATGTTGAACACCGTGCGTATGCCGATCTCGCGCCGCACTGGCCCCGCATGCTTCATCGCCGGGTGGAACGCCTGGGCGAACATGAAGCCGATGCCCACTTCCTCGATGCACCGCTTCACGCTCTCCGGCGAAAGGGCGATCTTCACGCCGAGTTTCTCAAGAGCGTCCGCGCTGCCGGAGGCCCCGGACATGGCGCGGTTGCCGTGCTTGGCCACCGCAACGCCCGCGCCTGCCACAACGAACGCCGCGCAGGTGGAGATGTTGAACCACCTCATGCTGTCGCCCCCCGTGCCGCAAGTGTCCACCAGCGGTGCGTCCACGTGCACCCGCAGCGACTTTTCGCGCATCGCGCGGGCGAACCCTGCGATCTCCTCAGCGGTCTCGCCCTTCATACGCAGCGCCGTGATAAGCGACGCGACCTGCGCGGGCGTCGCTTCGCCGGCCATCACCTGGCCCATAACCGTAGCAGCCTCGTCCATCGACAGGTTCTTCTGGTCAACGACTGACGCTATCGCTTGTTGAATGTTCATGGGCCTTGCCGTCCTCCCCTCCCCCTTGATGGGGGAGGGTTAGGGAGAGGGTGACGATCTTTTTCCTTGAGCGTTATCGTGTTGGAAGCCCTCGCTCCTTTTCTAGCTCTCTCTGATAGCGGCTTGCGCTCCAAGGCTGCCTCTATGGCGAGGGCCACTCCCTCAAAATTACCCAGCACGTCGTTATTCCAGAACTTCAGGACCGTGAATCCCCTGCTCTCGAGGGATTTTGTCCTTCCATGTCGCGCTCGTACCCCTCATCATGCTGACCGCCGTCCACTTCGATGATCAAGTGGTGGCTAAAACAGCAAAAGTCTGCGATGTGGTTCCCAATGGGTACCTGCCGTGCGAATTTGATGTTGTTGAACCGTTTGGCGCGCAGCAAACCCCACAGCACTTTCTCGGCTATCGTCTGGCCTGTGCGCAGGGACCTCGCTCGCTGCAAAAGGACATCGCTGTCAACCTTGTGCTGCATAACCGGAAAGTCACCCTCTCTCTAACCCTCCCCCATCGAGGGGGGAGGGCACTGCCGGCACGCTCCCCGCATTACTTCTGTCGAATCTTGGCTGCACCCGCCGGCGCCTTCATGTTCAAAAAATTCTGCAGCAGCTGTTTGCCCGGCTTCGTTAGGATGCTCTCCGGGTGGAATTGCACTCCTTCGACGGGCAGCGTCCTGTGCCGGACGCCCATGATGACCCCGCTCTCCGACCGGGCTGTGACCTCAAGCTCAGGCGGCACGGTCTCGGGCAGTATCGCCAGCGAGTGGTAACGCACCGCCTCGAACGGGTTTGGCAGGCCTGCGAAGACGCCCTTCCCGTCATGCGTGATCTGCGACGTCTTGCCGTGCCTCACCTCGCCTGCGCCGGCCACCGTCGCGCCGAACACCTCGCCGATGCACTGGTGGCCCAGGCACACGCCAAGCACCGGGACCTTGCCCGCGAAGTGGCGGATGGTGCCCATCGAGATGCCTGCATTGCGCGGGTGCGACGGCCCGGGCGAAATGACCAGCCGTTCAGGCCGCATCAGGTCCAGGTCCTCCACTGTCGCCTGGTCATTGCGGACCGCTTTCACCTCAGCGCCAAGCTCTGAAAGGTACTGGTACAGGTTGTATGTGAAGCTGTCGTAGTTGTCTATAAGCAGGAGCATGACCGGTCCCATCTGGCGCGTGCGCCCTCATGTCATTCTGGTCCCGGCTTTCGCCGGGGAAGAATCCCGTTCGCATAGCGGACTTATCGAAGGCACAGACGGGATTCTTCGGCCCTTCGGGCCTCAGAATGACATCGTCGTCACCCCATGTTCTCCTCGGCGTGGTCTATGGCCCGGATGAGGGCCCGCATCTTTTGAATTGACTCCTGGTACTCGCCCTCCGGTGTCGAGTCCATCACGATGCCCCCGCCCGCCTGCATGTGAGCCACACCGTCCTTGAGCACTACCGTGCGGATGGCTATCGCTGTGTCCATGTTGCCCGTGTAGCGCACGGCGTCCCCCTCTCCCTGCAAGGGATAGGGTTGGGGCGTGGGTCGCGCGCCCGCAGCCACCGGCGAATAGGCAAAGTACCCGACCGCGCCGGAATACACCCCGCGCTTATCAGGTTCCAGCTCGGAGATGATCTCCATGGCCCGGACCTTGGGCGCGCCTGACACCGTCCCGGCCGGGAACCCCGCACGCAGGGCATCGAATGCGTCCACTTCCGGCCGCAACTGCCCTGTCACATGCGACACGAGGTGCATCACGTGCGAGTAGCGTTCGACCTCCATCTGCTGGGTCACCTTCACCGTACCTGGGACCGCGACGCGCCCCACGTCGTTGCGGCCCAGGTCCAGCAGCATTACGTGCTCGGCCCGTTCTTTTTCGTCTGCTCGCAGCTCCGCCTCAAGCGCAGCGTCTTCCTCAGGCGTTGCGCCGCGCCGGCGGGTGCCCGCAATCGGGTGCACAGCCACCTGGCCGTCTATCGCCTGCACCAGGAGCTCCGGCGAAGCGCCAATGACCTGGAAACCGTCCAGTTCCAGGTAGAACATATAAGGCGACGGGTTGATGGCGCGCAGCGACCTGTAAAGGTCGAACGGCCGCACGCTGGTTGGGCGTGAGAGGCGCTGAGAGACCACCGCCTGGATGATTTCGCCCTCATATATGTCTCGCTTCGCCCGCTCCACCATGTCAACGTACTGACCTGTGCCCATGTTGGGCGTAACGGGCTTGCCTTTGACTGCCTGGGGCGCCTTGTCCGCTGCCAGTTTGGGGGCTGGGGTCGAGGAATAGTCCAGCCCGGCACAAGACGAGACCACGCCGCCGTCCCTGGCGTGTGCCGCCGCACTGCCAGCGGCTCTCCCACCAGCGCCCCTGAGCGCATGCGCGGGAAGCGGCCCCTCCAGGCGTCGCACAGCCTCGTCCACCCGCTGCACGGCCTCCTTGTACGCAGCCTCGGCATCGCCTTCGACCTGGGCATGTACAAGGACGGTCATCGTGTGCTGCACGTGGTCAAAGATGAGCACCGTGTCCGTGAGCATGAATACCGACTCCGGAACTCCGGTCCCGGCGCCCTTCAGGGGCGGCACACGCGGCTCGAAGTAGCGGATGGCGTCATACGCGACGTAGCCCACCGCTCCGCCGGAGAACTTCGGCAGGCCCTTTGGAGACGCGTACCGGATGCCAGCGAAGCGCTTGCGCAGCAGGTCAAGCGGGTCAACTTCGCCATCCTTTTCGCCCGGCCCGGTGCGCAGCACGTCCAGCGGCCCCGTGCCCAGGAAGCTGTATCGGGCGAGCGACTCGCCGCCCTCGACAGACTCCAGAAGGAACGAATACGGGCCGCGGGCGATCTTTAGGAACGCCGAGACCGGCGTTTCGGTGTCTGCGCTGACTTGCCGGTAGACGGGTATCAGGTTGGCATTTCTTGCAAGGCTTTTGAACGTTTCAAGGTCTGGCGTGTACATGGCTGGCTCCTTCATTGTGGTTGAACTGACTGCGCGCGGCTAAGAAAGAACGCGCCGCCAGCTCCGCCAGTAGAAGCGAGCCTCGAAGTATTTGCCTGCTATTGCCATGTCGTTCATCATGCCATTTGAAATCACTTCCACGACTTCGTGTACGAGCTGATGCGCATGGCGTCACGCACCATGGTCATCGTCTCCGCCGCCACCTTGCGCGCCCGGTTCGTGCCATCCAGCAGAGCCTCCTCGACCTGGACCATGTGCGACGCGAAATGCGCCCTGCGCTCCCTGATCGGGTCCAGGAACTCATTCAGCGCCTTTGCCAGCGCGCGCTTCACCTCAACATCGCCCACTTTGCCCGCGCGGTAGCGCGCCTTAAAATCTTCTATCTGAGCGGTGTCCTTGTTGAAGGCATCGTGGTACTGGAAGACCGGGTTGCCCTGCACCTTGCCTGGGATGTCCGCCCGCACACGGGCCGGGTCCGTGTACATGTTCCGCACCTTCTCATTTACAGACTTCTCGTCGTCCGAAAGCATGATCACGTTCCCACGGCTCTTCGACATCTTGCCCTGGCCGTCTGTGCCGGGTAGACGAGGCACCCGCCCAATCAGCGTCTGCGGGTCCGGGAACACCTCGCCGAACATGCGGTTGAACTTGCGGGCTACCTCGCGCGTCATCTCTATGTGCGGCGCCTGGTCCTCGCCTACAGGCACCAGGTGAGCGCGGGGCAGGAGTATGTCAGCCACCTGGCTCATCGGGTAGCCGTAAAAGCCCACGGTGCGCCTTTCTACGGGCAGCGCGTCAAGCTCAGATTTCAGCGTCGGGTTGCGTTCCAGCATCCCGAGCGGCGTGATGAAACTGAGCAGCATCGTCAGCTCTGCGTGCTCCGGCACATAGCTCTGTATGACGAACGCCGACTTTTCGGGGTCGAGGCCGACGGCCAGCCAGTCGAGCGTTACGTCCAGCACCGACTGACGGATGAGGTCAATCTCGTGGAAATGGTCGCCCAGTGCCTGGTAGTCGGCGATGAGGAAATAACACTCGTACCTGTCCTGGAGTTTTAACCAGTTTTCCAGCGCGCCGACGTAGTGGCCCAGGTGCAGCGCGCCGGTGGGGCGTATGCCCGTCAAGATGCGCTGCTTCGCGCCAGGCCCTGACATCGTCTTTGGACCTGGGCTGCCCTGTCTGGCGGTCATATCGGTCATGGACCCTCATCCGGGCCCCCTCCCACTGAGAGAGGGCCTGTTTCGCGCTGGAAAACAAAAAACCTCGCCCCGGTCAGGGGCGAGGTTTCAACTCGCGGTGCCACCCTGTTTGCAGACTACTAATTCGCCCTGCATTTCATCCTGAACTTGTTTCAGGGTTCGGCGAGCCTTGGCAGTCTACATCTCTTTGTCGGGCACTTTGCATTCACCCTCGCCCTCTCCCCTGTCGAAGGAGAGAGGATGAAGTGGCAGAAGGCCCTGGGCCAGCTAACGGCGCCCTCTCCGGCACAGGCTACTTGCGCCCCCCTCGTCCCCTCTCCCCTTGCGGGAGAGGGTCAGAGCCTGCCCCGGACTTGATCCGGGGGTTAGGGGTCGCGGTTCGCCCTGCGGCTCCCGAGTCCATTCAGCTCTGGCCGTGAAACCGGGTTCTCACCTTACCCCGGCTCTCTCAGTCCCGTACCAGCGCCTACTAGTCCCGTTCGAAGCCTTTATGGTTCGGTCGGACTCCAAGTATATGTGCGGCCTGCTGCGGCAGTCAACGCCAGACCGTCTGCGGCAGTGGGTCAATTCGGCTTCCCTCTCCCTGCCAGGGAGAGGGTTTAGGGTGTGGGTCGAAGTCCAAACTGACCCACTACCCCGTCTGCGGAACAAACTCGCGCCGGATTTCGTCAGGACATCAGTGAGGCCCGGAGCGGCGCCACCTGCTCCAGGCCTGACGAATTCAGTTAACGTCATCGGCGCGAGCCGTACCGGGACAATGAGGGACTCAGATGAAAGTACGAACTCTCACTCGCACATGGAAGTCAGCGGCCGCGGGGCTGTTGATTGCCGTATCACTGACCTTCGCAGCCGCATGTGGTGCAGAGGGTGATGGCCCGGGTGCGCCCGGCAACGGCAACGCGGCCACTCCAACTCCGGCGCCTGCGGGGCTCACCGTCTCGCAGCCGGCGCCCATCCACGAGGTGAGCCTGAGCGAATCGGCTACGAGGCCAGGCCTTTGGTTCCTGCACGTCCAATACGGCCTGCCAGGCGGCTGCGCTAGGCCCGGCGGGTACCAGTTGATGGAGTCGTTCCCGCACCAGGTCCAGGTGAACATCCTTCTGCCGGCGGACCCCAATATGGCCTGCACGATGATTTACGGTTACGGCATGTACGACATTGAACTTGGCGGCGGCTACGAGGCGTGCAAGACCTACGACATCCGCATAAACGGCGGGCCGCACCGTGTACAGGCAATTTCACCTCTGACGCTTTGCGCCGCAGACCCAGATGTGCAGCCTGAGCTGCCCGCGGGCTACATAGCGGAGCAAGCCCCAATCGAGAGTGTAGGTCTAGTGGGGTCGGACGGCACGCCCACGCAATGGACGTTGCAGGTTGTCCTCGGCCTTAAGAACGGTTGCGTCAGGCCCGGTTCATACACAGTGACGAAGCCCATCCCGCCGCAGTACACCGTCAACGCGTATGTACCGGCAGACCCCAACACCGTCTGCGCCCAGGTCTACGGGACGGCCACCACCAACATCCCGGTCAGCGGCGGCTACGAAGCCTGCAAGGTCTACCTGTTCCACGTGAACAGTAAGGAGTACCGGGCGCAGGCAATTACGCCGCTCGTGCGCTGCCAGGACCCGGCCAGCCTGCCGGTCAGCACTCCCGGCCCCGTGTCTGGTGGAGGCATCATCTCAGGCTACGACGCCATGTTCTACTCTCTGCAATCGTTTGGGCTCCAGGTAGAGCGCAACAAGCCATTTGAAAGCGGGTTCTTCGGGTTCGCTCCGCAGGTCTTGACCGTCAACGGCAAGGCCCTTCAGGTCTACGAATTCCAGACCGTCCAGGCTGCGGAGGACGCCGAGAAACGAGTGTCGCCCGACGGCACAAGTTACGGTCCTGTTGGCGGCCCGGTGACATCAGTCCTCTGGGTAGAGCCGGCGCACTTCTTTGCCATCGCCAACACCATCACCATCCTTGTCGGCAACGACCGGGACGCCCTGGAAGCGCTGACGAAGCTGGCGGGCCCGCAGTTCGCAGGGGCGCCCGTGGTGCCGGTGGGGACTCCTGTCACAGCGTCTGTGACCGCCAGCCCAAGGGTGCAAGTCGAGGCGCCCGTCGAAAGCTTCGAGCTCATCATCAGCAAGTCGCTTCCACCGCAGTATGCCGTAAGGGTGGTCACTGCGCAGCGCAACGGCTGCGTCGAACTCGATGGCTACTCTGTAAAGCGGGGGGGAGACCTGGTGGAAGTCCGCATGACGAACAGCGAGCCGTTCAGCAAAGACACCGTCTGCACCCAGGTCTTCAAGACCGCAGAGACCATTGTTGAGCTCGGCTCCGGCTTCCAGCGCGGCGTCGAGTACACCCTGCGCGTAAACGGCAAGGACCAGAAATTCACGGCGCAGTAATCAGGGACCTGGGCCATCGCCGGGCATTCGTAATCCCGAACATCATTCGTCATCCCGAGCGGAGCGAGGGACCTGGGGCGGTCCCACAATCGCGTCCCGCGGCCCGGTTTGGCCGTTTGTTTACCCAACCTTGACCCAAGGGGTTTGCCACGGAGCGCACCAGCCGCATATAACTACGCATTGCCCGTTGGGCGGCAATCGGCTATCGTGCGTCACACCCATCGGGTGGGCCTGGCCTGTCCTGGGCCTGTATGCCACAAACTAAGGCCGAGGAAGATTGATGCGACTGACTGCTCCGGTCAGCCGGAAGCGGCTCTACCTGTTCCTGGCAGCGGGAACAATGGCGGCTCTGCTCGCCACCGGAGCCGTCGCCTTGTCCTCAGCATCACCATCACGCGAAGCAGGCGCCAGTAAGTCTTCGTCGCCGGTAGACGCCGTCCATTCAGATACGGGGCGCAAGGTCAGCCTGTCTGACAACGCTTCAGGCCTCGTGCAGAACGCCGCGCTCCCGGTTGTCACGGTCAGCGTCCAGGGCGTCCGCAATGTTGCCCTGGACGAGCAGACTGCCAACGCCGCATCGCTCGGGGCAGGCGCCAGAGTCATCGCACACTCGGGTTATTGTTGCGTTGGCCAGGACCCCGAACAACTCATTGACAACCTCGCCGGCACCGCGTGGACCGGTGGCGCCAGCACGCCGGACCACGTCGTCATCGAGCTTGCCCAGGGCCAAACCTTCACGATCGACCGCGTCCGCGTGCAGCCCCGCGCGGCGGACTGGCCGGACCAGCGCGTGCGGGACTTTGAAGTGTGGACGTCCAACACCGGGTTCCAGGACGCTGATTTTGCTCTCGCACTGAGCGCCACTGCGGCAGATAGCGGCGCGCTCCAGGAGTTCAACTTCCCGGGCGGGGGAGTCGAGGCGAAGTACGTCAAGTTCGTCGCTTTGAACAACCGCGGCGACTGCTGCTACATCTCGACCAGCGCCTTCCAGGCGGTCGCCACTCAGGACGTTGGCCCCGGCGGTATCACCAGCGCATCGAGCGAGGCCGACGCCGGCCATGCCGCACGCAATGTCTTGGACAGCAGGGCAGCTTCACAGTGGACGACAGCAACAGGCCAGGCTGACGGCCAGCACTTCACGCTCCTCCTGCAGGGCGGACAGAGCCACCTGGTACGAGGCATCGGGCTCGACTCAGATGGCAGTACGAAGGCGCCAAAGGACTTCCAGGTCTGGCTGTCTGATACGACAGTGGACGGTTCGTCATTCGTTCCAGTCTTCAGTTCGACCCTGACGCAGGACGCCGGTGAGCAGCTTTTCTGGTTCACCGCCACCCAGGCGAAATATGCCCGCATAGTCCTGCTTAATAACTTTGGCGACGCCTGCTGCATAACCCTCGAAGGGTTGCGCGTATTCGCAGTCGTACCTGCGCAGGCTGACGGCTGGCTGGACACCGATGCCCTCGTGACCATGGCTCCGGGAGAGGGCAGCGGCGCAGACCACACCGAGTACAGCACGGACGCAGGCGCTGACTGGGCGACTTACACCAGGCCGTTTATGCACGGCGCTCACGGCTCCACGCCTGTTTGGTCGCGGACTGTGGGTACGGCTCAGGACACCGGACCAATAACCAGGACCTTCGTTTCTATAGACAAAACCCCTAAGGTCAGCACGAAAGAGGCGGGGCAGGCTGGACTGGACTGGCTGACGCCTGCAGCCAGGAACAAGTCGCTGGCATTGGACTGCGCGGCATGCCACGTACAGGGAGACGTGCTGCACGGCCTCGCCATCGCAAGTGCCTCCGGGTTCGCAGTGAACGAATCTGACGTTGACGGCGCCGGTTGGCTGGCAAATTTCATCACGGACCCCAGGTACCAGCGCCCGAGCGACGGCCTGTGGCCGTTCCCGCGCCCTGGCGAGGGCACGCACCCTGTAGCCGTCAGTTCAAGCCACGCTCTGTTTGGACTGGCCCTGTACGACCGGCTGGTCAGCTCAAACAAGAGTGCAGAAATTCTCAAGGCCGTCGAAGGCATGCTCGCCCTGCAGCAGCCTGACGGCAGGTGGGCGCTTGACCAGTGGGAACCTCCGGTCAACACGAGCGACATCGTCCCAACAGCGCACATGGTCTTCGCCCTGGGGCAAGCGGTAGCGCGCGCAGACGCAGACGGGGCGGGCACATTTAGGGCTGCGCTGGACGACGCAGTCGAGTGGCTGAAAACGTCGCCGCTCTCTGAGAACCCGGCCCAGAGCCAGGACAGGGCCCTTAAGCTGATCGCCCTCATAGAGGCTGGAGTGCCAAAGAGCGACCCCGGCCTCGCCTTATTGCGTAACGAGCTGCTTGCTGCCCAGCTGCCCGACGGCAGCTTCGCCGACGATGATTCCGAGCAGTGGCCAAGCGCGTTCGCCACGGGCCAGGTCGTCTATGCCATGTGCCTTTCAGGCATCAGCCGCGCAGACCCGCGCGTGGCGCAGGCCATTGACTGGCTCGTGCACAGTCAGGCTGGTCACACGCCAGACGACCTGGTGGCCGCCTACATGCACAACGGCCCGTGGACGGCCCGGGACCTGCACGGACGCAGCTCGCCGCTGGTGACCACGGTGTGGCCAGTGATCGCGCTCGGTTGCTACGGTGATGTTGGCCTTGACCTCACACTTGCCCCGGCCGCGCAGCAACTTGCTGTTGGCGCACCCGGCCCGCAGTCAACCTCGTTTACAGGCGACCTCACGAACACCGGCCTGGGCGCCGACACGTTCAGCATCGCCGTGTCGGGCGCACTTGCGGGCTGGACGGCATCTCCAAGCTCCGCATCAGTCCAGCTCGCAGCCGGGGCATCCAGCCAGGTCTCTCTGGCCGTCAATGCTCCGTCCGGACTTTCCGCAGAGCAGACGTTTGCATTTACCGTGACTGCCACATCGCAGGAAGACCCGGACGTAAAACGGTCGGTCCTCGTCCTGGTGACGACCGGGGAAGCGCCTGCCACGACCGCTGCCACTGAGACGCGGATCACCAGCGGCGCAGGGGCTGTGTTGCCTGTTGACGACGAAGTCGTATTGGCGGCTCGTGTCAAGGACACAACAGCCGGCACGGATGTCGCAGGCGCTGGCATAGTAACCTTCACCGTCGGCGGCATAGCAGTCGGCAGCGCAGGCGATGGCGATGGAGACGGCACGTTCTCGTTCACCTGGAAACCTGGCGACGCATGGGCGCTCCTCGGCAGCCAGACGCTCCAGGCATCGTTCTCAGGCGCAGACCGGCCGGAGCCGGCCCTGGACCTTCTGCCAAGCTCAGCTTCCGGCGCCATAACTCTTGGACCACCTGTTAACGACCCGCCGGAAGCCAACGCGGGCCCGGACCAGACCGTCCAGGAAGGCCAGGTAGTGGTGCTCGACGGCAGCGGCTCAACGGACGACGGCCTCACGGAGCCCTTGACGTTCACATGGCGAGATGGCGCCAGCATAATCGCCACCGGCGAAACGGCCTCCCTGGTCTTGGAAGTCGGCGCCCACATCATCATTTTGGATGTCTTCGACGGCGAGCACACATCGTCCGATTCCCTGACCGTCGAGGTGGAAATGGGCAACGTGCCGCCTGAGGCTAGCGGCGAGGCGGCCGCGTCCTCTCTCGAGGGCACGCTCCGCTTCTACGGCGTTATCTTCACTGACCTGAACAGCGCTGACGTCCACACAGTCACCGCTAACTGGGGCGACGGCTCGGGCCCACAGGGCATGCCAGTTGTCGAGTCCAATGGCGCCGGAAGCGCCTCACTGAAGTACTCATACGCCGAATCGGGCGCCTACACCGCCGTGTTCGAGGTCTGTGACCAGGACGCCGCCTGCGACACCGTGACTACTAATGTGACCGTGGTCAACGCCGGACCGGCGGTCAACCCCGGCAGTGGCCGCACCATGCCTGAGAACACTCTGCACACGCAACCAATCTCGGTTACCGATGCCGGTATTGTTGACACCCACTCGGGTGAGGTGAACTGGGGCGATGGCAGCGCGGCGGAGGCCCTGACTATCGTCGCCGAGGGCGGCTCTATCTCGGCCACCCCTTCACATCTGTACACAGACAACGGCGTGTTCAACGCGGCGTTCAAGGTCTGCGACGATGAAGGCACCTGCACAACGGTGACCGCCACGATGACCGTCCAAAACGTCGCCCCTGTGGTAAACGCAGGCCCCGACCAGTCTTTGCCGGCAGCCGCAGTAGTCAGCCTGCCGCCTGCCACATTCACGGACGCCAGCCCTGTAGACACTCACACGGCCATCGTCAACTGGGGCGACGGTGGACCTGCCGAACCGGCCACAGTCGCGCAGGGCGCCGGCTTGGGCGCGGTCATGCAATCGCACTCCTACGCCACCGGTGGTCAGTACAACGTCACTGTCTGCGTTACAGACGATGACGGCGGCGTCGGCTGCGACTCGTTCGTGGTCACGTTGCCAATTCTGCCGCCGACGACCAACTGCAACACGACTCTCAGACTGACACTACTGACCAGCACATACCAGTTCAACACCACCCCTGTCCCGAACGGCCCTGCCGGTACGTTCACGTTCATGGCCCGCATCGCGAACATTGGCCAGAACGGCGCCGAACGCGTGTCCACCATCATCACCCAGCTCACCGGCGGGAACCTGCTCCTGAACGGCGATAGCGGTCCGGGCGGCGTAGGCGCAACCCTAACGGTGCCACCTGGAGGAGCTTACGCGGACGGCATCCTTGGCCCCGGTGAGTCAGTGGACGTCTTCTACGTAATTGGACTGGCGACCTCACAGGACTTCAATTTCTTCGTAGACGTTTTTTGCGGCCAGGGCGGCTAGCGGTTTGGGTCGTCGCCCCGAGCGCAGCCGAGAGGCCCCGTCTCTTTCGAAGTGCCGGAAGGGTCCCGCGGCACCGGCCTTACAACCCCACCCCCGGGACTACAGGCGATGCACAGCGCTAACGCGCAGGCCCGCGCAGGAACCCGCCTGAGCCCAACTCGCTGAGCAGGCGGCTAACGCTCTCCCTGGCATGTTCGGCGTCTACTTCGAACTCATCGGCCAGCCCGGCTGCCATTTCATCTGCAGTGCGGCCCTCTGACAACATGTCCCAGATGCGCGCCGCGGTCACATTAAGCACGTAGTACTTGCGCTTCTCCATGTGGAGCAGGACCGCCTCGCCATTGGGGAGCTGTGTGTAGGCCACGTTCGGCTGTGGCATTGGGCGCGCACCCTGCGCCATGGTCATCTCCTGCTCTTCTGAGTGTCCACTACGGCTGGCATGAGGCGGATTAGCTCGCACCTTCGTCATATTGGGACAGCCCCCGTGGCCTGCATGATGAGCGCCGAAAACGCAGGCGGGTCGGCGTATACGTCCCTGCCAGCCAGGAGGCGGTAACTGCTGGCCTGCCCTGCCAGGTGAGACAACAGGCCGATCTGCTCCTCCGCGCTCTTCTGGCCAGTAAGAAGACCTGCACTCTGCTTCACCAACCTTAGCACGGCCTCAGTTTGGCCCAGGGGTTCCAGCCGGCTGCGGCTTGTGCGCGCCACTTCACTAAACAACAGTGTCCGGGGGACGCACCTGGTGACCCACCTGTCTCGCGCCTGCCTGCCGGGCGGCGCCATCTGTTCGCCGGCGAAACGTGCTCGGCCAGGCCGCAACCCAGGAAAGGCCCGCCACGCGTCCCCCCTCCATGACATGGAGCGGCGTAGCGCATGGGCCTCAACGCCACGGCCGCCCGCGCAGATCGCCACCGCATCATCAGCCAGGTAGCGCCAGCCCTGCGTCAGCAAGGAGAGTGTGGCAGAAGTCTTGCCTGATCCCGACGGCCCGCAGATGAGAACGCCGCAGCCGCCAGTCGCCACTCCATTTGCGTGAAGCCCGTGCAGGCCCAGGGGCTGAAGTGTCAGGAGGACCCCGCTGAACAGGAACTGCCGCTGCTGGCGGATCGGTCCTTGCCAGAACTCGTCGGCAAGGCAGACCTCGGCATGGCTCCCACGGGCCTGCAGGCAGGCGTGCAGAGACTCCAGCCTTGATTCGCCGGGCCTGCGCCAGATGTCGAGGCCGTTTGCGATCTGGAAGGGTCCGCTCCAGCGTCCACGCCGCGCAGGAATAACGTCCACAAAACGAAAACCGGCGTGCCCATTGACTGCACGCCGGTCATCAAATACCCGATCGGCTACCAGGAACTCTTCCCAGAGCGCCCTTGTCTGACTGGCCGTACCCGGCTTCAGGTCGAGGTTGAACTCAACTCCGCACAGGGCGAGACGCCAAGCCGCCAACGCAAGCTATACCGGGTCGTGTTCGTGGACGTCGGAGATGGTCCCACCCTGCGACTGTCCTGTCATCTCAAGTTCGCCCGCCTCCTGCATCGAGGGCTCGACGAACTTCGCGCGCGGGGCCGCCTGCTTGTCAGCCAAAGGCCTGGTCTGCCGCGAAACTGACTTCTTCACATCTTCTGCCACAGTGTCCTCCTTGCGTTCGCTGAAGCAGCGCCCGATTGAACCGGGCCCACTTCCTCATGAGTAACGCCATTTTGCTACGGCAACCCTCAAAAGAAAGTAAACGTTTGGTGAATATTTGCCCGTACTTTGATTGCGTTAAGCCTGTGAAACCGCCTCAGCGCCAGCGGCTGTCGCCAGGCTCCACACGCCGAAGGCTATGAACAGCGCCGCAGACGCAAGCTGGAGCGGCCTTTCAGGCAACCGCGTACGTGCATAGTAACCCAGTGCCACTGCAGCCGAGTCTGCCGCCGTCATCCCCAGGGCCGCGCCCAGCCATGTCGCCAGGAATCCCTGAGTCGAGGCAAGCGTCAGCGTTGCCAGCATGGTCTTATCGCCAAGTTCAGACAGGAAGAAGGCGGCTGTGACGGTCACTATTGGTGGGACCCCCGGCCGCGTAGCCGGAACGTTGGAAGCCTCGCTCTTCTCCGGACGCAGCGTCCAGAGCCCGAAGGCGATGAAGAGCACGCCCGCCGCCACCTTGAGCGGCCTTTCCGGCAGGGCGGACCCCAGCGAGCTCCCAGCGGCCGCCCACGCCAGGTCCAGCGCAAAGGCGACCAGCGCGATGCCAACCAGGACGGTCAGCGGCCGGTACCTGGCTGCGAATGCCAGCGCAAGGAGCTGCGACTTGTCGCCGAGTTCTGCCAGGGCGACCAGCCCAAATGCCTTCAAGAATGAGGACATGTAGGAAAGGACACCGCGCCGTTGAACAGCGGCCACAGTAAGACGGACCTGAGGCGCACGCCTCCGGCGCCTGTAGACCGCTGGAGGTGTCCGCGGGATGCGCCCGGCTTCTTACGGGTTCCTGACGTCGAGCCCACCGAACAGGGTCAGTCCGGATATCTTGAGCGTGCCGGACGGCTCGCCGGTAGCTCGCGGCCTCTTGTCTGAAATCCCGCCGAAGAGGGACACCGCCGCTGCGTCAACGCGCCAGTCCTGCGGCACTCGGAGTTCGTAGCCGCCGAATATCGAGAATACGGAGATTTTGGTGCCCTCTTTCGGGAGTTTGGCGTCTGACAGGTTCACCTCGCCTCCTCCGAAAAGTGCGATGAGACGGCCTCCTGAAATGAGGCCCTCGAACTTCGTTTCGCCGCCGCCAAAGATGCTGAACCGGCTCAACTTCCGGCCTGCCTGCCCTGAGTCCTGCATAGCGACCTCCTGCAAACACGCTGGCTGGCAGGATGCTATCAGAGCGGTACGCCGCGTCGGCCAGTGTCACTCAGGACGCGGGCTGATGTCACGGTTCATCGCCCAGCGCGGGTACTGGTCTTGTACCTCAGCCTCCGGCAGCGGCCTGCCCAGCGGCTGCGGCGGCACCTTGAACGGGCCTGGCCTGCCGATAAGCGCCCCGTACACATACTCAAGGCCCAGGGACCTCAACGTCCGGCTCGACGGCACGTTCCATGCCGCGGCTGATGCATATATGGTCTGGCCCTCGGAAAGTATCCAGTCGCCGGCGGCGCTCACAACGGCCCGGCCCAGTCCGCGGCTCTTGGCGTCGGGGGCCACGTCCACGCCAATCTCCCAAATGGAGTCACCATGGTCCTTGACACTCGCCATCGCCACGAGGCGTTTGCCTTCATATATCCCAAACGCGCCAACAGCCTCCAGGTCGCAGTGCCAGAACACTTTCCAGTCCACCTCTTCCAACTGCGGCGCGCTCATCTTGACCGGCCTGCCGTCCCGGACGGGCTGCCACGTCGCCTCGTCGGCAAAGTAGCTGGGCACAGGCCCCCAGACTGCCACGCCGTCTGGAAGCGTCACCCGGCTCAGTTCGTACGTGCCGAGCACCGAAAACACCAGGTCCGGGTGCAGGCCGGACGCCACGCGGCGCACGCCAGCCAGCCAGTCGGGCCGCACCGATAGCGCCACCACGTTATCAACCCTCACACCGAATAACGGGTGCACGAGGGGCCTCCGTTGCGGGGCGATTTTGAGCAGTTGCCGCCGGCGGCTCGGGTAGGGCAGCGCGTAGCCCAGCGACCGTTCGAGCCACGGCCTGGCCCGTTCAAGCAGAGCACGGTTGACGGTCATGGTTAGTCTCCCAGCCCGTCAATCCCGTTACGACGCCTTCTCATAGCAAGCTCTGCACAGGGGTCTGGCATAAGTCGTAGTCTCTGGCTTGCCACACGAGTGACAGAAATCCTCTTCGTATTCGTCGTTTTCATACTCGGCCCACGTGTCATAACACTCGCCGCAGAGTGGCTTCTCTCGATTCAGCCGAATAGACGTGCCACACCTGATGCAGTGGCCAGACACAGCGGTGTAGGCAGCCCGGGCTTCGGCCACAACCTTCGCAACTCTGGCGACCAAACTGGGTTTCGGGAGCTCCTTTGCAGAGGCGAGCAGCCTTTCGTTGACGTACATTCGCACCTTGTCCGCGCCTTGTGTGTCGCCTAGGAGGACGGCAACCTCGGACGAGTTCATTACCGACGTTTCGGTCAGGTTCATCGAACTGACCATGACGGTCTGCTCGTTCATGTAGATCTTGGCGTGCAGCCGCTCCAGCATCTTTACGTTTACCCCGGATTGCTGCAGCCAGGCAACAGACTCCTCGCCGTCGTTCCCGCCTTTCCTGTCCCCATCCAACCGTACGAGGGCAGAGACCCTCACGCCGCGTGCAATAGCCCTTTCAATGGCCGTCCGCAAGTGGCCCCAAACATCCCAGTAAGGCGAAAGCAAGACTACTTCCCGTTTCGCCTCACCAATGATCCTGAGGAGCCGCGGGACGATTTCGTCATCGAGATAGACGATGTTCTGAGAGTCTTGCATGAGGCGCGATGCTCCGATGGAAAGGCCGCCTGATCCCGCGAATTGTTGCAACAATCTGCTGGAGGATGCTTCGCTGTTGTGAGCCTTTCGGGCCATAGCGGATTGGACTGCCTCGCCCACTACCCCATCTGCCGCCAGTCCTTGCCCAGCTTGTCGAACCTGCGGTGCATCTCCTCGACCGCACGCGGGTCCGCCTTCAGTCCGCGCTCGACGAGCCTGATGTTCGACTGCATGTGCGCCGGGTTCTTCGTGCCGACTATCGCCACGTCCACCTCCGGGTGGGCAAACGTGAACCCCAGAGCAAACTCGACAGGGTCCGCCGGCTCGCCGGGTACAGGGCCGGCCTTCGCCATGGCACTGTTGCGGTTGAAGTACGTATCGTCGTAGCCGCGGACACGCTGCACCTCCTTGCCCCGGCGGACCGCGCCCCACGTGCCTCCGCCGATGGGGCGCTTGATGATGATGCCCATGCCACGGGCGTCCGCTTTCTTCAGCAGGCCGGAAGAACGGGCCTGCTGGTCGGCCAAGTTAAAGCTCGTTTGCAATGTGTCGAACAGGCCGGAATCAACAGCCCAGTGCCCAGCCTCGTTGTCGCCTGAGTAGCCGAGGAAGCGCACCTTGCCGGCCTTTTTCGCGTCCTGAAGTGCGCGTATAACGTCGCCCTTCTGAAGCACGTCCACGCCACAAGAATGGAGCTGCACAAGGTCCAAACGGTCAGTCTTCATGCGCTTGAGGCTGTTGTTGATGTTGCCGGCAACGCTCTCGTAGGTCCATTCCTTGCCGGACTGCCCGCCCAGGTGCCCGGCCTTCGTGGCCAGCGTGTACTCCTTGCGGCGGTGCGAGACCGTCTGTCCGACCAGTTCCTCGCTCACGCTGTAGCACTCTGCGGTGTCGAGGAAGGTGACGCCGGAATCGAGCGCCTTGTTAAGGACGTCGCCGGCCTGCTTGGCGTCGCCGGCTGAAAGCGACAGCTCGTAGCCGATCTCCGCCAGCCCCACGCCGAGCACGCTGACTTTGATGCCCGTCTTGCCGAGCGTGGTGGTGTTCAAGCGGTTGCCCTCCTTCTGCAGATGTGGCCGCCATGGTAGGCATGGCGGGCAGAAATGTCATCCAGAGTGATGACTACGTTAGAGGGCGCTGCCGTGTTTACTCCCTCTCCCTGCCAGGGCTTTGCCTCAAAAGTCCCCTCTCCCGCCGGGAGACGGGTGCTCACCTCTGGTGGGCGCGGGTAGGGGCTTCGAAGATTGGCTGTGACCTGTAAAAGTGACACCACAGTCCACTTATCCACACTTTTGAGGCAAGGCCCCCTGCTTGGGAGAGATTTGGAGCCTGCCCTAACGAAAGCCGGGGTCGGAGGGCGGATTGGAGACTGCGTTAAAAACCTGAAGCCCCGGTTTGCGCCGGGGCTCCAGGCGAAGGAGGGATACGCCAGCCCGCTGGAGCACGCTGCGGGCCGGCCACCGGGAGTCTGGTTATGAGCGGCCGATCTTGAACATCTTTGTGCCGCAGCGCGGGCAAACACCCTGCGTTGCCGGGCGGCCGTTCTTCATCTTGATGTTCCTGGGGCTCGACATCTCTCTCTTTGCCTTGCATTTCATACAGTACGCCTGCATGTTTCCTCTCCTCAACACTCTTAGGCCATTGCGAATCCCGCCAGACCGGGGCCGCAAGTTCGACACATGGACACCTTAGTACGGACCGGGCGAGTTTGTCTATACCCTGCCCCAAGATTGCTGCAAACTCGCGCTGGCCGCCGCTCCCACGGTCCGGCCCCGGATGCTCTCCTTTCGTAAGCCTTTCTACTGCTGGGGAATCCGGTTTTCGTATTTGTAGTGGACAATTCGCCGGACTGGGGTACACAGTTACTTCGGATGAACGGATGGCCAGGTGATGCTCAGGCGCTGCAAAGTGCCTCGGTCGAGTAAGCGGCCCTGCCGCATTTCCCAGCCGGCAATGCTGGGGAGTGGGGCCGCCGAACTCCGGCGGAGTTCAGCCCACCGCCGATATAATCGTCTTTCGTCCACTTCCCCCAGCCGCACGGCGCTCTGCGAGGGCCTCATTGCCTGAGACTTCAGCCATCATTGACATTGACCTGCTGCGCGCAGAAGCGCTCGGTGCCCTTGGCAAGCTCAACGCGTCCGACGCCGCCGCGGTAGAGCACTGGCGCGTCGAGTTCCTGGGCAGGAAGGGGCGTCTCACGGCCGCGCTGCGCGGTCTGGCGACACTGCCGCCTGACCAGCGCCGTGACGCAGGCGCCGCCGCCAACGCGCTCAAGGAGCTGCTCGAGTCCCGCCTCGCAGAGAAGCAGGCCCAGTCGGCGGCATCACGCGCCAGCGCGGCAGGAGGCGTGGACGTAACGTTGCCGGGCCGCAGGCTGCGTCAGGGCCGCTACCACCCGTCAACACAAATCATCCGCGAGATTTGCCGGGCCTTCAACGAGATGGGCTTTCAGACTGTCGAAGGGCCGGAGGTCGAGTGGGAGCGCTATAACTTCGACCTCCTCAACATCCCGCGCGACCACCCGGCGCGCGACCGCTGGGACACGGTCTGGGTAGACCAGCGACGGCCCGAGGGCGCGGAGGTTGAGGTGGGCCAGCGCATGTTGCTCCGCACTCATACGTCGCCCATGCAGGGGCGCGTCATGGAGAAGGTGCAGCCGCCGGTGCGCGTCGTCGTGCCCGGCAAGTGCTACCGCGTCGAGGCCACGGACGCCACGCACGAGTGGCAGTTCCACCAGGTCGAAGGCCTGGCGGTGGACGAGGGCATCACATTCGCTGACCTCAAGGGCACGCTCTACGAGTTTGCCCGCCGGATCTTCGGCGCAGAGCGCAAGGTGCGCTTCCGGTGTGATTACTTCCCGTTCGTCGAGCCCGGCGTGGAAATGTCCATAGACTGCTTCGCCTGCTCGGGCAAAGGGTGCCCCATCTGCAAGCAGTCGGGCTGGATCGAGGTCATGGGCGCAGGCATGGTCCACCCGAAGGTGCTCGCAGGCGTGGGCTACGACGCTGAGAAGTACACCGGGTTCGCCTTTGGCATGGGGCCGGAGAGGATCGCCATGCTGCGCCACGGCATCGAGGACATCCGCCACTTCTTCGCCAACGACCTGCGGTTCCTGAGCCAGTTCTAAATTCCGCCCGACTACAAATCCCCTCTCCCCTTGCGGGAGAGGGTCTGGGTGAGGGGTCATGCTAAAGCAAGGTACTGCGAAACGTGCATCGACTCTGAACAGGTACCCGGCAGCTGTGGCAAGGGCCTCAGCTCTGCGGGTCAACGCGACTGACGCGGAACGAATGGGAATGATCTACTTGACGCAGTGTTCGCCTTTCCCTCCCTCTCCCCTTGAGGGAGAGGGTTGGGGTGAGGGGTGCGTTTGAACAAACGCGAGATCAGGACTTCTCCCTCACCCCTATCCTCTCCCGCTGGGAGAGGGGACAAGACACCGCCCTGCGTCAAGTAGATCATTCTGGAACGAATACTGTGGCGTGAATTGCGCGACCGACGGTTCGCCGGTGTGAAATTTCGACGGCAGACGCCCATAGGCCAATACGTTGCAGATTTCTGCTCACTGCATCGAAGGCTGGTGGTGGAAGTGGACGGTGGACAGCACGATTTGAGGAGGCGGGAGGACGCCGAAAGGACCGCTTATCTAAACGGCCAGGGATTTAGAGTTCTGAGGTTTTGGAACAATGAGGTCTTTGAAAATCTGCCCGGAGTTCTTCAGACGATCGAAAAAGCGTTGTTTGACCCCTCACCCTGACCCTCTCCCGCAAGGGGAGAGGGGACAAAGCCGCACATGAAAGTCCCCCTCGCATGGCTCAAGGAGTACGTGCCCGTCGAGCTGCCGGCAGAGGAGATCGCGCGACGGCTGACGATGGCCGGCGTCGAGGTTGCGGCCATCGAACGCACCCGCATGTGGCACGGGGTAACAGTGGGCCGCGTTGTCCGCGTGCGGCCGCACCCGAACGCCGACAGGCTGCGCCTGGTCACCGTCGACCGCGGGCCGCAGGGCGAGATCGAGGTCGTGTGCGGCGCGCCAAACGTCGCCGAAGGCCAGAAGATCGCCTACGGCGGCCTTGGCGCGGAGATATTCGACGGCCACACAGGCAAGGCCACGAAGCTTAAGGCGTCGAAGATCAGGGGCGTAGAGTCCGCAGGCATGGTGCTCTCCGAGATGGAGCTGGGCCTCTCACAGTCGCACGACGGCATCGTTGTGCTCAACCCTGCGGCGCCCGTTGGCAGGCCGCTCGGCGAAGTGCTTGGCGACGCCGTGCTGGACCTTGAGCTTTCTCCCAACAGGCCCGACTGCCTGGGCGTGCTCGGTGTGGCCCGCGACGTCGCCGCGCTCTCGGGCCTGACCACCACGGAGCCGCCGCTGGGCTACCGCGAAGCGGGGCCGGACGTACACACCCTCGCCCGGGTCACCATCGAAGCCCCGGACCTCTGCCCGCGCTACACGGCCGCGGTAATACGCGGCCTGAAAGTGGGGCCTTCGCCGCAGTGGCTGCAGGACCGACTGCGCGCGCTAGGCGAAAGGCCGATCAACAACGTCGTGGACGCCACGAACTACGTTATGTTCGAGCTCGGCCAGCCCCTGCACGCCTTCGACTACGGCCTAGTCGCGGACCACCACATCATCGTCCGCAGAGCGAAACCCGGTGAGAAGCTCACCACCCTGGACAACGTCCAGCGCACTCTCACCGACGAGATGCTGGTCATCACCGACCCCCAGCGCGCCATCGGCCTCGCAGGCGTCATGGGCGGCGCGAACTCGGAGATCTCTGACCGTTCTGTAGACGTGCTGCTGGAGTCTGCAAACTTCAACCCCACGAACAACCGGCGCACTGCGCGCGGGCTGGGGCTGGCGTCGGAAGCCACGGTGCGCTTCGAGAAGGGCCTGCGCGCTGCACTGGCTGACGTGGCGCTGCGCCGGTGCGTTGGCATCATCCTGGAAGTCGCGGGCGGCGAAGCGGCACGCGGGATCATAAACTCATGGCCCGGCAAGGGCACAGAAGTGAACGAGGTCCTCCTGACGCAGGTCAGGGTCCAGAGAGTACTGGGAGTCGAATGGCCTGCGGCGCAGGTAGAGAAGACCCTGAGGTCGTTGGGGTTTGAGCATGTGCCGGTACCCTCTCCCTCTCAGGGAGAGGGTACCGGATCACCCCCTCTCCCGGCGGGAGAGGGTTGGAGAGAGGGGGAAGCCTCAGCCTGGAAGGTACGCGTCCCCTACTGGCGGCCTGATGTGACTATTCCCGAGGACCTGTGCGAGGAACTCGCACGCGTCATCGGCTACGACAACATCCGGGCGACAGTCGTCTCGGGACGCGTGCCCAGGTGGGACCCACAGCCTGGCCTGGAGGTGCGCGAAAAAGTGAGGGACGCACTCGTCGCCGCAGGTATGCAGGAGATGGTCTCGTACTCTGCCACCTCAGCGCGCAGCGAAGCCCGGCTGCGCCTGCCAGATAAGACCGCGGGGCATGTGCGGTTGCAGAACCCCGTCTCGGCGGACATGGCCGTCCTGCGCCGGACGTTGCGGGAGGGCGTGCTGGGCGCCGTCGCCCGGAACGCCCGCATGTGGCGCGGGCCGGTCGCGATGTTCGAAATAGGCAAGGTGTTCCTGGACCCCGGCGAGGGGTTGCCAGAAGAGCGCGAGATGGCTGTGGGCGCCTTCCTGGGGCCGCGCTCGGACGCGCACTGGGCAGGCGAGCGCGGCAGGCTGGACTTCTTCGACGCCAAAGGCGCGGTGGAGGTTGTTTTGGAAGCGCTCGGGGTTGACGGCGCATTCACGCCGGGTCAAGACGGCACACTGGCGGCGGGTCGTGCCGCAGAGGTTACCTCCAAGTCACCCCCTCTCCCTGGGAGGGAGAGGGCTGGGGTGAGGGTCGGACCTGTGAAGCTTGGCGTCGTTGGCGAGGCGGACCAGGAGGTCATTGCTGCGTTCGACATCGAGTCGGGCCCCGTTGCCATCTTCGAGCTGGACATCGAGGCCTTGCGCTCCGCTGTGGAGACGACGAAGGCCAGGGGCAGCCGCTACAAGCCGTACGCCCGGTTCCCCGGCTCGACGCGCGATATAGCGCTCGTGCTTGACGAGGCGGCCGCCGCAGGCGAAGCCGTTCGCCTCATCACGCGGAACAGGCTGGTCTCAGACGCGGCCGTGTTCGACGTCTTCAAGGGCAAAGGCGTCCCAGCCGGAAAGAAATCGCTCGCCGTCCGCGTCACGTACCAGGCCGAGGACCGCACGCTTACCGCTGAAGAGGTCACAAAGGCCGAGCAGGCCATCCTGTTCGTGCTGAAGAAAGAGCTGGGCGCGGAGCTAAGAGGATAGCACGAAGCAGAACTAATGTGCTAGTATAACATTAGATTGACCTGTGGCCTGTGCTCGCTGGATCGGGAGAGCAATATGGAAATTACGTTCAATAAGGAACGGTTCCAGGAACTGGTCCTTTACATCGCAGCCAGGTCTGAATCTGACCCAGCGTTTGGGGCTACGAAGCTAAATAAACTTCTCTATTACAGTGATTTCCTTGCATATGCGATTCTGGGCGAACCCATCACAGGAGCCGTTTATCGGGCGCTGAAACGCGGGCCCGCGCCAAGATCTCTTTTGCCTGTTCAAGAAGAGTTGGTACGGAGCGGTCAGGCCGCGCTGAAACAGTCAGTGCGCTTCGGGTTTCCTCAGCATCGTCTTATCTCTTTAAGGCCTCCGCGGGTAGGTCTTTTCACCGCGGAACAAATCGCCCTGGTAGATGATCTTGTGCAGACCCTGTGGGGCCACAACGCGTCGGACGTCAGCATGCTGTCGCATATGGAGGCAGGCTGGCGTGTGGCCGAAGAGGGTGGAGATATTCCTTACGAATCAGTGTTTCTATCCTCCGAACGGCCGACGCCAGGGGACATGCGGCTAGGTCAGCGGCTGGCGGCGGAAGATGGTTTACTGGCCTAGCAGATTCAGGGCCCGGACGGTAAAGCGGACGAAACAATTCTCCCAGGAGGCCCGGGAGCTTCAACCCAATGCCAGGCGCCTAGACGAGCAGCTAGCCGGAGTTGAGTGGGCAGTCGCGACACGGCCAGAGAGTTTCCCCCTTATTCCAGAAACCCAATACAGATTTCTTAAGACACGTGCAGGGTTGGCCGAAGCACCCGTAATCCGTGTCTACTTTACGATTGATGACGAGGAGTATTGCACGCTTCGTCACATCGTTCCAGAAGACCCACCTTTGGAACCTGAAGATTTAACGTATTGACTGTCACTCCCTCAAAGCCCACCCCCCCTCGTCACCACTACCACGCCGACATGCTCAGCGTGGAAGAGGCGCGCGGACGTATCCTGTCTTTCTTCTCAGTGCTGCCTGCGGAGGAGAAGCCGCTCCTCGATTGCCTGGGGCAGGTACTGGCCGAAGACCTGGTCGCGCCCTTCGACGTACCGCCGCTCGCCAACTCAGCGATGGACGGCTACGCCGTGAGGGCGCGGGACGTGGCGTCCGCGACGCGCTCGCCCGTTACTCTTCCTGTCTCGGCCACTATCGCCGCGGGCAGCCTGCCTGAGGGCCCGCTCAGGCCCGGTACGGCGGTGCGCATAATGACCGGCGCGCCAGTGCCACAAGGCGCAGACACCGTTGTGCCCTTCGAAGACACAGATGAACCAGACCGTCGCAACGCGGGCAGGCCGCTCACGGAGGTTGCAATCCGTTCGGTGCCGGAAAAGGGCGCAAACATCCGGCCTGCCGGAGAGGACATCCGCAAAGACGCGACGGTCCTTAGGCGAGGCACTGTCATGCGGCCCGGTGAGATAGGTGTCGCAGCGTCGCTGGGGCGTGCCCACATGAAAGTCATACCCCGGCCTGTCGTTGCGATCATTTCCACGGGCGACGAGCTGCTAGGACCTGGCGAACCCTACCAGGAAAGCAAAATCTACAACTCGAACGCTTACAGCGTGGCAGCCGCGGTGCAGAAGTACGGTGGCGTGCCATGGGTCATCGGCATCGCGCGGGACACCATCGAATCCCTCAGCGCCGCACTCGACGAGGCGCTTGCCCCCCCATCCCTGAAAGGGAGGGGGCCTGGGAGTGGGTCGCGCCCGCCCGCCGCTGACATGGTCGTCACGTCCGCGGGCGTCTCGAAAGGTGACTATGACGTGGTCAAGGACGTACTCTCGCAGCGGGGCAAAGTGGCACTGTGGTCGGTGCGCATGCGCCCAGCGAAGCCCCTCGCCTTTGGCACGCTCGATGCGCCCGGCGGCCGCAAGGTCCCGCACCTGGGCCTGCCCGGGAACCCGGTGAGCGCGATGGTCGCATTCGAGCAGTTTGGCAGGCCGGCCATCCACCTCATGATGGGCCGCAAGCCGATGCCGAAGCCCACCGTGCAGGCCGTGCTCGAGGACGCCATCGTCAACCACGATGGGCGCAGGGTGTATGCCCGCGTAAGCGTCTACAAGGACGCAGCTGGCCAGTACAGGGCGAAGACGACTGGCAACCAGAGCTCCGGCGCGCTCACCTCGGTGGCTCTTGCTAACGGCCTTGCCATCTGTCCCGACGATGTTGCGCGCCTGGGGCCCGGCGAAACAGCCACAGTAGAAATGCTGGACTGGCCTGAAGAGGTGTTCTAGCCGGGGACGTTTCTTTCGCTCATACTGTCAGTTTCAGACTCTCGCAGGAGGGCTGGCACAGAATGAACAGACCCACAAGGCGGGCTCCCCAGGCGGCCTCTGTAGCAACGCAGGTGCAGGAGACCGGGGCCACAAAGTACGCGATCAACATGGCCGCGCTCGCCGCGTCAGGCAGAGACACATCTTTCGTGATCGCCAGCAGGCTCTGTGGGCGTTGCGCGGCCTGCATGAAGCACTCGGCCTCTGATGGGCCAATATGGTCCCGTAGCGCGCAGGACCTGATGAAGCAGATCGCCGCGAGCTGCAGCCGCGAGCCTGCGTATTTGCTGCCGGGCACACCCATATCAGAAGCGGTCTTCAGGCTGATGCTGGCATCGAACAACAGGCCGATGACCGTGCAAGAGGTGCAGGGCGGGCTGACCCAGGCCTGGGCAAGCGTGATTTACCTCAAAAACTTGTCGGACGACGTTGTCCAGCGCATGCTCAGCCAGCCGAACGAATACTTCATCGGCGCGGTCGAGCAGGCGTAGGCGGCTTAACGCCCTTGCAGGGTCATCTCCCAGTGAACGCCCTGACGGCGGTGGCGCGCCTCAGCGCCTGACCTCAAACCCGGTGGCGCCGTCTTGGGGCCCGCGTGACCAGTCCAGGTCGGCGCTGCTAACACGCGCTCCAGGTGGTCCTTTCTTGAGGGCCATCGCTAGCACGGCCATCTGCTTTGCGGGGCCGCACGCTGCCACCTCGACGCGACCGTCCGGCAGGTTCCTCACCCAGCCGGATAGGCCGAGCGATTTTCCTGACCGCTGAACGAAGGCCCTAAAGCCCACGCCCTGCACCCGGCCTGAGACCGTGGCTATGAAGGAAGCGGACTGCGTGTCCGCGCCCGTTTCGTCAGCCACTGCCGCCCCCGCCGTTGTGCTTCGGTGATTGCCGAGGTGAGCCGTCAAGTGAGCCTTCTTCACTTTGGTACCACTTGAAGAAAAGCACGGTCAGCGCGGCCAGGAATATGAAGTTACCAGGCACCCACATCAGGAGGCCGCTTATCACCTGGTCCTCCTCGTCAGGGATGCCCGCAACGTCTGGAACGCTCAGGTAATGCCTGTAGAGGACGCGGCCTGAAAGCGTGATGATCGCCCCGAGGAGCGCCTTTGGGGTGACGGCGGCGAGCAGGTAGACGGTCCTCTGCGGGTACGAAAGCGGAGACCGCAGTGGCGCCGGACCGATGAGTGGCCACCAGAATAGGACGCCTGAGAAGAACATCGTCGCGTGTTCGACAAAGTGGACGGCCCCGTTTCGCAGGGCAGCGTCATACGCCGAGGGCAGGTGCCAGATATAGAAAGTCCCAATGAACGCTGGCAACGCCACCTGAGGCTTGGTCACGAACGATAGCGCTGCCCGCAGCGCACCCTGCCTGGCGAACGCGCCGCCCAACCCCAGCCGTAACTGCTCCGGCATGGCCCACATGAGTGCAGACATGGGGCCCGCGGCAAGCAGCAGGGGAGCGGTGATAAGCGCGAGCACAAGGTGCTGCGTCATGTGGATGAAGAAGGCGCGCCCCGCGTAAGCGTCGAGTGGGCCGAAGAGAGAAAGGCCAAGCAGAGCCAGCCCCGTGTATGCGTACACCGCCCGCGCTCTCGACACAGACCGGCCCGCGCTGCGCCTCTGAAGCCGGACCAGGCCAACCGTGTACGACGCGGTCACGGCTATTACAAGCCACGCCAGCGGGCTGGAAAAGTCCCAGGCGGTGATGAAATCAGTCAACGGACATGACGGGTCCACGGCAAGCACGGTTGGCTTGCGCGGTATTCGTGCGTAGCCCTGAGCGAGTGCAGTCCATGGAGTAGGAGTCTGTTTGACTGGAAGCCGCCACGCCCTGATACCGCCTTATGCCGGTCCGGGGAGAGCGTGGGCCGAATCATGCAGACAAAAAGCTGACCCCGGTTTAAAGAGTGAAGACTGGGACGGAGACGTGGCCCGTTGGCGCTCCCTTCTTTGACACTGCATTATCCATGGCCTTCAGGGCCTCGGGGCCAAAAAAGCTCGCCGCACTGGGAGCAGACCTCAGCAGGGACATTGCGCAAAATGTACAGGCGGCCCTCCCAACGGTGTACGTGCTCAACCTTTTTCCTCGTCACCTTACCCTGGCAGAACGGACAGGTATTCACGGCTTCCTGACCCTCCTCCGCCAATCATGCCACGAATCCGCGTGCGGACGGTAGAGAGTCACAATGGTGACCGTGGAGGCGCCGGATGTACCGGTGACTGCGTGTAGAGGTATGCCCCCGGTGGTGAACCCGAGGAAGAGACCGCTCGGCGATTGTCTACTTGACGCAGCCAGACTGTCGTTTCGAGCGGAGTCCCCCGGCGGGCCGGGGACGAAGTCGAGAAACCCCGTGCTTCAATCTCGCCTCAGAACAGTTCGCCAGGACGGGGTCCTCGACTCCGGCCCCTGGGGTCATTGAGATAGTCCTCTAGTAATTCGGCTCTGTCTACATCCTGCTAACTTCATTCCCTCTCCCCTTGCGGGAGAGGGTCAGAGCCTGCCCCGGACTTGATCCGGGGGTGAGGGGTCGTAAACTCGTAACTTCTCCCTCACCTCAGTCCTCTCCCGCTGGGAGAGGAGAATGTATACATAGCCTAGTAATTCCAAGGCTTCTGGTCCGAACGCCTCTTCGATATCTCGCACGAGCACCGCGTCCGTCTCACGCTCACGTTCCGCATGCCCGGTCAAGCGGAATTACCGGCCCTTACAGCCTGGCGGACAAAGTCTGGAGTCAGCGGAAACCTGCAATCTCAGGACTTCTCCCTCACCCTTATCCTCTCCCGCTGGGAGAGGGGACAAGACGCCTCCCTGCGTGAAGCAGATCATTCTGAAACAATCGGGTCATCGACGCCGGACTGACGTGCTCCAAAGTGGCAGCCCAAGACGCGGTTGATCAAGTCCGTGCTGAAACTCTTACCCGTTCAGCTTGAAGAACAAGGTCAAGAGCGAGACGAACACAGCGAGCCCCAGAGCCATGCCCGCACCAAAGACGAAGCTGAACCCTTTGGGGTCGAACCTCAAGTGCATGAACAGGCCAACGACCATCACGAACTTGACCGCAGACAGGATGAGCAGGATGGGCACGAAGAACGCGCCCAGAGACTGGACGTTGAACAGCCACACCTCGACGAGCGTAATGGCCCCGAGGATTATGCCAACGCCCACGTAGAACCGCGGTGTCGCGTGCCGGCCACCGTAAGTGACCTCATTGGCCCACTGCTTGCCCTTCGCGGACATGGCGCCAAACGGTCCCTCGCCAGGCGGGTTGGCGCCAGACGACGGCGTCTTGGGCAGGTTGTACCAGCCCTTTGACGGGTGGAAGAGCAGCGCGTGCCAGATTTTCGACAACATGCTCATTTGCCCAGTCCCCGGGGTCTCACCCTATCCTCCATGAGGTAACACGCCAGGGGGAGGCCCGTCGTTGGCCGCGATGAGGTATACGACGGTGAAAATTACGATCCACACGATGTCTACGAAGTGCCAGTAAAGGCCCGCGATCTCAAGGTCGAGCCCGTTCAGCGTGACCTTCTCCTGCTTGCTGGAAGTCATCAGGTTGTACATGCCCGCCAGCAGCAGAGCGATGCCTGCAAGGAAGATAACAAGGCCCGGCGCACCTTCCAACGGTGGGATGCTGTCGAAGAACGCTCCGAGGACGCCCACGGCTCCGGCGTAGAACCCGGCGATGCTCAGCCCCAGGCCCACTTTTTCGCGTCCGTTGCCGGTAGCCACAAGTGCAGTCATAAGCAACCACGCCACGCCCAGTGTCACGTGCGCGCCATGGAACCCGGTCAGCGTAAAGAAAGTCGTCCCGAAGAGGTTTGTGCGGGGCGTCAGCCCGTGGTGGGCGAACTCGTTGAACTCGAACACCTGGAAGCTCAGGAACACGCTGCCCAGGAAGGCGGTACCAAGTATCCAGATGCGTCCAAGCCGGGCGTTGCCCTCCTTGACGTAGTACAGCGCCAGCACCATCGCCAGCGATGACATAAGCAGTACGAACGTGCTGATGGATGTGACAGGTACGTCAATGATCTCGTTCGGGTACGGGCCGGACAGGCTCTGGTTCCGGTAGATGAGGTACGCCGAAATCAGTGACCCGAAGAACATCACGTCAGAGGCCAGGAACGCCCACATGAGTAGCTTCCGGCTGTTCAGGCCGGTCGCTGTGTACTCAGGCGACCCCGGTTCTGCCTGGACCGCAGTCTCTGCGTGCGCCTGTGTCGCTGCCGATATATGCGCCAACTAACTTCCCCTGTGCCTGTGTCCGCCCGCCCCCTATCTGCTCTGTGTAGGAGGAGCGGCAGCGCCGTGTGATTTCAGTGGTGCGCCTCGCCGTGGGCCGGTTCACTGGCTGGCTCAAAGCTCCAGCCAAGCAGGCCCCAGACTATTAGCGCCCCGCCAACCGCGGTGAGAGCGATATGTGAAAGGAACCCTCCCATCGCCAGCCCCAGGCCGGCTGACAGGATGACCGGGTAGTACGACAGCCCTGGCATGTGGATGCTGCCGTGGGCTGGACTGTGTACCGGACTGTGCTCGGCGACCCCGTGGGCCTCTGCGCCGTATAACGCCGCGTGGTCATGGCCCCTGGCATGGGTGGAATCATCCGCTGTCGTGTCACCCTCGGCTGCGCCATGCGGCACGCCCCGGCCAGCCGGGTTGCGGTGCCCGCCCTCGTCGGCAAGCTCCGGGTGCTTCGTGTACCACCAATCGTCTCTGTGCTTGACCTCCGGTATGCGGTCGAAGTTGTGCTCAGGCGGCGGCGACGGGATGGACCACTCGAGCGTGCGCGCATCCCAGGGGTCGTTGCCTGCTACCGCGCCTTTGCGGCGCGAGTAAAAGATGTTGTAAATGAACAAGAGCGCGCTCACAGCGATAAGGAAGGCGCCGATAGTCGCGGCAAAGTTGGACCCTGTCCAACCCATGCCCTCGGAGTAGGTGTAGATGCGGCGCGGCATACCGTCCATGCCCAGCCAGTGCATGGGCGCGAACGTCAGGTTGAAGCCGATGAGCATGGTAGCGAAGTGCCACTTGCCGATCTTTTCGCTCAACATGTGGCCCGTCATCTTTGGCCACCAGTAGTACGCGCCTGCTGCGATACCGAAGAGCGCGCCGCCGAAGAGCACATAGTGGAAGTGGGCCACTATGTAGTACGTGTCCTGCTGCTGCGCGTCCGTAGGAGGCGACGCGTGCGTCACACCGGACAGTCCGCCGATGGTAAACATGGCGATAAAGCCAAGCGCGAACAGCATGGGCGTGTTCAGTGAAACCTGGCCCTTCCAGACGGTGCCCATCCAGTTGAAAATCTTCACCCCGGTCGGCACTGCGATAAGCATCGTTGAGAGGGCGAATCCGGTGTTCACTGCGGGGCCCAGTCCCACGGTGAACATGTGGTGGCTCCACACGAACCACCCCAGGAAGCCGATCGTTATGCCAGAGAACACGACGAACGGGTAGCCGAAGAGCGGTTTCTTCGACATCGTCGGCAGGACCTCGGACACGATGCCCATTGCCGGCAAGATGAGTATGTAGACCTCGGGGTGGCCGAAGAGCCAGAACATGTGCTGCCAGAGCACCGGGTCCCCGCCCTTGGCGGTGTTATAGAAGTTCGTCCCGAACAGCCGGTCGAACTGCAGCTCTATGAGGGCCACTGTGATGACCGGGAAGGCAGCCACCAGCAGCACCGACGTGACCAGCGTCATCCAGGTGAACAGCGGCATCTTGAAGAGCGTCATGCCCGGAGCGCGCAAATTGAAGATTGTAACTATGAAGTTGAAGGCCGCAGCCAGCGACGCCACGCCGAGCACTTGCAGCCCCAGGATCCAGAACGTCACGCCGTTGCCAAGGTTGTACTCCTCGGATGTCAGTGGAGCGTATCCAAACCAGCCGGAGTTCGGAGCGCCGCCGAATATCCAACTCACGTTCAGCAGGACGCCGCCGAAGAGGAACGTCCAGTACGAAAACGCATTGAGCCGCGGGAACGCGACGTCGCGCGCGCCTATCTGCAGAGGTATCAGCCAGTTGAAGAACGCTGCGCCCAGCGGCATGATGACCAGGAAGATCATGGTCGTGCCGTGCATGGTGAAGAGCTGGTTGAATACCTCCGGCGATACGACTTCCTGTTCCGGCAGCGCGAGCTGCCAGCGCATGACCAGCGCCTCGAGGCCGCCCAGGATGAACCACATGAATGCGGTCAGCCCGTACAGTGTGCCGATCCGCTTGTGATCAACCGTGGTGACCCAGCTCCACAGCCCCTTGTGGCGCTCAGTTGGCCTGGGCAGGAGCCTGGGTATCGTTATCGTTGCGCCAGCCAACGGCTCACTCCGCTCTTTCATCGCCTCCCGGCGCATGGGCATTAACGCCGGGGGGGCCTGTGTCTTCGTACTCTATCCCAATTTAGGGCAGAGGTCCCCAAACGCTACTTCAGTGTCTTCAGATACTCGATAATGTCGGCAATCTGAGCGTCAGTCAATTGCACGCTCAGCACCATCGCAGCAGGGTATCCATCGACCACATAAGCGTTGGGGCTTTTGATGGACTCCTTAATGTAATCGTCTGCGGACATGCCGGGTTTGCGGGACGGCGCGCGCTCGTAAACCCCCTTGAGCCCCGGGCCTACAACCCGGTTGTCGCCGGTTGAGTGGCAAGCCGAACACCCGGACGAAAGGAACAACTCTTGCCCGCGCTCAGCGGCGCTGCCTCCGGCAGGCCCGCCAGGTTCGGGCTCAACATCGGCCGCGCTCGGCTTAAGCGAAAGCAGGTACGCAGCGATTTTATCCACTTCATCGTCGCTAAGTGACGCACGATGGCCGTCCGTTTGATACACAGCTGCGTGAGCCTGCATTCGGGTGCCCTGCTTGATCGACGACGGGTCCTTTATCCAGGCGAGCAGCGTTTCCTTGTCCAGCGGTTTGACCCCTGCTCCGATCGTCGACCTCATGCCAAAGTGAGTCAGGTTCGGCGCAGACACGATGCGTGCCGGGTTTGCGCCCTCCGGGTCCGGGTTCGCCCGCCAGGCTTCCCAGCGGACAGTCTGGGCCGCCACTTCAGCCGCATAACCACTGTCACGATAGGAGTCCACGGTGTGACACGTCGAGCAGTTCGAGGCGAAGAGCGTACGGCCTTCGGCGTCCCTGGAACCTGCCGCAGGCGCCACAGGCGCACGGTGCATCCCCGCGGCCCACTCCTCATATTCAGCCAGTGTAACGGCGATCACACGGAAGCGCATCTTAGCGTGAGAGATGCCGCAGAACTCCACGCACTGACCAAGGTAGGTGTCGGGCTCATTGGCCAAGAACCACACCTGGTTCTCGCGGACGGGGACCATGTCAACCTTGCCCGCCAGCTTGGGCACCCAGAAGCTGTGGATAACGTCCTGCGACGTAAGCTTCACCAGGACCGGCCTGCCAACGGGCACGTACAGCTCATTGGCAGTGACAATCTCCTCTTCGGTGTAGCGGAACTCGAACCACCACTGGTGGCCTATCGCCTCCACCTCAAGGGGGTCGCCCAGGTCTTCGGCAGGCGTATAGGTGTCGTAAATGCCCTTGACAGTCGGTATCGCAATGGCGATGAGGATAAGGGCGGGAAGAATCGTCCAGGCTATCTCGAGTTTTGTGTTGCCGTGTGTCTGTGCGGGTATCGCCGCGCCGCGCTTGGCCCTGAACCGGAGAGCGAAATAGATGATCGCCCCTTCAACCAGTATGAAGACGGCCACCGCGATCCAGAAGATGAAAATGAACAGGTCAGCCTGCTGCTTGGCGACAGGTCCGCCTACGCCAAACGTGGACTGCGGGTTATCGGGCGTGCAGGCTGCAGCCAGGAGGGCCACGGCGACCAGCACAAGGACAGGCAGGCCAGTGCTGAACGGCCTAGAGGGTTTGCGGGCAGGGCGCATGTATCTTGCGGGCACTATGGTCCCGGTCAGAAAACAGCCCAGGCGAACCGGGGCCGCACGTTTATGGCTCGATCAGCGCACGGACTTCGTGCATTTTGTAACAATCACTGGTGAGCATACCATCGGCCAGAAGCGCATTGCAATGCCCGGACATCACTCAAATGCCTGCCACCAGGCTGCTTATTGCCACCCGTAACCCTGGCAAGCGGCGCGAGTTTCAGCGCTTGCTGGAAGGTTTGCCCTTTGAGTTCGTTGACCTCGCGGGCGCCGGTGTGCATGGCGAAGTTGTTGAAACGGGCAAGACGTTCGAGCAGAACGCCCGCCTAAAGGCTCAGGGGTATTGCCGGTTGTCGGGACTCCTGACTCTTGCCGACGACTCAGGGCTGGAAGTGGACGCTCTGGGAGGCGGCCCGGGCATCATGTCCGCCAGGTACGGCGGGCCGGGCCTTTCGGACGAGGGCCGCGTAATGCTTCTCTTGGAACGCATGAGAGACGTGCCAGGCTGGAAGCGCCAGGCGCGCTTCCGGGCCGTGCTGGCGCTCGCAGGCCCAGGCGTCACGGGCGGGGTTGCCACAACTGAAGGCGTCGTCGAAGGCGCTATAGCGCACGGGCCAATGGGCAAGGACGGCTTCGGCTATGACCCTGTCTTCTGGCTGAAACAGCGAGTCAAGACCATGGCGGAGTTGCGGCCTGAAGAAAAAGACGCCATCAGCCACCGGGGACAAGCAGCCCGCAAGATGAAAGAAGTGCTACTGCGCCTCGCCCGAATGGAGTGACATGTCATTCCGGTCCCGGACGTAATAACTATCCCAAAACGGCCCGCGGGTGACTTCGACGAGTCACAGTCGAGTTCAGACTTCTCCCTCACCCCCGGATCAAGTCCGGGGCAGGCTCTGACCCTCTCCCGCTGGGAGAGGGGTTTTGGGATAGTTACTTAGTCAGGGGGAGGAACCTGGGGAGGGGCCAGCCGGCTGCGGCAGGGCGCGGCACGCTTTTCTCATCGCCGGATAAGCAGGATTGATGCCGCGGCGATAGACTTCTATGACTGTGATTACCACCCAGTCAGCACCATCTACCGTCGCCGACCGCTTCGGCAGGCCGCTGCGCGACCTGCGCATCTCGGTGACAGACCGCTGCAACTGGCGCTGCCCCTACTGCATGCCCGCCGAGATATTCGGCGAGCGGTACGAGTTCATGCCGAAGCCAGAGGTCCTTACCTTCGAAGAGATCGAGCGATTGGCGGGCATCTTTGTGGACCTTGGAGTGACCAAGCTCCGCATCACTGGCGGCGAACCCACCGTCCGCGCAGAGCTGCCAAAGCTCATCAGTCGCCTCGCCCGCATACGCACGCCGGAAGGGGCCGAGACTGACCTGACGCTCACCACAAACGGCTTCCTGCTCGCAAAAATGGCGCAGGAGCTCAAGGACGGCGGGCTCAGGCGCGTCACCGTGCACCTGGACAGCCTGGACGAAGAGACATTCAAGAAGATGTCCGGGCGGCCTTATGGTCCGCAGAAAACACTCGAAGGCATCGAGGCCGCGGCCCGCGTCGGCCTGTCCCCGGTCAAGGTCAACTGCGTTGTCCAGCGCGGCATGAACGACGGGCAACTCGTTGACATGGCGCGCCACTTCAAAGGCACCGGTCACATCCTGCGCTTCATCGAGTTCATGGACGTGGGGACGCGCAACGCCTGGAATATGAAGCAGGTCGTCCCGGCCAGGGACATCTTCGAGCAGGTCAATGCCGTCTTCCCGCTTGACCCCGCCGACCCCAAATACCGCGGCGAAGTGGCGGAGCGTTACCTCTACAGGGACGGGACAGGTGAAATCGGCATCATCGCGTCGGTATCTAAGCCGTTCTGCGGTGACTGTACACGCGCCCGCCTGACGACCGATGGCCGCCTGGTCACCTGCCTGTTTGCCTCGAAGGGCAAGGACCTCAAGACGCCCATGCGCTCTGGCGCCTCGGATGATGACCTGCGCGACATCATCACCGGCGTGTGGTCGAAGCGGACCGACCGCTACTCAGAACTGCGCGCCGCCAGCACTGACCTGGACGGCTCTATCAAACGCCCGCGCAAGCGCATCGAGATGTACCAGCTGGGTGGGTAGGCCCTGCCGTGCGCATGTCTGTCCGTGGAGGGTCGCCGCGGGGTAGGACGGGTACTCTCATTGGCCAGACTCGCACGAATACTCCCCGTAGTGAACACCAGGGCCGAGTATTCGGGACTGTGGGAACGCGCCGATATCTGGGAGCCGGCGAAGGCGGAGATCTGTGCGGCAGAAGGTCTCGACCCGAGCGGGTTTGCACGAGAAACACGCAGTGGAGGCACCCACATTGTCTGGCTCAATGCTCCGCTGGCCGTCATCAAGCTCCACTGCCCGTTCTTTCCGGATGCGCCAGTCGAGCAAGCGGTGCTGCGGTTCATGGCCAACCGGCTCTCAGTCGAGACTCCGCGCCTGGTCTGCAGTGGCAGTGTCGAGCGCTGGCCGTACACAGTAACCACGTTTGTGTCAGGGACTCCGATGCGAGATGTCTGGCCGGGGCTCGACCACGCATCGCGAGTCCGGATTGCCCGGCAGTTGGGCGCGGTCATACGGGAGTGGCATGACGCGTCAGTTGGCCATGAAATAGTCGCGACCAACGGCTGGCGAGAGTTCCTCGCGCAGCGAGTGACGACTTCTGTAAAGCTCCAGCAGGGGTCAGGCATGAGCGCCCGCTTGATAAGTCAGATACCCGCGTATTTGGCTGATCAGGACCCCAGCATCGCCGAGCCGCACCCTCCGGTGCTAATCCACACGGATTTCAAGCCCGACCACATACTGATGTCTAAGGCGGAAGGGCGCTGGGACGTGTCCGGGCTGATTGATGTCGGCGACTCGATGATCGGTCACAGAGAGTACGACTTCATCAAGGCGACGAGTTCGCTATCCCCCTCAAACAGACCGGTATTGCGTGCATTTTTCCAAGGGTACGGTGAGAGCGGGGTCACGCTCTCTCGTGAAGGTTCCGAACGGATGCTTGGGTGGGCGCTGCTCCATTTCGACACGCCGGTATGGGCCTATGTGCGTGACGGCATCGGGACTTCCACAGCAACGACTCTGTCTCAATTGAGCGCGGAGGTCTGGCCGCTGAAATAGTGGGAGCATTCGTCCGTACGCCAGGACCCTCTCCCAGTGGGAAGGGACGGCGGTGAGGGGAGAGCCGCCAAGTGGCTACCCTGGCTTCACCGCCCGCAAGTAATACGTCAGCGGCAGCAGTGGCGCCCCTGCGGGCATCCGCCAGAGCCCGTCTTTCCTGCGCACCATTCCCGGACGCGCCATGAAAGTCGTGAACGGGTACTCCTTGAACTCAGTCACCGTCAACCCAGACACCCTGAGAGCGGCCATGACTTCGGAGACGGGGTGCGACCACTCGTACGTGACGCTCGACGAAGTGTGGGTGGGGTCCGCATAGTCCGCCCCGCCGGTGTCCACGGTCGGGCGGCCCTCGTCAAAGAACGAGTGGGCAATTTGAGGCAGGCTGCGCCGGCTGATTTTCCGGTCGTAGTCAAGGCTGTCCATGACCGGGTGAAACTCGAAAATGTGGAACACCCCACGGGGCCTGAGCGCACGCGACACCGTGTTTGCCCACCTGCCAAGGTCGCCCAGCCAGCACAGCACTCCGAACGACGTAAACACAATGTCGAACTTGCCATCGAACTGGCTGCCAGCGTCGAGCACGTCCGCTATCACGAACTCAGCGGCAAGGCCGGACATCCGCGCCAACCTGCGCGCCTCACTCACGGCGAGTTCGCTGAAGTCCAGGCCAGTCACACGTGCGCCGAGCCTCGCCCACCGCAGCGTGTCCAGACCGAAGTGGCACTGTAAGTGAAGCAGCGATTTCCCGCGGACGTCCCCGACCTCACGGGTCACAAATTCGTCCAGCTTGCTCCTGCCCGAGATTACGCCTTCAACGTTGTAGAAGCCGGACTCCACGTGGACAGGCGTTATCGAGTCCCAGTGGGCGCGGTTGTGGTCCCGGGCCTTTCGCCACTCATCGTTCCTGCCGGACATGACAGACCTCGCTCACATGACCCATTACACTGCAATCCTGAGCAGGCTAACCCATGCAGGTCCGGCAGAACCAGGTACGCCGGTGGTGAGGACGAAGGAATGACCGAGATCTATACAGACGGCGCGTGCCTGGGCAACCCCGGCCCCGGCGGGTGGGGCGCAGTGGTCGTAAGCGACGGCCAGCAGCGCGAGCTATCAGGCGGCGAACCGAAAACCACGAACAACCGCATGGAGATCACTGCCGTTGTCAAGGGGCTCGAGCAGACCCGGCCGGGCGAGCGCGTCAAGGTTGTCTCTGACAGCGAATACGTAATCAAGACGATGACCCGCGGCTGGCAGCGCAAAGTCAACACTGACCTCTGGGACGCGCTCGATACGTTGGTAGGGCAGCGCAAAGTAAGTTGGGAGTGGGTGCGCGGCCATAACGGCCACCCCTTCAATGAGTTGGCCGACAGATTGGCGAACAGCGCCGCGAAGGACGTGGCGTACCAAAGGCGCAGCGGCCCTGAGCGCGCTGAAGCAGTCGAACGGCCGAGCGCCTCCCGCGCTACGGTCGTCCCCCCTGCTTCCCAGGGAGAGGGTCAAAGCCTGCCCCAGGCGAAGGCCGGTGGTGAGGGTGCAACGCGCGAGCGTCCTGTCGCGGCCTCGGGTCGCCGGCTGTCCCATGTAGACGCCACAGGAAAGGCCCGCATGGTTGATGTGGGCGCCAAAGACGTAACGGAACGTGTCGCCGTCGCCAAAGGCGCCATCGTCATGCAGCCTGAGACGCTCCAGAAGGTCAGGGACAATGCCTTTGAGAAGGGCGACGTCCTGGCCGTGGCCCGCGTCGCTGGCGTCATGGCGGCAAAGAAGACGCATGAGCTCATCCCCCTCTGCCACCCGATACCGCTCACGCAGGTCACTGTGGACTTGGACGCCCACTCGGCAGAAGACAGGGTCGAGGTCACTGCAACCGCCAGGGCGACCTGGAAGACAGGCGTCGAAATGGAGGCGCTGACCGCAGTCACGGCTGCGGCGCTCACGGTCTACGACATGTGTAAGTCAGTAGACCGCCGAATGCGGATCGAATCCGTACGCCTGGTCAGGAAGACGGGCGGGAAGAGTGGGGACTACGAGGCGGAATAGGCGCGTGACCACCAAATCCGATCGCAGGAGGTGTGGGAAGCAGTGCTAGGACCGAGTCCATCTGGCGAAGGTCCCGGAAATGCTCGACAGCTCGAGTTGCTCTTTGTTGAGTCATTCGCCAGGGGCAAGCAAGCGGCCAGGATCATGCGCGCTATGGCCAGAAATCCTGGAAGGCGCGCGGAATTTGCCAGGATCAACCCTGCGATGGCGAGGCTGATCGAGGGGCAAACGGACGAGCAGCTGCGGACCTTGATCGGGCTTTACCCTTTCGCACACGCAGCCGTGCAGACAACCTTACAAGCTCTTCGAACTTCTCCGGCTCCTCGACCCGCATCCTCTCGAGCTCCCAGAAAATACGCAAGCCGTCGGCAAGAGAGCCCTTAGGCTTCTTCCTTGACCTAGTTACAGTAGCCATACAGCAATCGTAGCACCACAGGTTGCGTTCACGGGCCACCCGCCCCATTCGTTGACCCGCACTCCCCCTGTGTCTACTATTGGAAGTCGCCCTGCACAGGAGCGACGGCAAGCGGCGACGTAGCTCAGCGGTTAGAGCGGGCGCTTCATAAGCGCTAGGCCACTGGTTCAAATCCAGTCGTCGCCACCAATGCAGGCCTGACCACCAATGACGGTCGAGTCGCATTGCCACAGGGCTGAGGATGGCGGAGGCCACACGGGCGGTTAGCTCAGCTGGTTAGAGCGCGTCGTTCACACCGACGAGGTCACAGGTTCGAGCCCTGTACCGCCCACCACTCTCGGGAAAAGACAACACGCTTTCGGCCGCTCTTGCTCTGGCCTACTGACGTCCTGCTTCGGCTCCCAGCCTCAAACGACGTCTATGGCGCAAGGAACGGGGAGCCGTCATGTATCCAGCGGGCTGCGCACCGCCAGCTTTCCCCGGTTCAGGACATGGGTATAGACCATGGTCGTCTTTACGTCCTTATGACCGAGGAGCTCCTGCACCGTGCGGATGTCATAGCCGTTTTCGAGCAGGTGAGTGGCGAAACTATGGCGTAACGTGTGGCAACTGCCATGCTTGGTAATCCCTGCCTTTTCCATGGCTTTCTTCATGGCCCGCTGGACCGAATCCTCCAGGGTATGATGCCGTCCCACCCGGCCAGAACGCGGGTCAACCGAGCGCTTCGCAGCCGGAAAGACGTACTGCCAGGCCCAACTCTTTGCGGCGTCTGGATACTTACGAGCCAGCGCGTTGGGCAGATCCGTTGCACCGTAACCCTCGGCGAGGTCCTGGCGGTGGAGTAGCTTGGCCATTGCGAGCTGGCGCTTCAGCGGTTCTAAGAGCTTCATGGGCAGCATCGTGGTCCGGTCCCTTTCGCCCTTACCGTCCCGTACCGTAATCTGCAGCAAGGCGACGTCCACATCTTTTACCCGCAGGCTGAGGCATTCGGAAAGGCGCATGCCCGTGCCATAGAGCAGGCTGATGATGAGGTGATGAGTGCCGCTCAACTCGGCCAGGACAGCGTGCACCTCCGCGCTGGTGAACACTGCCGGGACCCGTTTGGGACGACGCGCCCGCTCGATATTCCCTATGTCCGACAGGCCCTTGTGGAGCACGCTGCGGTAGAGAAAGAGCAGTGCCGACAAGGCGACGTTCTGGGTCGAAGCAGCGACCTTGCCTTCGATGGCGAGATGCGAAAGGTACGCCCGTATTTCCGGCACACCCATCTCCTGCGGGTGCCGCCTGCCATGGAATCGGACATAATCAACGACGTAATGCAAGTATGACACCTCGGTGCGGCGGCTCATGTGCTTCAGCCGCAACACCTCGCGGACCTGGTTGAGGAAGGGCGAGGTCCTGGTGGTATAGGCTGGCGGCGGTTTTTGGGCGAGGTTCAGCATTGCGGTATAATGTCTGTGTGGGGCGTATTATACCAAACTATCCGGTATATACATAAGTTAGGCCGAAGTGAGATATCCAAGGAGACGAGATGGCTGACAAGCACCCATACGTTCAAGGTCCTGGTGCACTCGCCCAGGTGATAACCCAGTTCCGCAAGTCCTTCCCAGCAAAGGTCGATGCCAGCACGCTGAAGAAGCTAGGAATCGCTCCCAACAACGAGAGCTACGTTCTCAACGTTGTGCGCTTCTTGGGCTTGATCGACCAGGAGGGGAAGAAGACTCCTGACGCGACGAAGACCTTCAATCTCCACGATGACGCACAATTCTCGAAGGCGTTTGCCGGGCTCGTCTCGAAGGCCTACTCCGAGCTGTTCGATCTGCACGTCGATAGCGCCTGGGAGCTCGACAACCCAGCGTTGATCAGCTTCTTCCGGACGCATGATGAGACCACTGCCGTTGTCGGCAAGCTCCAAGCATCCACGTTCAAGGGGCTGGCTGCCTACGCCGGTCATGGCGATATTCCGGTCGCGAAACCGACTAGTCCCAAGGGGAAAGCGAAGTCTAGCAAGCAGCCAGCCAAGACGGCGACTGCTGCGGCCCCTGCTACTCCTGTGCGTCCGCCCGCCGACGCGAAGCTCCCGAACACGTCGGGAAGCGTGGGGCTTACGGTACGCATCGAGATCAACCTCCCGGCAGATGGGGACCAAGCAACGTACGATCGCATCTTCAAGAGCATCCGGGGGAACCTCCTGAATGGCTGACCCCCTCCCGGTGTTCGAGCGCGTCGTGCGACGGGCGCATGTGTTCACGGCCGCGCGGCCGACGCCCGCCGGGGGCTTCCACCCTTTCGACCAGCGAGACATCCATCCGAAACTCCCACCCATCGTCAGGAACCTTTTTGACGACGGGCATTTCGCGCAGTCGACGTTCGAGGCCTACAAGTTCGTCGACAAGGAGGTCCAGAGACTCGCTGGGCTGACCGAGAGTGGATTCAAGTTGATGATGCAGGCGCTGTCAGCAGACAATCCGATGATTCGACTCAATGACCTGAACACGACCTCCGAGAAGGACGAACAGAAGGGCTTCCAATTCCTGTTCGCTGGGTCCGTGCTGGCGCTACGCAACCCCAGGGGGCACGAGCACTCGGTCATTGATTCTCCGGATCAATGCCTTGACCATCTAAGTCTTGCGTCCCTCCTACTTCGCAGGTTGGACGCCGCAGGTCTCAAGTAGATGGGGGCTCGGCCTAACAACAGCATGCAGCGGCGGCGCTTCGCGCCGCCGCTGATGCTGGGCGTTAGCCCTCAAGTGCTATCAGTGGAGTGAACATGACAAAACCGAAGAGACGACAAACCGAGGGCCCTTCGGAACCGAAGCGGTCATATGTCAAGCAGACCGACGTGCCTGCGACCTCCCTAGACGACGCGCTGCGGGTGCCTCAGGCGATCTTCGACCACTACGCGGGCAAGGCAGCGACGCCGATGCAGCTAGCCAAAGCACTGGATGTTGCCCCAAAGGGCTCGCAGTTGACTGTTCTAACCGGTGCCGCGATCGCGTTCGGTCTGATCGAAGGTGGTGCTCAGGCCGCGTCGATCTCCCCAACAGAGTTAGCGAAGCGGATCGTTCGCCCCACCGACGAGGGCGCCGATCTCGTGGCCAAGCGAGAGGCGGTCCTCAAGCCGAGGGTCTTTGGCGATTTTCTGCGGCAGTATGACGGGAACGCGTTCCCGCGGGCCGACATAGCCGTGAACGTCCTCGAGGGAATGGGCGTGCCCCGCGATAAGGCAGGCGAGGTGCTTGAGCGCATCGATGCATCAGCCAGGTCGGTCGGTTTCCTTGAAGAGATAAAAGGCAAGATCTACGTAGCCTTGCAGGGCGCTATCGCGCCCTTGCCCCCGCCCGAGTCCGGCGACCAGCAGTCGCCGGAGCCTAGCGACACTCGTCCGCACGCTGAACGAGGTACCCCCGCCTCCCCTCCCGCGGTTCAACCGAAAGGCGCTGAGTTTACGGCTGCCATCGTGGATGATCGGCGCCGCCGCCGAGTGTTCATCACACACGGCAAGAACCGAGACCTCGTTGAGCCGATTCGAAAGCTGCTCGAGTACGGCGAACTCGAACCCGTAATCTCCGTCGATCGACAATCCGTCTCCAAACCCGTCCCGGAGAAAGTCATGGACGACATGCGCAGTGCCGGAGCTGCGATCATCCACGTCGATGCGGATCGCACGATCGTTGACAAGGAGGGCACCGAGCATGTCCTGCTGAACCCGAACGTCCTGATCGAAATCGGCGCCGCAATGGCGTTCTACGGGAAGCGGTTCATTCTCCTTGTGCGGGATGGCGTGAAGCTCCCATCCAACTTGCAGGGCCTATATGAGGTTCGGTATGCGGGTGACGTCCTTGACGCGGCAGCGACGATCAAGCTTCTTGAAGCCATGAAGGACATCAAGAATCATCCATTGCCAGGATCGGCAGGTTGAGGGCTAACAACAGCATGCAGCGGACGGTCCGCTGCGCGGCCCGCCGCTGAACCGGAGCGTTAGACGGCCTTCTGGTTGGGCCCTCTTCACTCCATCCGAGGCGTCTCCACCATGAAGTACTTGTCGAATTGCTTCCTCCTCATCCTCTCGGCTCTGATCATCAACCTCCTTTGGGCCTCCCGTCTCCCACCAATGTGGCAATCCGAGGCCTTCTGGCAAGACATCCCCATTGCGATATCCGCCGGCGAGACCGTCACCCGAATCGTAGTGAACTTGCCCCCGTCCTGATGATCCTTCGGATCTCCTCCAAGCGCCAGAAGCTAGGGCTGTCCATCTACTTCGCCGGCATGCTCGTCTATCTCTCTTCATGGATCCTCATGGTCTACTTCCCTGACAGTACATGGGGTAGGAGCGCCATCGGCTCGACGGCTCCAGCATGGACCACATTGTTCTGGCTCGTAGGCATCGGCCTCGTAGGAGACCAGGTCTTTCTCAACCTCCCCTACCGACCATGGGTCTACCTCCTCGCCTCCCTGCTTTTCGTGATCTTCCACACGGCCCATGCAACCCTCGTCTACCTCCGCATCTCATGAGACGCCGGGAACCCTTCGAAGGCCGCCTAACAACTCGATGGAGCCGACCCAGCCCGCTGCGGCAAATCGAGTCCAGTGCTAGGATCGAAGTGCTGGACGGGCGCAGGCTGCTTGTCCAGGACTTGTCTGAACATAGGCAAGGTCACATGCCGAGGTGGCGAAATGGTAGACGCGCTACGTTCAGGGCGTAGTGCCCATTAGGGCGTGAGAGTTCGAATCTCTCCCTCGGCACCACTCCACACGGACAGACCTCCCTGAGACTTCAACTGGCGCCGCGCACAGCGGGGCCAACACGTGACCACGGTGCGCTTGTAGCTCAATGGATAGAGCGCAGCCCTGCGAAGGCTGAGGTTGAGAGTTCGAGCCTCTCCAAGCGCGCCATACCTGAGTGACTCTCTCACACCTCCCCCCTCTCGCGGCAGTGGCATTATCCAATGTTGCGACAGTGGAGACCGCTGTTAGCCCTTCGAAGGGCTCAGGGCACCAGGGGGCGGTCAGCGGGACTTGCCTGACGTTAGCTGTCTTCCCCTGATTGCCGCCCATCTTTCCTTAACGAACATCTGCTTTCATTGCGAAGTGCCTGACCCCCGCGCTTTCGTGACGGGCGCGGGCCGGTTAGCATTAGTCGTCCGAGTTCGGTGGTGCGGTCGCCTGTTTACAATCCGTCCGCAGCGCTATGACGTAACACGCAGTCATGGCCAGAAAACTGCAACTGACCACGCTGGGCCCGCGGGCGCCAACCGGGGACAATCGGGCGATTAGCTCAGTTGGCTAGAGCGTCTGTCTTACACACAGAAGGTCAGAGGTTCGAGCCCTCTATCGCCCACCAGCCAGGTCGACAGGGTACATGCCAGGACCGATGGCCCACGACGCGTCCCGGCCGGGTCCGCTAACCGGGCAACCAGCGCCCGAACAATTGAACAGCACGCAGCGTTTGCATACCGAAGCAACCTCGCCAGGAGGGACATTTGACTGTAGCCACTGACCCCCGGACACTCACCCAGGCCCTCGTGGACAACATTTCCACGGTAATTGTTGGCAAGCGGTCCGCTGTGGAGCTGTCCCTGATCGCCCTCGTAAGCAAGGGCCACATCCTCATCGAAGACGTGCCCGGGGTAGGCAAGACGATGCTCGCCCGGTCTATCGCCGTCACGACCGGTTGCGAGTTCCGCCGCCTCCAGTTCACGCCTGACCTCCTTCCGAGCGACGTCACAGGCGTCTCGATCTTCAACCAGAAGACAGAAAACTTCGAGTTCCGGCCGGGCCCGGTCATGTCACAGGTCGTCCTCGCCGATGAAATCAACCGTGCGACGCCAAAGACGCAGTCCTCTCTCCTCGAAGCGATGGGCGAGCGGCAGGTCACTGTTGAAGGCGTAACCCACAAGCTGCCTGAGCCATTCATGGTCCTGGCCACTCAGAACCCTATTGAATACGAGGGCACGTTCCCACTGCCCGAGGCGCAGCTCGACCGCTTCTTCATGCGCATCTCCCTGGGTTACCCGGCCAGAGAAGAAGAGGTGGCCATCCTTGACAGGCGTGAGCAGGTGGACCCGATTGATGAGATCAAATCTGCTTGCACACCGAGAGACATCGTCCGGCTCCAGGAGCAGTCCGACCAGGTGTACATAGACACCCTTGTAAAGAAGTACATCGTTGACCTGGCGAGCACGACCCGCTCCCACCGCGAAGTGGCGCTGGGGGTCTCTCCACGCGCCTCGCTAAACCTGATGAAGGGCGCAAAGGCGCACGCCATGTTCGATGGACGCGACTATGCGGTCCCCGACGATGTCAAGAGCATCGCCCACGCGGTCATGGCGCACCGCGTCCTGCTTTCGCCATCTGCCCGCATGCGCGGCGTAACTCAAGAGTCGGTCGTTGACGAGGTGCTGGCAGAAGTGGCCGTGCCCGGCGGCGCCGGCGGCAGGAGACCAGCCTAACTAAATATCCCGAAATCCCCTCCCCCATCGGGAGAAGGTCCGCTTGCTGGAGAAGCTGCACATCAAGGACAAGCCTGGCCCCTGGCAGCGCCCAATACGCAGGAACGGCAGTTGACCATGCAAGTATCCTAAGCCACATGCAAAACGCCCGCGCCAACACCAATTCAACCTCCCGGCCGTGGCAGCCGGGAGCGCCTAGCGCGACGGACACCCGGAAGCGCGGGGTCCGTGCGCTGAAGCGGCACCCAGTCCTCTACGCAATGCTCCTGCTCATGGTCGTCGCGTTCATCTGCGGCGCCGCCACCGGCTTCGACCTCATGGTCAAGCTGAACTACGTCCTGGGCATTATCCTCATCGTCTCCTACCTCTGGTCCCGGATCGGCACGGAACAGATTTCAGCGTCCGTCAAACGCCAGAAGGGGCCCTTCTCTGTAGGCGACCGCATATACGAAGAAATCGAAGTCCGGAACACAGGCCGCGCCCCCAAAGCATGGGTTGAAGTCGAGGACAGGACCGACATCCCCGGCTTGACCATCCGTCACGTTGCTTCACTCGGCATGATGGTGTCGTTCAACAAGGTCCGGGCATCGGGGACTCTTACCCGTCGCGGCGAGTTCACACTGGGCCCACTGGTTGTCAGGGCGGGAGACCCCTTCAGCCTCTTCCCACGCGAGGTAGAGTTCAGAGGCGCCGACAAGGTCCTGGTGTTCCCGCGCATTGTGCACGTGCCCGACTTTGCCTCTCCGGCCATCCACCAGGTTGGCGACAGCTCCCGCCAACTGAGGGCCAACGTGCTGAGCACAGACGTTTCGACAGTCAGGGAGTATTCATCAGGTGACGCGGTCAGCCGCATCCACTGGCCCACCACCGCCCGCATCGGCAGCCTGATGGTCAAACAGTTCGACCGTGGCGCGGCAAGCCATGTCTGGGTCATATTCGACCAGCACGCAAAGTCGCAGGCAGGCGAGGCGCCGGAGTCAACCGACGAGTACGGCGCCACAGTAGCCGCATCGGTGGTGGACCGGTACTCAAGGAAACTGTTGCCAGTGGGCTACGCGGCCCATGGCAGCAGCTCGCTTGTGGCGTTGCCAGACCGCTCGCTGCACCACCGTGAGGCGATCATGCGCCACATAGCGGCGAGCCGGCCGGAAGGCGACACGCACCTCCTCGACATCCTGGCGGAACTGGAGCGCGAGTTCAGTCTCAGTTCATCCCTGATCGTGATTTCGGCTGCCGGTGATGGCGAGTGGACCGGCGCGCTCGGCGGCCTGCAGCGGCGGGGCGTCAGGGTCACGGCCGTCACCCTCGACCGGGCCTCGTTCGGCGGCCCCTCCAACGAGGATGCTGTTGTTTCTCTCCTGGTCAGCGGAGTGACAACCTACCGCGTCCGCAAAGGCGACTCCATCGCTGATGCCCTCGCCGCGCCTGTTGGCGGCCACACCAGGCTATCGAAGCCGGAATTCATCTCAAGGCTGGCAGCGAGGGCGAAAGTATGAGCACAGCGGCAGAGGCCCTGCGACGGCCCCCCTCGTCCTCGGGCCATGGCGGTAGCGCACTTGCTGGCAGGCTTTCGCTGAGCGGTCCCGTCGGCTGGCTCAGGACTGTTGCCCTCGAAGACTGGGTGACGGCGGGGCTGCTCGCGCTCATGTTCGTCTCGGTTGCCTGGGCAGTGCAATTGTCCGGCTGGGGCGACCTGCCATCGTTAATCCCCACACTCTTTATTGGTGGCGCGGCAGGCATGTGGGCGGCCCGGACGAGGCTGAAACAGTATTACGCACACCCGGTCATGCTGGCGCTGGGGTTCGCCATCGTTATGTGGCAAGGGTCTCTGCCCGCTGATGGCGCCAACGTGGCCCTGCAGGCACGAGATGCCTGGTACCGCATGTTTGAATGGGTCGCAGTAGCGCGAGCAGGCGGCATCAGCACGGACTCGGTGCCATTCGCAATGATGATGGTCGCCGTGTCCTGGGTGGTTGCGTACATCGTCGCCTGGACCACTTTCAAGACAAACAACCCCTGGCTTGCGGCGACCGGCATTGGCTTCGGGCTGCTGACTGACCTCAGCTACCGCCAGGGCAAGCACGAGCAGACATTCTTCTTCTTCATCATGGCCGCAGTGGCGCTATTCGTGCACCTGACAACCGTCCGGCGCATGGCTCGCTGGAAACAGGCGGGCATCCCGTTCCCTCGGGAGTTGCGGTACCTCTCGGTCAGAGACGGCGTGGTGCTCGGGCTCGTAGTCGTTGCCATCGCCGCCGTCATTCCGGTCGTCGAGCCCAGGTCCCAGTCGCTGAATGAACAGTGGAAAACGTTCCGCCGCCCGATCGAAAACCTTAGGGAGCCGGCGACGCGCCTGCTCGCAGGTGTCCGCGGGAGGGACAAACGGCCGCCTCTCACTGCCCCGGGCGAGGTGCTGGCGTTCCAGGGCCCCATCAACCTTACCGAGGACCCCATACTCTGGGTCCGGACCCGATATCCCACTTATTACACAGCGCGCATCTACCAGCAGTACACGGCCCAGGGCTGGCTTGTTGGGCCCAAGACTGTCCAGAGCGTGCCTGCACGCGCTCCTTCCGGCCTGCTCCCATTGGACAAGTCCCGGGAGCGCATCGAGCAAGTGGTACAGCCCCTCTATGACACGACAACCGTGTTGCCGGTGGGCACGGTGCTCTCCATAGACCGCGACGTGTCGGTCGACGTGCTGGAACCGCCGCGTTATGTCGTCCCGCTGGCCGGAGCCATCCCCGGCGGGTTCCCCAACCTGCCCACTGACATCCGTGACGCTGCCACGGGCGTCCGCCGCATCTTCAGGACCGCGCCCCCGGGCCTTGCCGCACCGGCTGACATGGTCCAGGAGCTTGAGCGCGCCCTCGCCAGGACGGCGCCGGCGGGCGTTGAATACACCGTGCTCGTCCATCCGGACACCGGCGCGGCCCAGGCAGTCGTTTTCGAAAGGGAAGCGCCGTTCGAGCAGATCGGCCTCAAGCTCGCCGAAGATGTGCTCGCTCAGGACACATACACCGTCACCACGTACATCTCGTTGGCGGACGACACTGACCTGGCCGCCACGGGCAGCGACTACCCCAAGTGGGTGGGCGACCGCTACCTGCAACTGCCCGGAAACCTGCCGCCCAGGGTGCGCACCCTCGCCCAGGAAATCGTTGCCCGTTGGAACAACGGCGCAGGAGCGAAGACTCCGTTCGAGAAGACCCTGGCGATTGCGGCCTTCCTCAGGTCTCAGGTCTACAGCCAGGAGATCGCCGGACCAAAGCCGGACTGGGACGGTGTTGACTACTTCCTCTTTGAAACCCGGCAAGAGCCATGCCCGACGGCCATCCCTGAGTGCAACCGCGCCCTGATCAAGGGCTATAGCCAGTACTACGGGTCAGCCGCATCGGTCCTGCTCAGGGCTGTCGGCGTGCCGTCTCGCATGATCGCTGGCTGGGCACAGGGTGAGTACGTAAGGTCAGAGGGCAGCTTCGTAATCCGGGACAAAGACCGCCACGGGTGGACGCAGGTCTACTTTGCAGGCTACGGCTGGATAGACGTCGAAGTGACCCCAGGCAGGAGCATCGGCCCCCGTGCTGAGGAATTTCCCACTACTCCGGAGGAGGGGCAGCAGGCCCTCGTCGGCGTCGGAGGGAGTGCGTTCGACGAAGACCTGACCCAACTCCAGGAAGACCTCGCAGAGGCTGCACGATTGGCCCAAGAGAGCCTCAGCGGTCTGACAACCAGTGGGTCAGGGGGCTTCACGCTCCGTGTCCCCCTAGAGCTCTACTACGCGCTGGCAGCGCTAGGAGCCCTGACAGTGGTGGCCTACGCCGGCTGGTGGGGCGTACACCGTGGTCTGGACCCGGCGACGCGTTCGTACACCAAGATGGTCCGCGCCGGGTGGCTCCTCGGCATCGGGCGGACTTCGGACCAGACGCCTGGTGAATATGCGGCAACGGTCGGGAAGGCCGCGCCGCACGCTGCAGACGCGGCAATGATGATCGCCCACCACTACGGGCGGTTGGTCTACGCCCACCGGGCGCCAGGAAAGTCCGAACTTCCGGCTCTGAACAAGGCCTGGCGTCAGGTGTTCAGCGGCGTGCTGAACTACAGGCTCAGCAGGCTCGGCTCCCGCAGCCTGCGGGCCAGGCGCAAGTAGCCAACGCGGCGGACCGGTGGCGTTTCACCATGTGACATCCTCGCCCCTGTTTGGCTGCTGTTGCCGCATAATCTGGCAACGGGACGGTCGTCGGACAGCCCGGGCATTGCTAACGTTGCTAACAAAGAGGTGGGGCATGACTCTGGAGCAAGCGGAGAGGCCTCAAAGGCACGCCACGTATGACGTATTCGAGACGCGGATAGGCTGGGTCGCAGTGGTGGGCTCTGCTGAGGGCGTTTCGCGCACCAGCCTCCCTGAGCCGTCACGTGAGCAGGCGCTGGGTGCGGTCGCCTCCGCCATTGACGGCGCGGTCCTCAACCCGGACGCGCTCGCGCCTGTTCGCGACCTGATTGTCAGGTACTGTGCAGGTGAGCGCATCGACCTGTCGAGCGTGAACGTTGACCTGAAAGGCGCCTCGACCTTTTTCACCAAGGCGTGGCAGGCCTGCAAGTCCATACCGGCGGGAGAGACCCGCACTTACGCCTGGCTGGCGGAGTCGGCTGGCAGCCCCGCGGCGGCAAGGGGGGCAGGGCAGGCCATGGCCCGCAACCCGGTGCCCCTGCTGGTGCCTTGCCACAGGGTCGTCGGGTCAGACGGTGGCCTGCATGGCTTCGGCGGCACGGTCGGCTTGCCTCTCAAGCAGAGGCTCTTGGCCATGGAGGCCAGCGCGCGCTCTGCAGCGAGGTGAAAGGCAGTCTGTGGCGTGGACGCGATGGCCGGGGCCTATCGTCCGAATGCCAGCGTGTCCAAGCCCCAGACTTGTGTGTCCGTCGCAAATGCAACGGCGCTGAGCGTCCATGACGGTGGCTCTATCGTCACCGTTACTGGCTGGATGTAGGGCTGGCTGAGGCCGGGGTACGGGCCAAACAAATAAGGCCCGAAACTCAGGGCCGGGTTACACGGGTTTAGTGGCAGCGCAGCAGAACCGTATGCCACAAGTGTGGCGCCCTGAGCCGGAACGGCCAGCCGCAGGTGCGCCTCCACGCATTTGACCGGCTCTGGGAACAGAATCACGCCGGAGAGCGAACTACCGCACGGCTCGACTATTGTGACAACCCCGTGCGCGTCCGTGAACCCAAGGCTATTTGGTCCCGGCGCCGAGTCCAGGAAACTCCAGTTCACGAACTTCACGCCCAGGTTCGAGTAGCTGTTCCCCAGCGACGTGCCATCTATCGCAGGCTCGCCATGTTCGCCATGCTGGAACGTGATGAACGTGGTTACGCAGTCGAGCGTAGCGACGAAGGTCGTCGGCGCAGGCGAGCCGTGCGCGTAGGCAGGCCTGGGCCGACGCTCACTATCGAAGGTGCAGCATAAGCGACCGCGAACGCCGCGCCCGCCGCCGCACTCGTCCTGAGCAGCCGCCTGCGCGTCAGCCCGCGTTGTTGTGCGGAAAGCGTGTCGTCAACCGGGAGAGGGGTGGGTTGTCCGGCCATGTCCCCGTCTTCTGGGCCAACTTGCTAGGGTCATTCAGATCTGTGCATCCGGGCGCCCCAGACGTGCAGGCCGTCCCCGCTTTCGCCAGGCCCTCATTCGGCTGTCACACCCCAGCCCGGTGTGTGGCAGCCGTGCCAGGCCCCTCAGCCTCCGTGTACGTTGTCCTCTCCCAGCAGGTCCGTCAACCGCCCGCGCAGCTCAGGGCATGGGTCAACGCGCACAAACGGCATGTCGAGTTTTACTATGCGGCCCTTGGTCGCGACTTCCAGTACAACGGCGGCGCCCCCGCGGTATTCGAGCAATAGCCGCACCAGGTCCTCAAGCCGGTAACGGTCTTCGGCCAGTATTCCGGTTTCACGCACCTTCAGCACCAGACTGTTGGCGGCGCCGGACGTATCGGGTGGGGCCGCAGGAGTTTTCGAGGCATTAGCCCCAGGCCGCCCGCCGTTTGCGCCATTGACATGACCGTTGCCGTTCGGGCCGTTTGTCGCATGGCCGTTCATTGGCGCTGTCGCTGCAGGCAGCGCCGCTGTTTTGATTTCACTCACGGTTGGAGAATTCTCCTGAGCGGCCGAGTCGGCCGCGCCCGGTCCAAGAAAGCTAGAGAAAAGCGATGATGCTGCTTCCCCTGCGTCGTGTGCAGGGGCCGCAACGGGGCTGCTGAATGTCGCAGGCATAGCGTCCGGCATCACATATTCTCGTGCGCTGTCAACAGAGATAGACAGCCTGCCGTCCCGCTCTCGGACTTGGCCTGATACGGTCACCGGCCGGCCCTGCGACCAGAGGCCTTCCGTCTTCTGCAGGGCACTGGGCCACACCACAAGCTCTATCTGGCTGTCCAGCAGCGCCAGGCTTACCGCGAGGAACCGCTCGCCTCGCCGGGTAGACAGCTCCCTCACGCTAGCCACCTGGCCAAGGGCAGTCACACCTTCGCCCGCCCGCTCCTGGGTAAGGCTCGCTGCGAAAACCAACATGGTGTCCGATCGGGCATACATCTCCCTTGTGAGCGCGCTCTGAGTCATTTCCACGCCAAGGAGGTCCTTCTCCCATAGTGAGACCTCGTGCTCGCCCGCCTCCGCTGCCGGGTCCAGCCTGATCTCGGAGGCAGGCGCTGCGACTGCGGCGCCGAAAAGGTCAAACATGCTGGCCTGGCCCGCGTCTTTCAGCCTCGTCTGCCTTTGGCCCGCGGCGATGATGCGTTCCGTCGCCTCCAGCAGGGCGGCGCGCTTCCCGAAACTGTCAAGGGCTCCCGCCTTGATAAGGCTTTCCAGCGTGCGGCGGTTCATGCCGCCAAGTTCAACTCGCCTGGCAAAGTCCTCGACTGACTGGAACGCTCCGCCTGACTCCCGGGCAACGACGATTGGCTGCACAGCGGCCGCGCCCACGTTCTTCACAGCGGCAAGGCCAAAGCGGATGGCTTGCTGGCCGCCGCTTGCCGCCTCAATGCTGAAATCGCTGCAGCTGTGGCTGACGTCTGGGGGCAGGACGTCTATCTGCTGGCGCCTGGCCTCCCTCACAGACTCGCCGGTCTTCTCAGGGTTGCCTATAAACGCATTCAGGACAGCGGTCCAGAACTCCACAGGGTAGTTCGCTTTAAAGTACGCCGTCCAGTAGGCGATCATGGCATATGACATGCTGTGCGCCTTGTTGAATGCGTACCCGGCGAAGGGTTCGATCAGGTTGAAAATCGTCGTGGCAAGCTCTTCTGAGTAGCCTTTTGCCACCGCGCCAGAGGTGAACTTCTCCCGCTGTTTCGCCATTACCTCCGGGATCTTCTTGCCCATCGCCTTGCGCAGGATGTCGGCCTCGCCCAGCGTGTAGCCGCCGAACTCACGGGCGATAAGCAGCACCTGGTCCTGGTACACGATCACGCCGTAAGTCTCGTCCAGGATGTCCTTCAGAGCCGGGTGTGGGTACCTGGCCTTCTGCCGTCCGTGCTTCGCCTCCACGAACGTCGTGATGTGCTCCATGGGGCCGGGGCGATAGAGCGCGATCATCGCCGCTATCTCCCCGATTGAGTTTGGCTGCAACTCCTTAATGTAGCGTCGCATCCCAGAGCTTTCCAGCTGGAAGACGCCCAGCGTTTCTGCCGCCGACAGCAGCTCATACGCAGCCCTGGCCCGGTGGTCGCCATACGCGGTGGGCACGTCCCCAAGCGAAAGCTTCTCGTCCCGCTGCTCGGCGACAAGCTTGATCGCCCTGTCGAGGATCGTCAGGTTCGTCAGCCCCAGGAAGTCCATCTTGAGCAGGCCAACATCTGCGACAGGCCCCATTGCGAACTGCGTTGTGGGGGGCGCGTCGGCCTCACCACTGGTGGAGCGTTGCAGCGCAACGTAGTTTGTGAGCGGCTGCTCTGAAATGACCACCCCCGCGGCGTGTGTGCTGGCGTGGCGCACGGCGCCCTCAAGCTTGCGCGCCGTCTCTATCACCTGGCGGCTCGTATCGTCGGTCGCGTAGGCCGCCGCCAGCTCGTGGCTTTCCCTCATGGCGTGCTCGAGGGTCATGTTGAGGCGGAACGGGACTTTACGTGCCAGGCCATCGCCCACCGCGGGCTCGAAATTCAGCGCCCTGGCCACGTCCCGCAGGGCCGCCTTGGCCCCCAGGGTGCCGAAGGTGATGATTTGCGCCACATGGTCCCGGCCGTACCGTTCCACGCAGTAGTTGATGACCTCGCCCCGGCGGTCGTCCTGGAAGTCCATGTCAATGTCTGGCATCTCCTTGCGCTCCACGTTGAGGAAGCGCTCGAAGACGAGCCGGGTGGCAAGCGGGTCTATCTCGGTGACATCAAGGCAGTAAAGGGCCAGGCTGGCCGCGGCGCTGCCTCGGACGGCAGAAAGGATGCCCCGCTTGTTCACGAACTGGAAGATGTCCCAGACGACCAGGAAGTAGTCGGCGAAGTTAGTCTTCTCGATAACGTCCAGCTCGTATTCCAAGCGCTCCATGACCGCATGTGATGGCTGGCTCCCAAAGCGCCTCCGCACACCTGCACCACAAAGCTTGCGGAGGTAGGCCATGCCCGGTCCGCCGTCCGGGGTCTTGAAGCGCGGCAGGTGCGTCTTGCCAAACTGCGGCCCAGCCTCACACTTTTCGGCAACCGCGAGCGTGTTTCTCAGCGCATCCGGCAGCTCCGGCCACAGGGCCGCCATCTCATCTGGCGCCTTGAGGTAGAACGAGTCGTCCTCGAACTTCAGCCGCTTCGGGTCGTTGACGTTGGTATTCGTCTGGATGCAGGTCAGGACGTCCTGCAGCGGCGCATCCTCACGGAGCACGTAGTGGGAGTCGTTGGTTACGACAAGCGGGACACCCATCTTGCGCGAAAGCTCAACGAGGCCCCGGTTCGCCTCCTCCAGGCCTGGCACTCCGGCGTGCCGCATAAGCTCAAGGTGATAGCGGTCCTTGAACACCTCCCGGTACCAGCCAATGGCCTCCAGCGCGGCGTCTGGCCGGCCTTCCTGCACGCGGCGTGAGACTTCGGCCGAGGTGCAGCCAGAGAGGACGATGACGCCTGCGCTGTATTTTTCCAGCGTCTCCCGGTCAACGCGCGGCCGGTAGTAGAAGCCCTCCAGGTGGCCAGTGGTCACCAGCTTCAGCAGGTTCAGGTACCCCGCCTGCGTCTGGGCCAGGAGCGTGATGTGGTACGGCTGACGCTCATTCGGGTCCCGGGACGACCTGCCCCCGGAAGCGACGTAACCCTCGACCCCGATGATGGGCTTCACGCCTTCGGCCTTGCACGCCTTGTAGAAATCCACCGCGCCGTGGACGTTGCCGTGGTCAGTAAGAGCGAGGGCCGGCATCTTTAGTTCAGCCGCCCGCTTCGCCATAGCGTCCAGCCTGCTCAGACCATCGAGCAGGCTGTATTCAGAGTGGTTGTGCAAGTGGACGAACATTGGGCGCCGTTTGCCCTCCCCCACCGGTGGGCGCGGGTGAGGTATACGTCACGGTTGACTGCGCGGGGCGGGACGCATCCTCCAAGACCTCGGACTATAGCGCGGTCAGGCGGAAGCGTCGAGGCTCAAACGGCAGATTCGGACGGTCCGCCGGTGTGGAAACCGCTGCTCCCAGCCGCAGGCGCGGGAAATGGCCCAGGACCTCTATTCGAAATTGAATTCGCCTGAGGCCGCAGCTGCCGCAATCATCCGAATGACGACAATCGCCATGACGACAAAGAATGCGATTGACACTCAGAACCACACGACGGCCCCAGTGGAATTGGTCTTCGGCCTGTTCGCGTAATCAGGGAGGTCATCCACGACGTATGTCTGTAATAGCTTGTCATGCCAGGTCTGCTTCCTGGGGTCAGAGAAGGCGGTCCAATAGCCCGCGAGAAGCGGCAGCAAGCTGAGGACCGAGGCCAAAGAGCGTGTCCACATGTGAAAGAAACCCGCGACTTCGCCGTTGCTCCTGACGACGCGCATTTTGAGGACGAATGCCCCGAGGTCTTGCCCCCTCGCGTACAGGACGAGGTTCGCAATAATGGCGGCAAGGCCGACCATCCACCCCAATATCGGGATATACGCGAATACTCCCGGCGCCCATTGCGTGACCACCCAACCCGCAAACCGCTTGCCCGGGTCCGCCAATGCCGTCAGGAAGGGATACGCGGTCCCAGACGGCTGTTGACCTGTCTGACCAGTCGTGCCAGCCAGGGGCGCCTGGAAAGTGCGGTACGCCGGGGCTCCAGCCTCAGGCGATGGGGCGCTTCCGCCAGCGGCCGTTCCACCTGCAGGAGCTGATGTTGTGGCGGGTGTCCCCGTTTGTTCAGAGGCCTGACGGTCAGCATTCGGACGCGCCGCGCCACACTTGCTGCAGAACCTGTCGGCGCTGCTGAACTGCGTGCCACACTGCGGACAGAACAGTGGGCTCGCCATACTCATGTTTGGGCCTCCCAGCGCCGCTACGTGGGAGCGAAGGATATCGCAACGGACTCGCCCATCGAAATGGCGCTCTCTTGCTCCTGTGGAACATTGAGGTCACCTGAGACGTCTACGCTGCTGGAGCAGGCACACGCGTCCCGATCTCAGGACGCGCGTCTGCACGCAGGCCTCAGTCACAAACGGGTGGTAGAGTCGAAACTGTGCGGCCGCGTTCGCCCGGCTTACAAGAACTTAGGCCTGAGCGGCCGCGGCGCCCGAATTGCCATGACACAGAAGGCCTTCCCCGGAAAGGGGCAAAAAATCCTCGTCGTAGACGACGAGTCTGGCTCCGCGCTCATGCAGTCAGTCGTGCGCAGACTGGCGCGGGAGGGCTTCGAGCCGGTCATCGTCCAGCCCCAGGGCGTGCGTGTGAGCGGTGCAGACTTCGAGTCCGAGGCGCTCTATCGCATCGAACAGTCGCGCCCGGCCGCGGTCTTGCTCGACGTCCGGTTCGGCGAGCATGCCGATGACCGCTTCAAGGGCCTTACCATCCTGAAACGCATCACGCAGGCAGACCCCAGCCTGCCTGTGCTCGTCTTCACGCAGTACGCGCAGGGGCCGTACCGTGATACGGCGGTCGCAGGCAGCCTGGCCGTGAACGCGCCTGTCGACTTCATAGACAAACTCGCCAGCCCGGACGAGGTCCTGCTCAGGTTGCGGCGCCTCATTGGGGCAAGGCCGGAGCGTTTCGCCATTGGGTCCCTATTTGACCTCGACGGGCAGAGCTCCACCCTGTACGCCACAACTGATGGAGACCGCCGCCCGGTCAAGGACGTACAGGGCATGAAGTTCGAAATCCTTATGGAACTCGCTGCTGCGCTCTATCGGAGCGAAGGCGAACTCGTCCCATTTACCAGGCTCGAACGCTTTTCAGAGGGCGAAGACGCGCGCGCCTCACTGCGAGTACGCATCCGCGAGATCAAAGACGCAATGGGTGCCGCTGTGGGACGCAAGTTCGGCCCCGACGAACTCATACTCAACGTGCGCAACAAGGGCTACCGGCTTGTACCTCCCAGGCCGTAGGCGCGGCTTGCATCCTGTGCCATGAGACTTCCGCTGTGGGCTGCAAAAGTGTTGCGGTATACGGCATACGCCGTCGCCGCGGCGGGGCTCGTCCTTGCCCTCATTTCGCCCGTCATTGGACCGTCGTTCACAGACGTCAGGTGGACCGTCGAACCCCTGGCGTATGTTGGGGTGATGATGACCGTCGCCGGCCTGGCCATCGTGGCCGTCAGTCACCTGTTGAGCGGGCGCGCCGCTGGCGACGCAAACAACCCTGCGCTCCGCAACTGGAGCAAGCTCACACAGGACTACTTCGACACCTTCTCACATGATATGGGGCGCCCCCTCCGCAGAATCCTGGGCAAGGCCCGCGAAGTACGGGCCAGGGCCGAAGAGTCTGGCAAGCCGGTGCCTCAGGCCTTCACCGGGCTGTTGGATGAAATCGAACAGCAAGCACCAAGTTACCGCCTCATGCTGGCGAACGTGCGGGTGCTTGTCGAGCTTGAGGACGCAGATGCTAAGGCAAAGCTGGAGCCTCTGGACCCGGCTGCGGTCATCAGGAACATCGTTGACCGCTACGCGGGAGTTGCAGCAGACCGCGGGGCTGAGGTCACCTGGTGGTGCGAGCCCCAGGAGTTCGGCCTCGTCTACGGGGACGCCGCCGCTCTGGACCACGTCGTGACCAACCTGGTTGATAACGCCGTCAAGTTTGCGGCAAAGCACGTGGAGGTACGGCTGACCCGGAACCCCACCCACTATTACGTCCGGGTCTGGGACGACGGTCCGGGCATACAGGAGTCGCACGTGCCGCACGTTTTCGACCGCGGATGGACTCCGGAAGTGGCAGCGCGGCAGGAGAAGATAAGCTCCGGCCTCGGGCTCTACATCGCCCGGACCCTGGTCCGTCGCGCCGGGGGTGACTTGGCTGTGGAGACTGCCACAGGCAACTCTGCGGGCCACCACACAGCCATGACGGTCATGCTCCCGCTGGCGCAGCCGGACCAGCGGTCTGACCGTTAGCTCCTGGGAGCCTGCGAAATCGGCTGGCCGCTGGCTAGCAAGGTCCAGTGAATTTGGCGGCCCCCGGCGGACAGTAAGGGCGCCAGGTTGGGCGTTCAGGCGTAATTCTGTGGTAACGGGCAGGGGCCGATACTGAACGGCTGCAGCCGTTACCGCTCAAGTGCAAGCCGTCCCGGAGGTTTACAGCATGAGCAAATCAAGGCTGTTGTTGGTAGGGCTGGCAGTGGCAGGCATCATTGCCGCCGCCTGTGTGAAGAGCACGCCGCGGTCCACGCCAGTCCCCACTCCTTCAACACAGGCCACTCCTACTGCGGCCGCCACGCCGCCAGGACAGCAGGCAGCCCCAACGTCAACGCCCCAGTCGGTGCCGGTCAGCACGACGCAGCGCTTCGGGCTGTTCCTCCAGATTGAAGGCCTGGGCGAAGAGAACATAGTGCGTGGAGACTCCGTGGTGGCCAGGGGCCAGACGACCCCTGACGCCATCCTGAGCATCAACGGCGTGATCGTCTCGGTCAGCCCCGATGGGACGTTCGAGGTCCAGTTAGCCCTGGAGCCTGGGCCGAACGTCCTGGAAGTGGTCGCCTCTGACCTTGACGGCAATGAGGTCAGCAAAGTCATCGCCGTCGTGTCACTGCCGGAAGGGGCGCAGTCATGAACACCAAATGCACACCTTTCGGCTCGCGGGCAGGTAACGGTCACGTAACGGCGGCGCCTGTAGTTTCAGTATCAGCCGCTGTGCCGGCGGCGTACGCAGGTGAGTTTGGCCCGAAAGCTCAGGCGAATATGACTTCACCAACCACGCAAATAAGTTCAATGCTCAAGCGAGCGAGGCGCGGCCTGTCGCTCGCGCTCCTGGCCGTGCTTGTCCTGGCCGGGTCACTCTTGGCGCCCCTTGCCCCCAGGGCAAGCGCCCAGGCCACGCCAAAACAAGAGGCGGTGTTTGGCACCGTCCTCGAAGTCACGCCCCCTGATGTCATGACGGTCGTCACCGGCTCGGGGTCCGTGAAACTCGTCATCGGGCCCAACACATCTCTAAAGATCGGTAGCGCAACTGTCGCACTGGCGGAAGTCTCAGAGGGTGACCAGGTCATCGCCACAGCAACGCGCCAGACAGACGGCTCGTTCCTCGGCGTCCGTGTACTGGTGCGCAAGAACGAAAACAAGCCTGTAACCAAGCACATCGTGGGCGTTGTTGTAGACGTCACCGAGGGACAGGTCACTATCCAGGCCCGGGGCGGCGGCACGGTCACCGTGGACATCCCCGCCGGCCTGGAGCTGCCCGCCATCGGCGACGTGATCACAACGGTCGCGACATTCGACCCGCAGACGCAGCGCTTCCTCATCCGTGCCTTCGAGCGCGCCGCCAGCACTATCGAACGGATCAAAGAAGCCGCCGAGGACGCCAAGGATGAAGGGAAGGCGAAGAAGCTGCGGGAGATCGCTGAAGAAGCACGTGAAAAGCAACTGAGCGCCCTCGAAGAGGCCCGTCGCTCCCTGGAACGGGCCCGTGAGGCCGTGGAGGCCGCAGACGAGGCAGCCAAGAGGGCCCGAGAAAGGCTCCAGGAAATCCAGGAGCGCTTCAGGGAACTGACTGGCCGCTACGAAGATGAAGCACGCCAGAGCGGCGCAGAGGCGCCACGCCCCAAGGCACGCGGTAACTGGACAAGCTCGAATGACAGCACCTTTGTCATCCGCTCAGGCGAAGACTCCCTCGAGTTCGCCTACGATGGCGAGACTGAGGCCGCAGGCGTAGCCATAAGCGAAGAAGGCGTGCAGGTCGTCATCAACACACCAGGCGTGGGCCGCAACAACCAGCCGGTGTTGCTCAAGGACGTGATCGCCAAAGTGCCTGCTGGCGCAATGGCTATCGTCGAATACGACCCTGACCTGGAACCGGACTATGCCCGGAGGGTCACGTTTGTAGAGCTTGAACTGCCCAAGGCGGTCCGGGACGTGGTGGAAGAGCGCGCCCGGGCGGTATTCGTGGGTGTCATAACTGTTGTCGAACCAACTGAAAACCACCCGCTGGGCGTTGTCATAGTGGCAGACGAAGAGTCCCGCCGTAAGGCAATTGCCCATGTGACGCCAGACACCAAGATCGTAGTAGACGGACAAGCGGCTTCGTTCGACAAGCTGGCCGCCGGCCAGAAGGCCGAAGTCCAGTTCAGTGAAGAGGCCATCAAGGCCGCGGCCGGCGCCAGTGCCGCTGCGGCACGAGGCCTGCTCGACGCTGTAGCCATCCGCACCCGTACGACCCAGGCCGACGAGGACGAAAACCCGATCGAAGGCATCATCAGGGACATCGCGCCGCGTGAACGCATAGTCGTCGTGCACCAGTTGCGCGGCGGCCCTGTCAAGCTGCATGTCCCGGACGACTCAAGGATCGTCAAGAACGGCGCGCCCGCACAGTTCATTGACCTCCGCGTTGGTGACCTGGTCCTGGACGCCTCCCGATACCTGTTGCGCTCCGGCATTGCCCTGCGCCTGGTGGTCCACTCGCCAAGAGAGGTTGACTTCGCCGGAGTGATCACCGGTATCGAGCACACGAAATTCCATCTGCCGCAGGTTGCCGCCAGCCTCATGAGGGCCGCGGAAGTGATCGAAGCAGTGAAGGTCACCGTCTCTCAACGAAACGGCGATAACGTTGAAGTTCTGGTCACCAAGGACACCAAGGTCCAGTCACGGCTCAAGAGCGGCATCGGGCCCCGCGACCTGAGCATCGGCGACGTGGTCGTCGAAGGTCAGATGCTCACTGTCGAGTACAACGGCATCGCATTCAACATCGCCCAGACAATGGCGATTGGCGCTCCGGACATCGAGTCCATACGCGGCGTGGTCGCCAGGGTAGACGCGGCCTCTGGCGCGCTGGTGGTGGAGGTACCGGGCCCGCGCGGCAAAGTTGAGCTACACCTGCCCACGCCAGCTTCCAAGGCTTCCCTGTTCAAGAACGACAGGCCAATAGAGTCGCTCCGGCCCGTTGAAGTGGGCGACATTGTCGAAAACGCGACCTTCATAGCGAAAGACTTCATCATCCTGAAACTCTCGGTTGTCTCTGCTAATGTCAGCCGCATCCGCGGCCAGGTGGCGAAGTTGGACGCCGCAGCAGGCGCAGTCGTGATCGCAACACGCAACGACGGCGAGCGCGCCGTAGAACTCAGGGTGACCAATGAGACAAGGCTGACCCTGAACGGCCGGCAAGTGCAAACGCTCCGCGGCGTGAACCCTGGAGACTCGGCCAGCGCGGCCTACCTGCACGAAGCAAACAACGGCTCGAAGGGCCTGGCCCTTGTGCTGGCGGTAGTCTCGTCAAGGACCGTGGCACAGGACACTCAGCCCAGGCCAGCCCAGTCAGTCGAGACGACGGTCTCCGGAAAGATCGAAGCCATCGAAGGCGAAGTCTGGGTGATCGCCGGCAACAAGTTCATCGTGACCGGCAAAACGCAGTTCTTCGGACAGAAGCCAGAGGTTGGCCTGATCGCCAAGGCGGCTCTCAAGGCCAATGAGGAAGCCGTGCTTGTGGCCATAGCGGTCAGCGTGGCCGGCCGCCCCGACCAGAACCCGACCCTGCGCCCGGTGGATGTCGGTTCAGCTGACACTGACGAAGACGACAACGACGACGGAGCAAACGCGTTCACTCTCGGCGGCGTGATAGAGGCCACCGACGGCACGTCGGTCGTCATCGAGGGCGTCAAGTTCGTTGTCACCGCTGACACCACGGGTGACGTGAAGTTGATCGAGGCAGGACGCGAAGCAAAGGCGGCGCTCGTAAAGCGCGACGACGGCGTACTTGTCGCAATCCAAATCTCCGTCGGAGGCATGCGAGAGATCGTCCGCCCCGTGCAGCTGCTGCCCAGGGTAACGGTGACGCCAGTCGTGGTCAGGCCGGGTGAGTTGGAAAAGATTGACGGGCGGCTCTTTGAGGTGTCAGGCAACGTCGTTGTCATTGGCGATTCCAAGTGCGAGGCGGGCGTGCTGGCCATCGCCGCGCTCCTGCGCCGGCTGAACGTGACGGCCTTGGGCGTCGCGACTTACCTGCGTGCGAATGAAGTCAAGGTGGCCGGCGCCTTCCGCAGGACCGAAGGCCGCTGCGTCATCGAGTCCCTGGATGTGATTGGCACACCGGTCGCCCGTCCGCCAGTGGCCACACCGTCCAGGCCTGCACTGGTTACGCCAGCTCTGCCCCTGCCGGCTCCGGCCGTCGCGGGCATGTCCGAAAAGGTCTCAGCCAAAGTTGAAATGGCCATCGGCTACGTGTGGCACATCGGCGACCGGATCGTCATCGTCCCGGCCAAGGCCAGGGCTGGCCTCCGGGAGGACGTGAAGCCGGGCGCCAGGGTGACCATCGTCCTCCGCAAGGTGGACAGGGAGTCGTTGAAGCAGCTCCTCGACGAAGTCACGTTCAACGAGGTGATGATCAACCCGGTCTACAGCTCATTCGTCGCCCGCACCAGCGCCGCGGTCTACCTGGCCGATGTCGCAGAGCTTGCCGACGTGAGCTCGGGTGAGACTGTGAAGGTAGAACCGACACAGGTCATCGTGGTCACAGCCACACCAGAGCCAAGGGAGTCTGACTCAAACTCCATCCCCGCAACGGCGACGCCTGTGCCTGCCAGTTCATAGCAGGCTGAGCCCAGAGGCCCGCGCACCAGACATGGTGTGAACTTGAACAAGAGACTGCCAAGGCCGCACGGATATCCCGTGCGGCCTTTCCGCGTCAGGCCCTCCTGCCAGCTTGCAAACGCTTCTTGCGCTGCGCCCGCACAGTTGCGGCAACTCTTCTCTGTGACTCCAGCGTGAGCGTGAGCGGCACCGTCACCGCGAGCAGTCCAGTCAGGATGGCGAACGCCAGGCGGTAGCTGCCCGTGATGTCGAATACGGCGCCGGCAAAGATCGGGCCCACTGCTCCGGACCCCGCGCTCACCGAGCTCGTTACCCCGAGTATGGAACCGTAGTTCTTCCGTCCGAAGTAGTCGGCCAATACGGCCAGGCGGAGCGGGACCGACGCGCCAAAGCCCAGGCCGAAGCCGACGACGAACAGCGCCAACGTCCAGGCTGTGTGGAACGTGAACCCGCCAGCGTCAAGGTTCACGACGGTTAGGCCCGCGGTCCCCAAGGTCTGCAGGGCAAACGCCACACCGAGCAGCAGCCGTTTGTCGTAGCGGTCTCCCAGGAAGCCAGTTATCAGCCGCCCGGCGAGGTCGCCAAAAGCCACGCTGCCTGCGGCTGTCGCAGCCAGCCCGGGGCTGACGCCGAATTGCTTCAGAGCATCGAGGTGTATCAGGTTTGTCGAACTGACAAGTTGGCCGAGGCTCGTCGCAAGTGCAAGCTGCCAGAAGAACCGCAACCGCAACGCGTCACGTACCCGCACGTCGGTCTGGACAGCCGCGCGTGCCTGCGCCGCGCCTTTGCCATTTACGGCCGCGCCCGCCGCCGGGTCGCCGTCTGGCAGCTGACCGTAATCTTCAGGCCTCCGCCGCATCACAAGCGAAGCAGGCAGCCCGATGGCCCAGAACCCGATCCCAACTGCAAACAGCACGTGCCGCCAGCCAAAGTTGTCAATGGCCGCGACAAGCACAGGCAGCGTGAACCCGCCCACTGCTGAGGCCGCCATCAGCACCGCCAGAGCGCGTCCCCTCTGCCGTACGAACCAGTTGCCAACCGTTGCGACAAGGACGATGAAAGTGCCGAATGACATGCCGATGGTCATCAGCGCCATGGCCAGGTAGAGCTGCCACAGGCTGTTGACGAAGCTCATGAGCAGGAACGCCCCGCCCGTGACAACGACGCCGAAAGCCATTGCGCGGCGCGGGCCGAATTTGTCGAGCACCGTGCCGACGAATGGCGAGATCAGACCGCTTTCGGTCCGTTGGAGTGAAACTGCGCCCGCAGTTGCGCCCCTGCTCCACCCGAACGTGTCGACAATAGGGCCAAAAAAGGCCTGGAACCCGCGCCAGAAAACGGACGCGGTGTACCACTGGACGGTGCCACCGGCGGCCACGATCCACCATCCGTAGAAGACTTTCCTGCCTGGGCGTTCCGTTTCAAGCGCTCCCGGTGAGATGGGCCGCTGTGAGGACTCGGTACGTAATAGATGTCAGAGAGACGCTCCAGGGCTCGACAGGGCACTTTGATGTGCACATGGCCCTGTAAGAAAACTGAAAGCGTTGGACCCAGCCGCGTCAACCAGGCACGGGTAGCCTGAGCATGATAGACCTGCCCTCGACACGTGATCACCCGTATTCTTGGTCATGCTAAAGCGCCTGTTGTTAGCCGCCGTCACTTTCGCCGTTGCCGCCTGCGCGAGCCCGGACGCACCGGGCTCAGCTTCCAGCCCATCTGCTGACCCCGGTGGGCGAGACGCCCTGCAGAGCGCCCCTGCACTACTCACGCCTTCAGTCCTCCTGACGCCGCAGCCCACCGTCACGCCGCGCCCGCCAGGCACCGACGTTGACCGCCGTGCGACCGCCCTTATGTGGCAGCTTTGGACCTACGAGCGCGGCTTCGCCCTCGATGCAGTCAGGAACGCGGGCGCCCTGGGGCATAAGGGTTTGGTCCCGGCTCTCATCGAAGTCGCCGGCCTTACGTTCGACCAGGCTTCAGAGGACGCGGTGGGAGAAGCCCTGTTTCAGCTCACAGGGGAGAGCTTTGGCGGAGGCTATAAAACAGTCGCACGCTGGTACGGGTGGCTTGGCGCACAGCCAGTTGTAGCCCCGGTCGAGGGCTATGACGGCTGGAAGGGCCATATTTACGGCTCCATTGCTTCAGGGCTGGACGAGTTCCTGTACGACAATGTGCCCGCCCGTGTGCCCACCTGGTCTGTGCAGTGGGGCGGCGTCGGGAAGGACGGCATCCGCCCGCTCGAAGACCCGCGCATCGTACCTGCCCGCGAGGCGGCTTACATGGAGCCTGACGAAATCGTCCTGGGCATTGTCGTCAACGGAGAGGCCCGCGCCTACCCCAAGCGCTTCATGAACGTGCACGAGCTTGCCAATGACATCGTCGGGGGCAAGCCCGTTGCCGTGGTCATGTGAACCCTCTGCAACTCGGGCGTCGTGTACGACGCCGAAATAGGAGGCGAGAGGTGGACGTTCGGCACCTCAGGCTACCTGCGGCAGGGCAACAAGCTCATGTACGACCGCAAGACTCGGACGCTGTGGCAGTCCATCACAGGCGAGCCGGTGATCGGCAAGCTGGCTTACAGCGGCATGCGCCTAAGACTGTTGCCAGTGACGGTGGCGGCATGGGCTGACTGGCTCTCTGAACACCCGGACACTACCGTCCTGTCGGAGCATACCGGCTTCCCTTACCGCTATGAAAAGCCGGGCACACCAGGGTCTCAGTACCTGGAGTACTACTCATCGCCTGACCTGATGTTCCCGCCATACCTCCGGTCCGGCGCCCTGCGCGATAAATCAGACATCTTCGGCCTGGAAGCCTGGGGCGCGGCGAAGGCGTATCCCCTGGCAGCGCTGGCGACCGAGCGAGTGGTCAACGACACAGTCGGCGGGATGGACGTGGTCGTCGTGGCAGGCGAGTCTGGAAACAATGTCAGGGCGTTCCGTCGCGGGGGCCACACGTTTGCTTTCGGCACCTCCAGTGAGGAACTGACCGACGAGTCAGGCAGAATCTGGCTCATCGAGGAGCACCGCCTGGTCAGGAAGGGCGACGCGGAGACGGCACTGGAACGAGTGGCGGGCTACGTGGCCTTCTGGTACGGCTGGTACGCCTTCAGGCCGCACACAGAGGTCTATGAAGGAAAGTAGCCTGGCCCTGGACTGACAGCCGTGCAATTTAGTCGCCCGCGTACTAGTCCCCGGTCCTTGGGACTGATCACTCGCGCGTCAGGCTCCAGGTGATCGTCTCGGTAAACTTGGTGGCATTTCCTACTGTTCCGCTGTTGCTTTCTTTCGTGGACTCGCCTTTCAAGGTATTTGGGTCCTTGGGGTCAACTGTCCCCACGCCCTGGATAAAGCTTGTCCAGATCGGCTCGGTCGACTTCGGTAGCGAATCAGACCTGGGTATGGTGGAGACCTCACAGGTCCCGCCAAAATGTTCCTCTTCTTCAGAATGACCGCCTTCATGAGACATATTCGTTCTGGTCGAGGCGCCAACTATGTACTGGCCGTCCTCCGACACGGTGACGCTGACGCTGGCCACGCCCTCTCCCGACCCGCTGCCGAAGTCTCTTGACGAGAATCTCAACGTCTGGTCTCGCCCGCAGCGGGTAACTGTGGTGGACCTGGAACTGGTCCCTTGCATGGTGTACGACTCGGTGGCCCTGCCCTTTAGCGATCCGTAAAGTCCTGCGTCGTCCTGCTCGTCCACCGTCTCCGTTATTTTGATCTCAAGCCTCGATGTCCAAGTCTCTTGATTTGATCCATTCGACCATGTTTTGATGGTCGTTGAGACACGGGACATTGCCCCTGTCCACTTGCCCGGGCCGTCCGACCAGTCCATGACTTCGAACGGGTAGGAGACGTTCACGACCATTTCCTGGTCGTAGAACACGTCATTCAGGACTTCGACGCCTCCACGTTCGGAGCGTTTGATCAGGTCGCCTAGCTTCAGTTTTACCGCAACTTCAGCCGACGCCTTCTTTCTCTTTTCTTTGGCGTTGGGACTGAAGTCCCGTTTCTGAGGTTCACCCTCCACCTCAGTCCGGGCGATTCCTTCAGCATTCGTATTTGTGAATGCCAGGGGCCCACGGGCGCCGTCGCGGGCGCTGAGCCCGTTCGACACGCTGCCGTCGCTGACGAGCACCCATGTGACTGGTACGTCCGCTACTGGTCCAGACTGGCCGGGAGGCCATTTCAGGTCCCGGCCGCGGCTGTTCTCCCAAGCGCGATAGCAGTTGGCCCACTCGAGAAGCTTGCCGTCGAACGAGACTCTTGCCTTGAGTTTCTTCCGTTCGCCGGCCCTCGTCGTCTTTGTGCGCTCGAGCAGGGGCCCACCTTCCATCTCCACTTCCACCTTTACGGCGTTGAGCATAAGCAGGAGGTTGGCGCTCTCCGCGAATGGTCGAAGCACCGGGTCGATCGTCGCCTTCTGGACACTGGCCGAAGTCTGGTTGACCGCCTTCACCACCGAGCCGAATATCGATGTGGTGACTTTGGGCTTCGGCCTGGGGCCGGTAGGCTGGCAAGGCTCGGCAGCGGACACGGTCTTCGCGAAGGAGCCCGTACGGGGCGCTTCCGGCCGCGATGATGAGACACCGGCGCCGTCAGACAGCTCCGCCTGCAATCGCTGCGTAATCAGCGCGACCTGCACAACGTCGAGCTCGACCTCCTCCGGGTCTACGTCCCCACGCATGTCGTAAGCACCCTGTGGCCGAGCCTTCCCAAGTTCGACGATGAACCGCGCCCAGAAACTCAACTGAGTGTCGCTGACCGTCTCCTGTTCCTGAATCACTTCGACTACGTAGCGGGCGAATGGCTCGTCCTTTAGCTCAGGGGCGCTTGCGACAAGGGCCTCGAAGAGCGCCGGGAGCAAGATGCCGCCCTGTTTTTGACCGACCACGCCCACCATGGACCGGACCTGCCACGCCTCGAAGTAGAGCCCCTGGTCCGGGCCGGCTGCCGTCACCGCGACCTGGTCGTCTGGCCCGTAGACCGATATGCCGGACCGCTGGAGTGCAGTCAGCAAGGCCGGAAGAGCATATTCGTCGTCGGTCAGGACCTGCCGGGCCAGCAACTGCGCCGCCTGCGCGGGAGCTATTGGCAGGTAGGCCGGCTCGGGCAAGAGATCTGACGGGTTGCCAATCTCTGCAAGCAACGCCCCCGCGTTTTCGCCGGACTCGTCCGAGGCCGTCGCGGTGGGATCTCCGCCCTCCGGAGCGTTCGTGGGCACTTCAGCGGGACGGTCTCCGCCGCAGGCGGTTGCCAGCATCAATACGACAGCGGCCAGGGCCAGAAGGGCAGGAGTCCGGGTCCTGAGCATCGGTTTACCTCCCGCGTTCGTGTACACACAAAGGGCGGTCGCGAGCATACACAATTGCACGTATATGAAGCCCTGCCCAGACCGGCGGCCAGGTAGACTGCCCCCGTGCTACTCCCGGGCAACGCATTCCCTGAACTCAGCCTGCCGCTCGCAGGCGGAGGGAGCATCGCGCTGCCGCAGGCCACCGCGGGTGCCTGGGCATACATCCTTTTCTATCGCGGAGGCTGGTGACCGTACTGCACCCGGCAGTTGGCCGAGGTACAAGCGGCGATGCCACAGTTCAATGAGCTTGGCATCAAGGTGGTCGCGGCCAATGCCGACGGCGACGCCGCCACGGCTCAGACCGCCAGCGCGCACCACCTGTCATTTCCGGTTGCGTATGAAGTCGGGCCACACGTCATCGAGGCGCTCGGCGCATGGACTGGAGAACGCCAGGGCCGACGCTACATGCAGCCTGCGGAGTTCGTGCTGAGGCCTTCAGGCGAAGTGGCGGCGTCAATGTACGCAACGGCGCAGCTTGGCAGGATGGATCCCCAGGAAGTCCTGCGCTTCATCAAGGCGCGGATGTAGCGCCAACGCGGCTTGCGACCCGGCCACTGCCGCCGTGCCACCCCGCGGCGTGCTCATCGCACAAGCCTGTCAGGGGTCCGCTGCGCCGATATAGCCTACACTTCGGAGCCAGCCTAAGGAGGGGTTAGTGAAGCCTTCGATCCGCTTGTTCACGGTCTTCGGCATAGATATCGGCGTCCACTACACGTGGGTCTTTGCCTTCGTGCTCATCACGTGGTCCCTGGCGAGCGGCGCCTACCCGGACCTCTTCGGCCGTTGGAGCCGGACCGAGTACTGGGCCGCCGGAATTATTTCGTCACTCGTACTGTTCGCGTTTGTGCTGGTGCACGAACTTGCCCATTCGTTGGTGGCGAAACGGAAGGGGTTGCCTGTCAAGGGCATTACCCTCTTCATATTCGGCGGCGTGAGCAACCTGGGCGCGGAATCAAAGCGCGCCTGGGACGAATTCGCCATCGCCATTGTTGGGCCGCTTAGCTCTCTAGCAATTGGCGGGGCACTCCTGGGGCTCTACTTCGCCACTGGCCCCGAGAGGGTCCAGGACACGCAGCCGGTCCAAGGCGTCATCTTTTACAGCGGGTGGATCAACGTCGCTGTCGGCGCCTTCAACCTGATACCAGGCTTCCCGCTGGACGGAGGGCGCGTCCTCAGGTCGATCATCTGGGGCGTCACAGGCAGCATGCGCCGGGCGACAGGACTGGCGGCTAACGTTGGGCGTGTGGTCGCCTGGGGGCTCATTGCCTTTGGCCTGTACCGCGTGCTTGAAGGCGACTGGCTTGGCGGACTGTGGACCGCCTTCATTGGCTGGTTTCTGAACAACGCGGCCGATGCTGCGAAACGTGAGCAGGAAGCTGAGTACGAGTTCACAGGCGCGCTCGTGCGGGACGTCATGCAGCCCGACCCTGTCACGGTGCCGCCGGCGATGTCCGTCGACGAACTGGTGCGCGAGTGTTTCATCAAGCGCGGCTGCCGCGCCGCAGCGGTCATGGAGTCCGGGCGGCTCGTGGGCATCGTGTCATTGACCGACGTCCGACGTCTTGGCCCGTCCGACTGGGCGACGACTCCGGTCGCAGCAGTCATGACCGTCAACCCGCTCCACACGGTAGCTTCAAGCGAAAGCGTGGACCTGGCGCTCAAGCTGCTGGCAGAAAAGAACATCAATCAAGCGATGGTCGTGGACGGCGGCCAACTGGTGGGCATGATCGGCAGAGAAAGCCTGATGCGGTTTGTGCGGGTGCGCCGAGAACTTGGCGTCCGCAGGCCGGGGGCGTGAAGGGACCAAGCGACCCGAATTGTATACATGACGCCGCTGCTCGTACGTCGTCCCGAGCGAAGGCCCCGCAGGGGCCGGAGTCGAGGGACCCCGTCCTTGCGAATTGCTCTGAGGCGAGATTGAAGCACGGGGTTTCTCGACTTCGTCCCCCGGCCCGCCGGGGGACTCCGCTCGAAACGACAGTCTGGCTGCGTCAAGTAGACAATCGCTCAAGCAACTTCCTCTCTCACCGGGAGAGGACTGAAGCCTGCCCTGGCCCCGGGCCTGGTCCGGCGGGTTCAGGATGAGGGCGAGGACCTAGCCGCCGCCCTTCGCCGGCACCGAAACCCGCACCGTGGTCCCTTTGCCTGGCGCGCTCTCGATATCAATCCGGCCGCCGTGGAGCTCGACGATGCGCTGCACGATCGAGAGGCCAATGCCCGTGCCAGGCACAGACTTCGTGACCTCGTTGTCCACTCGGTAGAACGGCCTGAATACGTGGGGCAGGGCGCCGGCCGGGATGCCTGGCCCTCTGTCGGCCACCGTCAGATGCAACCAGCCGCCATGTGTTGCCACATCCAGTCGTATTTCCGTACGCGGCGGCGAATACTTCGACGCGTTGTCCACCAGGTTGACCAACACCTGGGCCATGCGGTCCCGGTCGGCGCGCACACTTATGGGCCCTGCCTCCAGCGTGACGTTCAGGTGCTGCCTGCGCCCCGCAAACACCGGCTGCATGCTCTCGGCAATCTCAGTTACCAGGTCCGCAGCGTCAAATGACGAGGGCCGAAGCATAAGGTTGCCCGTCTGAAGCCGCGTCAGGTCCAGCAGGTCGTTCACAAGCCCCTGCAACCGCTGCGAGTTGCGCTGGATTATGCGCAGGTGCTCCAACTGGCGCGTGGTGAGCGTTTTCTCCTTGTTGTGCGCCAGGATGTCAGCGAACGCCACAATCGCGGTCAGCGGCGACTTCAGCTCATGCGACACCCAGGAGAGCAGCTTTGCGCGCTCAACATCCTCACTTCCCACGCGCTCGGGGGACACGCTGGGCACGACCGGACTGTTAGCCAGTGCAGGCTCCTGTACGAGCAATAGCTGGGCTGGGCCGTCGCCTGGGACGCGGAAGCCCCGGATGAGGTGCGTGCCAGCCGCTGGCGCCTCTGGTGTGTACTCAGTGACAAAGCCATCGGACTCGCCCTCTAGGACGGCCCGGCAACTGGCGATAAGCGACTGCGCCGCGGGTGTCCGCTCGAGTCCGGGCTGCAAGAGGGCGAAGAAGTTCGCTCCTGCACGCGCCCCCGATGTCAGCCGCCCGTCGCCCGCGGCTGCTGCCTCCCAGGCGCGGTTGGAAGACGAGACGGCTCCGCTGCGTTCAACTAGCGCGATCTGGGCCGATACGACGCCCTCGAGCGATTTCAGTAACGCCTGGTCTGGAAGTAACAAGCTCAAGTCCCTCCGTGGCTATGGCCGGGGTGTCACGTGAGACTGGTTGCAACGGTTCGCACTGCGTCAGCGACACGGAGATTTCCACTGATGCAGCGATAACAATCTAGGATATCTGATTGATGAATGCAATCCGGCGGCACACGCCGATAAGCGACATTCATTGCAGGGGTCCATCGGGAATGATCTACTTGACGCAGTGTTCGCCTTTCACTCCCTCTCCCCTTGCGGGAGAGGGCCGGGGTGAGGGGTGCGTTTGAGCAAACGCGAGATCAGGACTTCTCCCTCACCCTTATCCTCTCCCGCTGGGAGAGGGGACAAGACACCGCCCTGCGTGCAGTAGATCATTCTGGGTTCTTCACTCCCTCTCCCCTTGTGGGAGAGGGCTGGGGTGAGGGGTGCGTTTGAGCAAACGCGAGGTCAGGACTTCTCCCTCACCCTTATCCTCTCCCGCTGGGAGAGGGGACAAGACACCGCCCTGCGTGCAGTAGATCATTCTGGGTTCTTCACTCCCTCTCCCCTTGCGGGAGAGGGCTGGGGTGAGGGGTCAGACCGGGCCGGACCTCGAAGGACGGGACCCTATAGCCCCATGATGCTGTAGCCAGCGTCTACTGGAATGACCGCGCCAGTGATGCCAGTCGCCATGTCGCTCAGCAAGAACAGCGCAGCATTGGCCACCTCCTCGTGGCTCACGTTGCGCCGCATGGCCGACCGCGTCTCATAGGCGTGCCGCATCTCGGTGAAACCGGGGATGCTGCGCGCCGCAAGCGTAGGCAGCGGGCCGGCCGACACCGCGTTCACGCGCACCTTGCGCGGCCCATACTCAGCGGCAAGCTGCCGCACCACGTTTTCCAGTGCCGCCTTTGCTGTGCCCATGATGTTGTACCCGGGGAAGACGCGGCTCGATGCGTCGAACGTCAGAGTGACCGCCGCGCCGCCGCTGTCCGGCATGAGCGGCACGGCCTTGCTCACCACGGGCATGAGCGTGTACGCGCTCGTCTCCAGCGCTGTGCGGAAGCCCTGCTGCGTCGTCTTGGCGAAGCTGCCACCCAGGTCGTCCCTCTCTGCGTAGGCGATGCTGTGTACGACGATGTCCACGCGGCCGTACCGCTCGCCCACGCGGTCGTAGACACGCTGCACCGCGGCCTCGTCCGTGGCATCGCACTCGACAAGCAGCGGCGCATGAGCGCTTTGAGCTGACCAAAGGGCGCTTATCGTCTTCTCCACCGGCTCCTTCAGCCGCTCGTTCAGGTATGTGAACGCAAGCTCTGCGCCCGCGGCATGGAGCTGCTGGGAGATGGCCCAGGCGATGCTGCGCTGGTTGGCCACGCCGAACACTACGGCCACCTTGCCAGTGAGGTCTATTGCTTTGGGCACGGTTCAGGCCTCGCATCTGCATTTCATCCTGACCATGAATCAGGACCTCGTCCGTTTTGGCGTCATTCCCGCGTGCGCGGGAATCTAGCTCACGCTACCGGCACGCTGGCGCGCCAATTGGAGATGGACCGTGGATCCTGGATTCCCGCTAACGCGGGAATGACGGCCGTCGAGGCCAGACGAGGTTACCAGTTTGTGTACGACCCGTCGCGCCTGTGCAGGTGCGGCGCCTCCCAGAAGCGGAACGGCTCCGATAGCGCCGCCTCGTTGACCTCGACGCCGATGCCCGGCGCGTCCGGCACGACGAACCGCGCACGGTCGAACTTCAGCGCGCTCTTGAACACGCGCTCATCCTCGTGACGGTCCGGCGACCACGGGTTCCGCCACGTCTCCAGCCAGGCGAAGTTGGGTATCGCAGCCGCAAAGTGGACTGTCGAGGCCGTGCAGATCGGCCCAAGAGGGTTGTGCGGCATCAGGTCTATGTAATGCGCCTCGGCCCAGCCTGCCACCTTCATCGCCTCCGTGAACCCGCCCACGTTGCAGAGGTCCAGGCGTGCATAGTTCGTCAGGCCGCGCTCGATAAACGGCAGGAACTGCCACTTCGACGAAAACTCCTCGCCGATTGCAAACGGCATCGGCGTGAGCTTGCGCAGGGCCTCGTAGGCCTCTGGCGACTCGTCGCGTATCGGCTCCTCGACGAAGTCGAGCGTGGCGTCTGGCATCATCTGGCAGAACGAAGCTGCTTCGGCAACTGACAGGCGGTGGTGGTAGTCCACGCCCAGCACCACCTCGCGCCCCAGCGCCTCGCGCGTCTTCACAAACCACTCCGCCGTCCGGGCAATGGACTCCCGCGGCTCAAACAGGCCGGGTTCGTAATTTTGACTCCTCTCCCGCCGGGAGAGGGTCTGGGTGAGGGGCTCCACCCGTCGTCCCGAGCCTGCTTGCCATGAGCTCGTCGAATGGGCCGAGAGACCCCGTTTGTCACTCCCTCTCCCCTTGCGGGAGAGGGCTGGGGTGAGGGGTCCGACCCGTCGTCCCGAGCTTGCCGAGGGACCCCGTTCCTCCGCGCCCATGAAAGCCCGCAAGTCCGCAGACCGCCGCGGCGCCCCGCCTTGCACGATGCCCATGCTCTCCGACGACAGCCGGAAGCAGTTCCACCCTGCGTCAATGAGACGCTTGCCCTGCTCGATCATCTCCGGCCCGAGCGGGCCCGACGTCGTGGCGAACGTGTGCACCGTGTCCCGGTGCTTGCCGCCGAGCAGCTCGTAGACCGGCACGCCCTGCGCCTTGCCGGCGATGTCGTGCAGTGCGATGTCAATAGCTGAGATGGCGGCGGTGAGCACGCGCCCGCCCTCGAAATACTGCGACCTGTACATCTCCTGCCACAGCGCGCCGCGGCGCATGGGGTCGCGGCCGGAACCTTCACCCCCTCTCCCAGTGGGAGAGGGTTGGGGTGAGGGCGAAGTCAGACGCGTCGGGTCTCGTCCAATAAGAAACTCTCGAAAGTGCGCCACCGCGCCGGCCACGGCCTGCTCGCGGCCCGACAGGCCGGACTCGCCCCAACCGTGGATGCCGCGGTCCGTCTCGACCTTCACGAGCATCTGGTTCCGGTGCCCGACCCAGACGGGGTAGGACTTAATGTCGGTGATTTTCAAGGGGGGCCCTCGGGCCAACTCGTTTGCGCAGCAACACTGATGCACGACAGCCCTCTGTGCCTGCGACCTGGGCACTTTATGACCGCTGCCGGGGTGCGTCAACGGCAAAGCTCCGAGATGAAGCGGCATCTCAGCCATTGATTTACTCAACGCGTTGAGTTAAATTACTCAGTATGTTGAGTAAAAATTACTCACTACATTGAGTAAACCTTTTCCAGCGTGCTGAACAGGTCATGAGCGCACCCTACATCAGGCCCCAGGCCGCCGAGCTTGAAAAGCGCCTAAAAGAACCGCGCCGCTTCATTCAAGTGGTCGCCGGCCCGCGTCAGGTTGGCAAGACAACGTTGGTCAACCAGGTTCTGGTGTCGTCCGGCCTGCCCAGCCACTATGCGAGCGCCGACGAACCCGGCCTCCGGGACAGCGCCTGGGTGCAAAGTCACTGGGACACGGCTCGTACTCGTGCACAGGAGGCCGGCCCCGGCGGAGCTGTGCTGGTACTGGACGAAGTCCAAAAAATCCCCGACTGGTCGGAGACGGTGAAATGGCTGTGGGACCAGGACACCTTAAGCCAGCTGCCATTGAAGGTCATCCTGCTCGGCTCCGCGCCACTCCTCGTCCAGAGCGGACTTTCTGAGAGCCTTGCAGGCAGGTTCGAGGTCATCCGCCTGCCGCATTGGTCGTTCTCAGAGATGCGGGACGCGTTCGGCTTCAACCTGGACCAGTTTGAGTACTTCGGCGGCTACCCGGGTGCAGCCGCATTCATCTCCGATGAAACCAGGTGGCGGCAGTACGTGCTCGAAGCGCTAATTGAACCGACTATCTCCCGCGATGTCTTGCTCATGACTCGGGTGGACAAACCCGCACTGCTGAGGCAACTGTTTGGCTTAGCCTGCCGCTATTCAGGGCAGGTCCTGTCATACACAAAGATGCTTGGGCAGTTGCAGGACGCTGGAAACACGACCACCCTTGCCCATTACCTCGACCTTCTTGCAGGAGCGGGGATGATCATTGGCCTGCAAAAGTTCAGCGGGAGCGAAGTGCGTCGGCGCGCCTCAAGCCCCAAACTCCAGGTCATGAACAACGCTCTGATGACTGCCCAGTCTCAGATGTCGTTCGAAGAATCGAAGCGTGACAACACCCAATGGGGCCGGCTCTTGGAGTCCGCGGTCGGAGCGCACCTGGCGAACGCTGCTGCCACAGCACCCGGCGTAGAGGTCTCCTACTGGCGGCAGGGCGACCGGGAAGTTGATTTTGTGGTTCGCGCCCGGCGCAATGTGATGGCCATCGAGGTCAAGAGCGGCCGGACCAGGAACGACCTGCTAGGCATGAGCGCCTTTGCTGCGCACTTCCGCCCTGACCGGCAGTTGCTCATTGGCGGCGATGGTGTCCCTGTCGAGACGTTCTTGTCACGGCCGGTGGAACACTGGGTCAGCTAACCACCTGGCACTTCGCCGAGGGAAGTTGAAACCGACAGCCCGGACTCTCCCTTGCAACGGACGCCGCGGTCCATCTCGATCGTGACCAGCATCTGGTTCCTATGCCCGACCCACACGGGGTATGACTTGCTGTCAGTGATTTTCATCGGTCGTTTGCTTTCCCGAAACTGGCTCTCAATTGCTGAGTGCTGATACCCAATCACTTGTGTGTCGTCACGGACGTTTTGGCGATCACCCTATTCGATACTTTTCACAAGTTTATGTCGGATAGGCTGCTGAGGGACAGGGCAAGTGATGGAAACATTTCCTTCCCTTGAACTGCTGGATCAAGTCCGCTTCATTGCCCGGACAAAAGCGCGCCTCTAAGCCAGATTGGGATGGCAGTACCGAGGGGTTCTGAACGGACTAGGTCTTTACGTACAAGCAGGAAGGAACACAGAGCCAGCAGTACCAGAGAACGGGCAACTCTATATTACTGGTGGTAAATCGCGTCGCCTACTGACATTTGTTGACACCGAGTCCGGGGCAGCGCGGGTTGTCGAATTTACGAATGGCACCTGGACAAGCGTGCTGCAAGAAACTCACAAGCAGGCGAAACAGATCGATTTATATTTGGACATGCTTGACGGAGGCACATTTGAAGCTATTGGTCTCCATCAACTGTTGAAAGACATGCATCTCAAAACGAAGGAAAAATGGATCGACCTTGATAGGACTGCGCTTACAGCCGCTCCTGTCGCTGCTGCTTCGGGATCGAAGATCTCGGGCTATCTCTCGCTAATTGTGCTTGTCGGGTTGGTGATCTGGATCGCGATATTGCTCACGAATACCTAATTGAGCAATCGACCTCGTGAGCGTAAGCGGGTCCATACCCTACCAATTCGTGTGGCTGCCATCGCGGCGGTGCAGGTGCGGCATCTCGGCGAAGCGGAACGGCTCCTTGAGCGAAGCCTCGTCCACCTCGACGCCCAGGCCCGGCACATCGAGCAGCGTCACGCGCCCGCCGGTGACCTCAGGCTGCACCGGGAACACTTTCTTCGAGTAGAAGCCCAGCTTTTCGCCCGGCGACTCCCGGATCTCGAGCCACGAGAAGTTCGCGGCCGCGCTCGCCAGGTGCGACGTCGCCGCCACGCAGATCGGCCCCAGCGGGTTGTGCGGCATCAGGTCTATGTAATGCGCCTCGCACCAGCCCGTCACCTTCATCGCCTCGGTAATGCCGCCAATGTTGCACACGTCCACGCGCATGTAGTTCGTTATGCCGCGCTCGATGAAAGGCAGCGCCTGCCACTTCGATGAGAACTCCTCGCCGATGGCGAACGGCACGTCAGTCATCTTGCGGAGCGCCTCATATGCCTCGGGGCTCTCGTCCCTGATCGGCTCCTCCAGGAAGTCCAGAGTGTGGCGCGGCATCATCTGGCAGAACGACGCCGCTTCGGCCACCGACAGCCTGTGGTGGTAATCGGTGCCGATCACGGGCGCTGTGCCCACGGCCTCGCGCACCTTCGTGATCGCCTCCGCCGTGGCGGCGATGGACTCGCGCGGCTCGTACAGGTTTTTGTCCTCCTCGTGCGGGTACTCCAGGTGGATGCGGAAGCAATTGAACCCGGCCCGCAGTATGCGCCGGGCCACCTCGATCATCTCGCGGGCGTCCTTGCCGTTCCCCGTGGCGAACGTGGGGACAAAATCGCGGTGCTTGCCCCCGAGGAGCTGGTACACGGGCACGCCGAGCTTCTTGCCAACGATGTCATGCAGCGCGATGTCTATGGCAGAGATGGCCGCGGTCAGAGTGCGCCCGCCCTCGAAGTACTGCGACCTGTACATCTCCTGCCACAGCGCGCCCCGGCGCATGGGGTCGCGGCCTATCAGCCACTCGCGGTAATGCTCGACCGCGCCCTTTACGGCCAGCTCACGTGATGAAAGGCCGGACTCACCCCAGCCGTAGATGCCCTCGTTCGTCTCGACCTTCACGAGCATCTGGTTGCGGTGACCAACCCACACCGGGTAGGGCTTGATGTCCGTGATGTGGAAACCAGTCTTGCCTGAGCGTGTGACCGTTTTGCGTGGCATTGGTACCTCTTGTTGTTGAGTCCCCATCTCCAACAGGGAGAGGGTCGGAGCTTGCCCCGCGCAAGCGGGGGTGAGGGGCGACGAAACAGGTCCGGCATGATCCCCACCCCAGATTCCTCCCCAGGACCAAGTCCGGGGCCTGAATGACGAAGGATGCGGAATGAAGGTGGAGGCGGCCCGTGATTCTACGCCTGGGCGCACACCCTGTGCCCGCGCTGGGCCCCGGGATAGAATGCGCATCTGCGGCGCCATCGGCAGCATGACCGCTTTGCGGCCCTGAGTTAACCGTGACTACTCAGAAGACCGAAACACAGACCCGCGATGACGAGGCCTCGCTGCGCGAACTCCTGCCTCTCTACGCGGTCATCCTGCACAACGACGACGTGACGGCGATGGACTTCGTCGTCCAGGTGCTGCTCAAGAGTGTGCCCGAACTGAGCATGGAAGACGCTGCGCGCATCATGCTGGAAGCGCACAACGAGGGCAAAGCGGTGGTCATCGTGCGCCCGCTCGAGCACGCTGAGATGTACCGGGACCGCATCCGTAGCTATGCGCTGGCCTGCACGATAGAACAGGCGTGAGAAATGCTCTCGAAATTCCCTCTCCCGTTAAGAGAGGGTGGAGTGAGGACAGCTCCGCCAACCTTACCCTGCAAACCCGGTGTAGAGCTTGCTCTTGGTCAGGTCGAGGACCTGGTAGGGCAGCCCAGAGGCCTTCGCAGCCTGCTCGCCCGCAGGCGTCACCAGCAATCTGCCGCCAGAGCCCAACACACGGCCGTCACGCATGATGACCTTCCCGGCCACAATGCCCACGGTCGCCTTGCCACGCTCCGGGTCAATGACAGTCACATCTGCGTCTGCGCCGGGAGAGAAATGCCCCTTGTCCAGCAACCCGAACATCCTCGACGGGTTGTAAGACAACTTAAGCGCCATCTCGGACGGCGTCAGCGCACCAAAGCGCACGAGCGCCGCAGTAGCCTCGATGGCGATGTTGCGCGGGAACGAGCCCCCATCGGTCGCGACAGCGTCCACGATGAAACTGCCGCGGTTGTCCTTGGCAGTCGTCAGGATGAAGGCGCTGGACGGTACGTTCACGGGGAAGCTCAGCGGGCAGTCTGTGTTCAGCTCCTCGAAAAGCGTTAACGCCTCCTGCCCGCGTGCAAACTCCACACGCCCGTCTTTCTCGCGGACCACCGACGCGTAGCCGTCCTTGATCGCCCGGCGTATGCCGTCCGCGGTCGTCGGGTAGTTGCGCAGTTTCAGGCAGTTACGCGCCACGTCCGCCAGCACACTGCCGTCCTCAGCGCACTTGCCGCTAGTGCCGTTCGGTATCGCCTGGTGGACCTCAGTGTTGAACTGGGCGCGCCGGGCCGAAAGTATCGAAAGCGCCTCCTGGCACTCCTGCAGCGAGGGCAAAACCGAGCCGCGGCAATAGGCGTTGATGTGCGCCACATGCACACGGGCGCGCTCGCCCACCAGCCTGGGCAGTTCCCGCACGCCGTCGAGACGGCTGCCCGTCGACTTGGTGCCCACGTGGTATCCCATGTACGCCCGCTGCTTGTTGCAGACGAAAATAAAGTTCGCTGTGACGTCCGGAGAAAACGGGTAGTAGCCGCCGGTGACCTTGATGCCCAGCGCGCCCCGCTTCAGGGCGTCGGCCACGATGCTCTGGATCTCCAGGGTCGGGGGGTCGTCACGAGGGATAGTGTGGCCTGGCCGCATTATCAGGAGGCCGCCAACGTTCAGGCCTGCGCCTTTGCGCGCAGTTCCTTCGAACAGGTCCTCGGGCGTCGAACCGAAGTCAATGGCGGTCGTCGTGCCCGCAGTCGCCAGCATGCCGTGTCCCAGCGCGGGGTCCCACGTAGACCGCTTGCCTGCGAAATGGGCGTGGGTGTCTATTAGCCCAGGCATGACCCACATGCCTGCGGCGTCAATAACCTGTCCCGCATGGCTGCGGTCTATGCCGGCACGGACCTGTTCGACCTTGCCGCCGGAGATGGCAACGTCTGCCGGGCCTTCTAGCTTGTTGGCGGGGTCGAGCACCGTGCCGCCGGATATCAGGAGGTCATACTTAGCCATGGCTGTGTAGTGTAGGACGTATCGAGTGGCCTGTGGCGACGAATGGCGTAAGAGACACGTAATAGCGACTGGGAATGAAGCCGGCTGCGGCAGTGATAGATTTTGACGAGAGCGTCATGGCCCAGGGTATCTGGCGACCGTGGGCCTTGCTAAGAAGGTCTTGGCAAGGATGGTTCCGCCGTTCACCCTCCGACAGGCTCAGGGCGAGCGGCGATCTCGGCAGTCGCACTTTTGGAACGAAGCCCGTGCGTGGGCGCTTGTCTGAACGGTGACATATGGAAGCTGCGGCCAGGCCGATGGCAGTACCTGTCTCGCCTTCAGGGCAGGGCGCCCGGCTACGCGTCCTCGTTGTGGACGACGAGCCTGTCGTGACCGAAGTAGTCCAGCGTTACTTGGCCCGCGACGGCTTTGACGTGAGGACTGCCGCCGACGGCGAGTCGGCCCTTGCCCTTGTCCGCGAGTGGGACCCGCAACTCATCGTGCTGGACCTCATGCTGCCGCGGCTGGACGGCATAGAGGCCTGCCGCCGCATACGGAAAACCTCGCGTGTGCCGGTGATTATGCTTACGGCGCGCGGCGAGGAGTCGGACCGGATCACGGGGCTGGAGACCGGGGCCGACGACTACGTCGTCAAGCCGTTCAGCCCGCGGGAGCTTGTTGCACGCGTGAGGGCTGTGCTCAGGCGCGCCGATGCCGGGACCGGCGCGCATCCGTGTGGGGACACCCTGCGCTTTGAAGGGCTCGCCATCAACCCGCGCACGAGGACGGTCGAGCAAGGTGGTAGACAGGTAGACCTGACGGCCCGCGAGTTCGATTTGCTGTTCTACTTAGCATCTCGACAAGGTGAAGTGTTCACTCGAGAGCAGTTGATGAAAGACGTCTGGGAGTATGCCTATCCCGGCGACTCCAGCACGGTGACCGTACACATCCGCAGGCTCAGAGAGAAGATAGAAACCGACCCGGCGCGCCCGCGGTGGCTGAAGACCGTGTGGGGCGTGGGCTACAAGTTTGAGGCGGCGCAGGCCGGCTGGTTGTGATGAACTCCAACCCTGACCCAAGACTGCCGCTGCCGCGGCACATGGAAATGGACCCCGTGTTCATCCGGCACGCCCAGGCCGGGGCGCCGCGGCTCAATTTTGCGAGAGGTCTGACACTGCCTTCCGGCGTGCTGCCGCCAGCGCGGTGGTGGCTAGGTGGTGTGGCAGCGTTGGCCGCTATGGTCGCGGGCGTGGCGCTCCTCGCCTGGGCGTTGCTGCGACCTCCGCGCCAGGACCTTGTTGACCTCGCACTGTTCCTTGCGTCTTCAGGCGCCCTGACGCTCGCCGTAGGGTTTGCAGGTGGCGAACTTGGCCTGGGCCGTCTGCTGCGTAGCGTCAGAGGCAAGCTGCTCTTCGTGCCGCTCCTCGCTGCCGTGCTTGCCCTTGCGAACGTCGGCATCATGGCGAAGCTCATGTTCATCTCCTCGCATGACCTGGGCCTGCTCGTCATGCTGCTTGCATTTTCTACCGGCATGTCCGTCTTCCTGGCCCTCTATCTGTCGTCCTCCATAGACAACGACGTTGCCGCCCTGGTACGCGCAGTGCGACTGGCCGGGCAGGGTGACCTGGCAGCCAGGGCGGCAGTCCAGGGGAACGACGAGCTGAAGGAGCTCGCTCAAGCCTTTAACGCCATGGCGGCGCGGCTTGAGCAGAAGATAGCCACACAGAAGGACGTGGAGCAGGCGCGGCGCCAGCTCATCGCCACGGTCTCGCATGACCTGCGCACGCCGCTCGCATCAATGCGGGCCATTGTCGAAAGCATCAATGATGGCATCGTGAGCGACCAGGAGACTACGCGCCGCTATATGCAGACGCTCCAGCACGAGATCGAGTACCAGAGCAAGCTCATAGATGACCTCTTTGAACTTTCGCAGATCGATGCCGGCCTGCTGAAGCTGAAGGTCGGGCCAGCCAGCATCCAGGACCTGGTGTCGGACGCGCTGCAGGGCCTTTCGGCGCAGGCGGACGAGAAGCATGTCCGGGTCACAGGCCACGTGCCTGAGTCCCTGCCGACAGTAGAAGCAGACGCCCGCCGCCTGCAGCGGGTCCTTTACAACCTGTTGCAGAACGCGCTGCGCCACACGCCTGCAGACGGCACAGTCGTGGTCAGCGCGGAGGACGCCGGGGCAGACGTGCGGGTCTCTGTAGCCGACACGGGCGAAGGCGTTGCCCCCGATGAGTTGCCGCACCTCTTCGAGCGCTTCCACAGGACTGACCGCGCCCGCTCTCGCGCCCACGGTGGCGCGGGGCTGGGCCTTTCCATCGCCCGCGGCATAGTCGAGGCGCACGGCGGCCGTATATGGGCGGAAAGCCAGCCTGGCCGCGGTGCGACGTTCACATTCACGCTGCCGAAGAGGCAGGCCGCGGCCCAGGCTAGCTAGCAGTCATCAGGTTTTCTCGTTACCTGCTCCCTACACCGCAAGCGCGTCGTCGGAGATCATGCCGTCATCCTCGGGGTCGCGGCTCAGGACAGCGCGCAACCGGGCCGACCTCGCCTCCTGAGGCTCCGGGATGTCATCCTCGCTCCCCGCTTCTTCGTCCTGGACGAAGCCGCCGTCCTGCATCTCGCCGCGGTCATCTTCGTCGTCAGCTTCCTGCCGGACCGCCGAGTACTTCTGGAGCGACGGTGGAAATGAAACGGTCCCGGCTTGCTTGGGGGACTTGTACGCCTCTCGTACCACCACAGCCACTGAACCGGCTGCTGCTTTGGTCAACGCAGCCTCGTAGCTGTTGCCGCCCTGGATCAGCCGCAAGAGGTGCTGGGCAAGCCGTGTTTCAAGGTCCCCTAGCACCTTTCCGGCCGCTGTCACAACATGGACACGTGTGCCGTCTGGGACAAGTTTCAGGGGGTCGCCCGGGGAAGAAGCGGCAAGCACCGGCGCCGGGGCAGGGTTGCGTAGTTCGGTCACAGTAGAGGCAGCGCGGTCGGCAATGAACGCGCTTGGCCTGGCGACAGGGCTGGCGGAGCTCAGCCTTGTTAGCTTGCCGTTGGCCTGGAGCTGCCCGATGCGCTCTAGGTGCCGCCTGGCAATGGCGTGGCCCGGGCGCAGCCTTAAGGCCGCCTCGGCCTCGGCCTTTGCTTCGGCATAGCGGCCAAGCTCAAGCAACGCCTTCGCCTGCCGGTTGTGTGAGTCCACGTCGCCCGGAGCGAGGCGCAGCGCCTCGGCATTTGCCGATGCAGCCTGGTCCCAGCGGCCTGCCAGGGCGTGGGTGATCGCCTCTTCGCTTATTTCGCTGAGCGTCCTGGGGGAGAGTTTCTCTACCAATTTCATCACCGTGGCCGCGTGGGCCTTGCACCTGATGGGGGAGTGTCTATGGAGGTGTTACGCCTGTTTGCGAGGCGATGCTAGGCACCTTCCCCGCCCGGATGGAAGGAAAAACACGCGCGGGTTTATACGTAATTGGTCATCCCCAGGACATGACGCAGCGCCGGGACCTTGCGTCCAGGGGTGTCCATATTGGCCCCTGAATGAAGTCCGCCGGGCTCCTGCAGCCTGCCGTTAGCCTCGCCGATGCAGGCGCGAACTTGCGGCACAGTTCCCAGATTAGGCATAATGTCCGCGCCAGTTCGCGCTCGCGGGCAATGGTGGGGGCGCGCGGGCGCCGCCCGCGGACAGCGGACGACATATCACCAAGGCGAAAGCGGACGGACTGCTAAGGGCGGACGGAAGTGGTAGCCAGAGGCGCGTCCGTATTAGAAGAAGGAGCACGTTTTGCACCCGTTCACCTACCTGGCGCCAAAGACGGTCAAAGAGGCCGTCCAGGCGCTCAACAAATACGGCCCAAAGGCCCGCCCTCTGGCTGGCGGGACAGACGTACTTGTCCAGACACGTGGCGGCAGGTACGACCTGGAAGCCATCGTGGACCTGAAGGGCATACCGGAAGCCATGGCCCTGGAAATGAACGGCCGCGGGCTGGAAATCGGCGCGGCGACGCCGTGCTGCCTTATATACGAAAACAAAGCGGTCGCCAAGGTCTATCCCGGTCTTATTGACGCCGCATCGCTCATTGGTGGCATCCAGATCCAGTCGAGGGCCAGCCTCGGCGGCAACCTGTGCAATGCTTCGCCGTCTGCGGACAGCATCGGCCCGATGATCGTGCACAGCGGCAAGGCCGTCATTGCAGGGCCAACCAAAAGGCGCGAGGTCGCAGTAGAAGACTTCTGCACGGCGCCTGGCAGGACCGTCCTCGGCAAGGGCGAACTCCTCGTCAGCTTGAAATTCCCCAAACCGGCTGCAGGTTTCGGCGCCGCCTACGAGCGGTTCATCCCGCGCAACGAGATGGACATTGCCGTGGTTGGCGTCGCAAGCTCGGTCACGCTTGACTCAACCGGCAAGAAGTTCAAGTCCGCCCGCATCGCTCTGGCCGCAGTTGGGCCAACACCCATCTTTGCCGCGGACGCCAGCAAGTACCTGGCAGGCAAGCCTGCGAATGAAGAATCAATCGCAGAGGCCGCATCAATGGCCAGATCTGCCGCAAAACCGATCACGGACATGCGCGGCACCATAGAACAGCGCAAACACCTTGTTGAAGTGCTAACCCGCCGCACCTTGACGAAGGCCATGCAGCGGGCGAAGGGGAAGTAAGAGATGATGCAGACCAGTGTCGAAAAGGTCCACGTGAAAACCACCATCAACGGGCAGCCCGTGGAGTTCCTGGTCCCGCCTTACCTGAGCCTGCTTGATGCGATACGTGAGGTGGTAGGGCTCACTGGCGCCAAGGAAGGCTGCCTCGACGGCAACTGCGGCGCCTGCACAGTGCTCATGGATGGCCGCATAGTTGACTCCTGTCTCGTCCTCGGCGCAGAGGCGCAGGGCACGAGCATCACGACTGTTGAAGGGCTCGCCTCGTCCGAGGGCTTGCACCCGCTCCAGCAGACATTCCTGGAAGAAGCGGCACTGCAGTGTGGCATCTGCACACCGGGGTTCCTGGTCTCCGCCAAAGCGCTGCTTGACCGCGAGCCGCACGCAGACGAACATCGTATCCGCCACTGGCTGGCAGGCAACCTGTGCCGCTGCACCGGGTATGACAAGATCGTCCGCGCAGTGATCAAGGCGGAAGACATGTCAGCCCAGCTCACCAAGTCAAAGAACGGCCGCGGTAAGACCACAGCCAAGGCAAGCGCCCGCAAGCCAGCCGGCGCGCGGGCAAGGAGATAGGCAAATGGTCCTCGTAAGCCACGACACGAAGAAGTACAAGGTCATAGGCACCCGCCCGATCCGGCACGACGGCTATGACAAGGTCACAGGCCGCGCCGTGTACGGGGGCGACCTCAGGTTGCCTGGCATGGCCTGGGGCGCAGTGCTCCGGAGCCCACACGCGCACGCCAGGATCAGGAAAGTAGACACCGCAGCGGCAGAGAAGCTGCCCGGCGTACTGGCAGTCATCACCGGCAAAGATATGCCTCTCGCGGAGTCCAAAGAGGTTGACCTGGGTGAAGGCTCGGTCAACGAAAAGTACGCCTCCAACAACGTGTTGGCTGCTGACAAAGTCCTCTACAAGGGCCACCCGGTGGCCGCCGTTGCAGCAGTGGACCGCAACACCGCCGAAGAGGCCGTCCGGCTCATCAAGGTTGACTACGAGCCGCTGGCGGCGGTGGTAACAGTAGAAGAAGCCACCGCCAACGGCGCGCCGGTCCTGCTACCCGACCTCGTTGGCGACGACCTGGGCGAAAAGGTCAAGAAGACTAACGTCGCCAAGCACTTCCGCCATGAGTTTGGCGATGTGAAGAAGGGTTTCAGCCAGGCGGCCCACACCGTCGAGATGACGTTCAAGCTCGCAATGACCCACCAGGGCTACATCGAGCCGCACAACGCCACAGCGATCTGGGACGAGGAAGACCGCATCCGCCTCTGGTGCAGCACGCAGGGGGCCTTCACGGTCCGCAAGCAAATGTCTGGCGTGTTGAAGATGGACGAGTCCCGCATCAGGGTCACGCCGCTGGAGATTGGCGGCGGGTTCGGCGGCAAGATCCCGATCTACCTTGAGCCAATAGCTGCGGTGCTGTCGAAGAAGTCCGGGCACAAACCGGTCAAATTGATCATGGAACGCAAGTCTGTGTTTGAAGGCACAGGCCCAGCGCCGGGCGGCACAATCTGGGTCAAGGTGGGCGCAGACGCCAACGGCAAGCTGACCGCAGCGTCGAGCGACATCAAGTTTGAGGCTGGCGGGTACCCAGGCTCCGCTGTTGGCGCCGCGGCAATGTGCATCTACGGGCCTTACAACATCCCAAACATGCTCATTGACGGGTACGACATTGTAGTCAACAAGCCCAAGTCAGCCGCATATCGCGCCCCCGGCTCGCCCCAGGCCCACTTCGCATTCGAGCAGGCCATTGATGAGCTATGCGAAAAGGGCGGTTGGGACAAGCTGGAGTTCCGCCTCAAGAACGCGTCAAAGGAAGGCGACCGTCGCGGCGACGGCGTGCGCTACCCGCGCATTGGCAACATCGAGGTGCTCCAGGCGGCCAGGAACACGCCGCACTGGAAGAGCACGCTGGCCAAGGAGTCCAACGGCAAGAAGCGCGGGCGCGGCATCGCCTCGGGCTACTGGTTCAACGTTGGCCTGAAGTCATCAGTGACCGTCTCCGTCAACAACGACGGCATCGTGTCGCTGACCGAAGGCTCAACAGACATCGGCGGCACACGCGCCTCCATCGCCATGCAGGCGGCTGAGGTCCTGGGCATCCCGGCTGAAGACGTCCGGCCTGTGGTTGCCGACACCGAAGGCGTGGGCATCACAGACGTGACCGGCGGGTCCCGAGTCACGTATGCCACCGGCTACGCGGCCTACATTGCCGCGAACAACGCGGTGAACGTGATGAAGGAGCGCGCAGCCAAGCTGTGGGACTTGAAAGCTGACGACGTTGACTACTCGGATGGCGTCTTCAGGGGCAGGAAGGACCCGGAGCTGAAGCTCACCTTCAAACAGCTGGCCCACAAGCTGGGTGAAACGGGCGGCCCAGTCACCTGCACAGGCTCCGTTGACCTGACGTCCGCCGGCGGCGCGTTTGGCGTGCACATCGCAGACGTGGAGGTTGACCCGGAGACTGGTAAGACCGACATCCTGCGCTACACCATCGTGCAGGACGTCGGCAAGGCCATCCACCCCTCGTACGTCGAAGGTCAGATGCAGGGCGGTGTCGTCCAGGGCATCGGCTGGGCGCTTAACGAGGAGTACTACATGAACAAGGAAGGCGGGATGGCAAACTCGTCCTTCCTCGACTACCGCATGCCCACCGCGCTCGACCTCCCAATGATCGAGACGGTCATTGTGGAAGTGCCCAACCCCGGCCACCCGTTCGGCGTGCGCGGCGTGGGCGAGGTGCCCATCTCGCCGCCGGTTGCGACGGTCGCCAACGCCATCCACGATGCGCTTGGCGTGAGGATGACAGAATCGCCCATGAAGCCAGGCCGCATCATGAAGGCGCTGGAAGGAAAGGGATAAGCGGACGAAATCTTCGTTCCCTCTCCCGCAAGAGGAGAGGGAATGAGTAGACAGGCGGACAGAGCCAGACAAGCGCAGGGGCACGAGAGAATCGTGCCCCTGTGCTTTTTTTCGCTAACCTATGACCATGGCCAACGTTTTCCTCCCATTCGCACTCCGCAAATATGCAGTCGGCGCCCGCGAGGTGAACGTCCCTGGCAAGACCCTCGGCGAGCTCATCAAGAACCTGGAGAAACGTTACCCGGGCATCTCGGCGCACCTGATCGAGGACGGGAAGCTAAAACCCGGCCTGGCGGCTGTGTGCGGCACAACGGAAACCCGCCAGGGCCTCATGCAGCCGCTTGAAGACGATACCGAAGTCCACTTCGTGCCCGCCATCTCCGGCGGGGCGTGAACTGTCGTCCCGAGCGGAGGTCCCGGAGGGGCAGGAGTCGAGGGACCCGATTCGTGTCGCTCCAAGCGTAGTTGAGGAGCGCTGTCCTGTCAGTCCTCTTGGGTGCTGGCGCGGCCTTGACCCTCACCGCGCCTGTCTGAGCCGTGGGTCCCAGTAGTCGCGCAGCCAGTCGCCCATGAAGTTGAACCCCAGTACAGTCAGGAATATTGCCGCGCCCGGCACAGTCGCAATCCACCAGGCAATACTCAGGAACTCCCGGCCTTCAGCGATCATTGAGCCCCAGGCCGGCCTCGGCGGCGGCACCCCTGCCCCCAGGAAGCTCAGCACAGATTCCGTCAAGATCAGGCTGCCAACAAGCAACGTTGCCAGCACGATCACAACGTTGATAACCCCTGGCAGCAAGTGCCTGAAAAATATCCGGGCGGTGGACGCGCCGCTGATCTTCGCCGCCATCACATACTCGCGAGACCTCAGGTGCAGGACCTCAGTCCGCACCTGCCGCGCGAAGCCTGTCCACGACCAGAACGCCAGCACGCCGACGAGCAGACCGAAGCTCTGCCCAAACACCATCGCCGCGATCATTGCGACGAGCAACAGCGGCATCGCCAGCTTGATCTCGACAATGCGCATGATGATGTCGTCCGTCCAGCTCCCGTAGTACCCGGCGACCATGCCCAGCACCGTCCCCACCGTGCCGCTTATCGCCACGACCACGACTGCGATCACAAGGGACACGCGCGCCCCGTGGATGACCCTGCTCAGCACGTCCCGCCCCAGGTGGTCAACGCCCAACAGGTGGTCGCTGCTCCCGCCTTCCTGCCAGGCCGGCTGCGAAAGGCGCGTGTAAAGGTCAGCAGCGTAGGGGTCGTGCGGCGCGATCTGCCAGGGGAAGAGGCCTGCCACGGCAAGCATCAAGATTATGGCGGCAGAGAAGACGGGGTAGTGGCGCGCCGTTTTTAACGCACGCGCAAGCCCTCCGGGCCATGGCCGGGACCGGCTGGGCCTGGCGATGCGGGGCGCCGCTTTTGTTGCCATTTGTTACCTGTACCTGATACGCGGGTCAACGTACGCGTATGCGATGTCGAGCAAGAAATTCGCTCCCACGAACATGACTGTCCCAAAGAGCACAGTCGCGGCCATCACCGGGTAGTCGTTCGTGTTTATGGCCGTCACGGCAAGCCTGCCGAGCCCCGGCCACTGGAAGACCGTCTCGGTCACAACAGTGCCCGTCAGGAACCCGGACAGCAACAACACCGAGTACGTCATGGGCACCAGCAGCGCGTTGCGGAAGGCGTGCTTCCACACTATGAGCCACCGCGCTACGCCCTTTGCCCGTGCCAGCTTTACGTATTCAGAGTCCAGGACCTCGAGCATCGCCGAACGCACGAGCCTGAGCAGCCCAGCCGCTGCGAGCCAGCCAAGTGTGATTGACGGCAATATCAGGTGCTCTACGCCCCCCTTGCGGCCTATCGGCAGCCACTGGAGCTGCACACCGAAGACGAGGATGAGCATGATCCCCAGCCAGAAGGGCGGCAGGGCCTGGCCGAACAGTGCGATGGTCCTGCCCAAGTAGTCCCACACCGCGCCGCGCCTTACTGCGGAGAGTACCCCCAGCGGCAGGCCGACCGCCGTAGCGAACAGCCAGGCGGCCCCGCCGAGTTGCAGCGTGTTCGGTAAGCGTTCGGTAATCATGCTGGTGACTGGCCGCCCCTCCCAGAGCGACCTGCCAAGGTCCAGCCGCACCGCCTTTCCGAGCCAGACCAGGTACTGCATGGCGAGCGGACGGTCCAGGCCCATCTCTTTGCCCCAGGCGTCCCACTGCTCCTTGGTCGTGTTGTTGTCGAGGAATATGAGGCGGGGGTCACCCCTGGCGCGGGACATGGCGAACACGATGGCAGAAACGATGACCACGGTCAGCGCCATCAGGACGAACCTCCTTGCTATGAAGGCGGCCATGTCCGCTCACACTCCTGACGTTGCCGGGCGGGCGTGCAGTGCATGGCAACCAGGGCCATGCGCCCCAGGCCGCAGGTGACATCAATGCGGCCGGAAACGCGACGCGGGCCTCGTTGCGAGGCCCGCGTCGCCATAGTCGTTCTCCTCACGCCCCGTTCACTTTCCAGGCGCGAGCTTGATAAGGAACGGGTCCATTGGCCAGCGGTTGCTGTGCACGCGCATCGGCCATTTCTCTATGCGCGGGCCAACAGCAATCGGGGCCGCAAAACCAACCGTCTGGAAACTGGGCAGGTTCTTCTGGAACCACGGCAGCCACTCGTCGGCGATTATCTTCCACGAGACCTCGGGGTCAGGCGTAGAAAGGATCCTCGTCTCAAAGTCCAGCGGCTCCGTGTACTCAATGCCGGGGTTCCATACCGCACGTGTCGAGAAGCGGTACAGCACGTCCGGGTCCACGCTCCAGCCGCTTTCCTGCCAGCACCACACCACGTCTATGGAGCGGGCCAGCATCTTGGGCCGGACAGACGAGTATGCGGACCGGTCAACCGTCGCCTTCATGCCCGCCGCCCCGAACATGGGGATCATGGCCTGGCAGAGCTGCTCCAGCGTGCTGTTCAGGCCGCTGGGGATGAAGAACGTGAAGTCAAACCCGTTGGCGTACCCGGCGTCTGCCAGCAGTTTCTTGGACTGTGTAAGGTCAAACGGGATGGCGAACTTCGTCTCGAGGGCGGGTGTCCAGCGCGGGTGTCCGGGGCCCATGTTCCAGTGGTAGTGCCTCTGGCCAAGTCCGCCGAGCACCGTGTCCACGAGCGCCTGCCGGTCAATGGCCATGGACATCGCCTGGCGGACCAACAAGCCCTTCTCAGGCGTTGTGCCAACCCAGGGCAGGTTGGTCAGAGGCAGGCGGCTGGTCGCCTTGCCGGTCTCGTCCGTCTTCTGGTAGTACTGACCGGACGGGACAACCTGGGCGCCTTCGAGGCCTGTTGTCGGGCCAACGAGCATCTGCGCGCCGGTCACGGCCTTGACCGCCGGGATGCTCGGCATGCCCATCTGGATGACGTCCGCCTGGCCGGCCTTCAGCATGGCCACGCGTATCGTCTCTTCTGGCGTGTCGAGCACGTCAATGAACTTGACCGAAGGCCGCTCCCGGAAGTGCTTGTCCAGAGCCTCCATGCGCATGATGTTGTCGGCCTGGTGGTCAAGCACTTTGTAAGGGCCAGTGCCCATCGGCGAGATGTTCATGTCATCGGGGCCGGCCTCTTCGAAGAACTTCTTGCTCTGGAGTGTGATGTCCCGCGGCACGCTGCGCCAACGGAGGTCACGCTTGTTCCAGGGCAGGGTGATCTCGTTCGGGCCGGTCTGCTTGATCTCGGCCACCTTGAAGTTTGAGGTGAACGCCTCTGCGCGGGTCCACTTGGTCCCAGACATGGTGGACCGCTCGAAGGAATGCAGCACGTCCGCGACGTTCAGGTTCCCGTAGCGGCTCTCGTGCCAGGCGACGTCACTCCTGATCGTGAGGACAAGAGCCGTGTCCGTGAACCGCCAGCTGCTTGCCACCGACGGGTTCAGGAGGCTCGCCGCCCCCGGCAACCGGTCGTCATAGAACAGCGTGTCGTAAATGCCCATGAACTGGTTGCGGTCGTTCCACGGCCACACCAGCTGGAACAACTCGTAGTTCCTCGGGCCTATGCTGGAAAGGGCTACGGTCACCTTGCCCGATGCCGCCTGCTGCTGCACGGAGGCGGCAGTCGGCTGCGGGGCCGCTGTAGGCGCGGGACGGGTCGTCGGCGCTGCCACTGCCGTTGGCGCTGCCGTAGTGGGGGCCGGCACGGCGGTGGCCGCAGGCGCCGGCTGCTGGGGCTGTGCTGGCGATTTGGGTTGCTGCGGCGCGGGCGCCTCTTCGGTACCGCAGGCCACCGCCAGCGCCACCATGGCCGCGAGCGCGCCAAACATGAATCTGGACCAGGTCCTCTTCATATGAGCGTCCTTTCTCTCAAAATCCCTCGCCCGGCGCGCCGTGCAACGCGCAGAGCATTCGCGCTTGAGTAGCCCCTAGTAGTCCTCTTTGCTTTGAGCGCCAAAGCCGTAATAGTCCTGTAGGTGGAACGCCCCGTAACGCCCGGCGATCGGAGGCAGCGGCCCCGCCCATGCCTCATCGCCCTCACGCGCGCCGATCACCCTTTCAACAGGGTGAAACGGCCCCGGCACTGCGCCAGCGCCAGTGCTGACGACCGCCTGCATCTCAGGCGTGTAGACCAGCAGTGGGGGCGCTGCGCCGTTTTCATCGTCCTCTTCCTCAGTTATCAGCACAGTCCTGATGCCGGAAGACTCGTACGCCGTCACGCCGAGCACCGTGTCCACGAACCGGCGGCCGCGTATGTTCGTGGTGATGACTGCCCCCTTTGCGCCCATCAGCGACGCGACCTGAGCCGAGCGGTTGGCCGAAAGCTGCATTTCGTTCTGGCCGCCCCAGTTTGTGCGTTGGATGATGCAGGCCAGGAAATTCAGGTCTTTGCCGTGCCGGTCCAGCAGCTCCCGCACGACCGGGTTGTTTGTGAAGTGCCACGACACCCGTTGTGATACCGCCCCGTCCAGCATCTCGGCAGGGGAGAGCACCCAGGGCGCAGACAGGCGCGTCACCCCGTAGACGGCGGTGCCCATCTTGGTGTCGGGGCCCGCCCAGTGTTCCATAGACATCAGGTTGCAGTTGAAAACCACGCCTGGCAGAGAAGCCCCTCGCTGAGACGTGTCCACCGTCTCCACCTGCGGCGGGTCCATGTCCCGCACACACTCAGCGAGAGCGTCCGCCACGGCGAGCGCTGCGCCATGCGTGACCAGGTAGTGGTCTTCGCCGCTTACCCCAGGTTTCGGGTCCACGTGCACAACAACGTTGGTCAGCGAGGCGTAAGGCAATACCGCGCCGGGGCCGGACATCTCTATGAAGTCCTGTGGCCGTTCGTTCTGCGGCAGCCGCAGCGCCTCGTCCGCGGTCATCGTGCGCACTGATGCAGCCCGGGGCCCGAGAGCAGACTCGACTACCGCCAGGCCTCCCAGCCTGTGCGTCACGCCGGCGCCCACAGTGTCGACGGGCCGCCCGCAGACGCCTGGAAACACCATCCCGCCGCCCTCAACCTTGACCCTTGGCTCAAGGACGTCCTGCACGTGGATGATGCGGGCAGACTCGCCTGGAGCGGCCGCGTCAATGCGGAGGTGGCCCACACGAGGCTCCTTGCTGCGTACCAGGTCTTCGAGGCCTTCCTTATCAACCGTCAGCAGGCCGTTGTCCCAGGACGTGCGGTTGCCAAACTCAATACGCTCAACAGGAAAGGTGCCAAGCCTAAGGGACACGGGCCACCTCCCGCGCCGGCGCAGACTCCCCAGGGTCGAAGATCGTCGGCCTGGTGACAGGCGTCTGCAGGGCCCGCAGCGCCGTCCGGACGATCCGCATGTTCAACTCGCGGTCGCCGTCTTTGGACAGCCCGGGGTCGCCACATACGTGCTCGATGCGTACACCGCGTACCACCCTGTTCGCACCGACCGTCTGGGCGACAATTGGGATGGCGCTGATCACTGCGACAGGTATGCTCGCCCGTTCAAGCTCCTTTGCGATCGTTGCACCGCAACGGTTGCAGGACCCTCAGGTCGGCACCAGTATCACTGCGCCAACCCCTGCGGCCTTGAGCTCCTGCACGATGCCCTTGCCCATCTTCCGGGCCGCGTTCACAGCGGTCTGGTTGCCCACGGTGGCGAAATAGACAGGGTGGATGAGGCCGATCTCGCCCGATTTTTCGAGCGCACGCAAGCTGCGGAGCGGCACGACGTAGTTGGGGTCTATCTCATTCACTGACCTATGGCCATAGCCACCGTGGATGGACTCCCACTCGCCGACCTTCAACTCGGCCATATGACCGATGTCATACTTCTCATACTCTTCAGCACGCGCTGCAGGCACCTTGTCCGGGTTGCCCTTCGGCACCAGGCCGCCGCTCGTGACAATGCCCACCTTTACGCCCCGGAGCGTCTTCATGGCGGGGACAGGCGGCACGGCGTCGTAATCCCTGATGACAACTTCGCTTACAAAAGGCTGCCCGTGGATGCGGTCAAGGAGCATCTTGACTGCCCTTGACGAACCCGCTTCGCTGCGGACGTTGTCCCGGCGGAAACCGCGCGGGATGTAGCCCTCGGTGGCGGCGGAGCCGAGCGAGGCGCCGGACGCCAGCTTCGCTGCGAGGTCAGCCAGCCTGGCAATGACCTTCGGCATGTCGGCCACGTTCGAGCTCGTCGGCAGGCACACCATGTCCCGCCGGTGGACCGACACCCCCGTGTTGTCCGGGTGCATGGCTGAAATGCCAGGCAGCTTCGCCTCGCCGGCCATCTGACACACCGCGCCGCATGCCAGGCCGTAGCGCCCTGCATCAAAGGCGGGCCCGGCCACGACGACGTCTGGCCAGTGCTTCCTGATGGCATCAAGGACAAAGGCCTTGAGCCGCTCAGGCTGCTCGGCTGCGAAGTTGTCGCCGCAGATGATTGTTGCGGCAACCGTGCCGCGATTCCCAAGCGCCGCGGCAAGGGCGCGCCCGGGGCCGACCGGGCCGTCCGTAAGACGTGGGGGCTCGTTGGCATGGTCCTCGCCGCCCAGCCCGCCAAAGAACTGGTTGACGTAGTGGAGGACCTTCATGGCATCCTGCCTTCCATGCCTTGCAGCTGGCAGTGCGTGCGTGGACGGCACATGTTGCGACCGTCCCTGCCACGCGGCGAGAGGGTAACACTGCCTACTTGCCGGAGCAATTATAGGGCCTCGATTCAGGCACGCGTAGTCCGCCTGGGGGGCCGAAGACGGACCTCTCTTGGTAGAAAGAGTTGCGGCAAGTAGACGAGGCTAGCCATTGCAGACTGGACGCCACTCGTTGTTTATGTCCTCTGCTTCAGCCTTCCTGAGGCGCTCGTAGGGGCTGCCCCGGTGCATGCTCAAATGCGTAGGGCGGTTCCGCATGATGCAGGCCAGCTTGTGGTGATCAGCGATGCCCAGGCTGAAGTCCCCGCTTTCACCGATGTAGATCGGCGCGAGGAGGCCGCCGTTTGTTCGCCGTGCATACACGTAGTTCACCGGCCCGCTGAGTGTGTCGTCCAGGTCGTGCAGCTGGTACGTGTACTCCGTGCCAGACGCCCCTTTCCAGAGGACGCTATCAGCAGCATGGCTTCTCATGAAGCCCTAAGCCTCCCCAAGCACTCAGGTGCACCGGGTGCGCCCGGACGAGACCGGAACGTACCTGACTCGGCCTCCGTGTCTGCCCTCAAGCCTGCTCCGCCGCTGGCACTCTCAACACCAACCACACCGTCACCGCATCCGACTAGGCGGGAAAACTAAAGCTCAAAGTGATAACGAGGCATGAAGCGCTTGCGCGAACAGCGTACATCGAACAGAGTCTTCGTCAATATGAAATAGAGTTCATGTCAATCATCCAAAAAGACTGCTTGTGAGCGGGCAGTCCGGGCCAGAATGTCGTTATGAGACGCTCGTGGTTCTTTCTCACTAACCACACACTCGTCTTGCTCTGCAAGGCGCAAGAGCCTGAAAGCTCCGCCAGGGAAATCGCGCTGGCGGTGGGTCTGAGCGAGAGGAGGGTTTATGCAGTGTTCCATGACCTTGAGCGGGAGGGCTACCTGAAGCGCGGGAACAACGGACGCCGGACCATGTATGAGGCCGATCCCACCAGGCACATGCGTCACCCGCTCGTCCAGCATGTCCGAGTGGAAGACCTGCTGGCTATCCTCATGAACAATGGCAGACGACGAGCCCGGGCCAACTCCGCTGGCGGAGGCGGCCGCAGCGTATTTCCAGCATCAGGTCCTGGGTCCTCGCGAATGTGAATTCCATCTCCTGCCAACGTGGAGGACCCCACCCGTTACCCCCGCGAGTGGCGAGGGCCCGGAAGGTTGCGTGCCTGCCGGCCGGACCGCCGAGCGATGATGGGCATATGCCTGTGCGTGAGCCCAACCGGGTCCCTCGGCTTCGGCCCTGTCGAAGCCTCCGCTCGGGACGACACGGAGCTGGCAGGCGAGGCTCAGTGGCGAGGCGCCAGGCAAGGCGCTGGGCCTCACCCGCGCTGTTTCCCCTTCTTCGCGTCCGCTTTCGACTTGTACTCGCCGCCAAAAAGGGACTCGCCTTGAGGCACCGCCGCGTCTATCGTTTGGTTGACCTCACCGCCGGTCTCGTACGAGCGAAGAAACTCTTCGCTTACAAAAAACATTCATATACAAAAGCCATCACGAGCAATGTCCTCGTGGTGCCTGTCGCACGGGCAGATCTTCTTGCGGTCCTCCACGGGATCGCCGGAGAGTGGCATTCAAGGGCAGTAGCGGTACCCGTGCCTGGCCTCGTTGTCCGCGAGGCCTTGCTGGACTACTTTGACCACGTCAGGCTCAGGGAAGAACTTGTATGGCCCGCGGGCGACGTAGCGTTCCGAGAACTGGATCGCCCTCTTCATCGCCTCTTCCGGGGTGAGTTCTTTCTTAGGCATCGGGTGAGCCTTTTCCGGGTGCGAAACCGGGCGACCGCAACGCCTTATGTGACGAGCATGGCATGTGCCTGAACGCATCCCGCTGCGCAAGGAGTTTATGCACCAGCGCAGGCGTCGCGGCAATTACTTCTGCCTGCGTCTTGCTTGAGGCAACCTCGGCGCTCAGCACAGCCGCGGTCGTGCAATCGCAGCGGACGCCGAAGTATACCTTCACGAAGCCGCTCCGCCCTGTGACGTCTGTGTTCAGCTTCGGAAGGGACGACAACCCGGCGTCCGGTGGCAGCGCGCCGGCGATGTGCGCCGCCAGCCATTCCCTGTCTACAAGGCTACCCGTCCCTGAATCAGGCATGTGCATAGTCGTTATCAGGCTCTGTTGGCATCCTCTGGTTTTCATCCCCTCTCCCTGGCAGGAGAGGGGTCGTAAACTCGCAGCTTCTCCCTCACCTCAGTCCTCTCCCGCTGGGAGAGGAGGATGTCAACAGAGCCTCGTTATCATTACAGGGTGCTGCCCGGCAGTGCAGTTTGGAGCAACCGCAGTGCCACAGGTCAAAGTCTTCACATCAAATGGCTGAGGCCCCTGCCATATGGTGAAAGTGTACCTTTCACGGGCAGGCGTCCCGTTCACGGAGTCCAACGTCTCTATTGACCCCGCGGGCGAGGCAGAGCTGCGGGCACTGGGCCGCTCGACCACGCCCGTCACCGTAATCGGTGACCGCATCATCGTCGGCTACAAGCCCGCTGACCTGGCCGCTGCGGTGGCCGCACTGAAGGGCTGATGCCCACGGTATGAAATCAAGAGGCCCGTCAAAAAGGCGGGCCAACATGCAGAGATGAACTCAGCATGACATGGGACTGGACCTGTTACGACCCGTTCGTGCGCTCCCGGACCTTCTTCACCGCGTCGTGGATGGGGGCCGTCTCCAGCACCATCTCGGCGACTCCAGCCTCGGCATCGTAAAGCCCGGCGTCTACCTGGCTCTTGATCTCTTCCTCGGTCACATGGAACACAGGCAGCCCGTACGCAGTGCCTGCCAGGGCGCCGGCCCACGATGGGTCGCCCTCCTTCATAGTGGTGGCGTAAAGCTCTGAGCTTTCCGCAGTGGGCGTGCCCAGAAGGACGACCAGGTTTTCGGTGCCGACCTTCTCGACGGTCCGTTTGATTTCTTCTTGACCCTCAAGGTCAAGTGCGCCTGCGGAGGTTCAGACGAAGCAGTACGTCACCTGCAAGACAACGTCTGCGCCTGCCGCCTGGGCGATCTTGCCTATGGCGTCTCCCTGGATGCCGTCACGTTCTCCGAGGGCGATAACCATCTTGCCTTTGAGGTCCATGTGATGCTCCCTTTAGGGTTCCGGCAGCCCACCACATTTGATGCTGAACCTGTTTCAGCATCTCTTCAGGATGGACGCTACAAACGTCGAGTACCGTCTGCTCAAGAACCGCGGAGATGCTGAAACAGGTTCAGCATGAAATATCAGCGCTGTCCGCTAACTCCGTCCTTCAATCATAAACGACAGGCCGTCAGACATCTGGGTCATGCGGCCCAGGAACAGGCTCCCCTTGGCCATGAACAGCACCCGCTCCATCTCGCCCTTCATGATGCCGTCCACCGCGTGCGGCATGAACGGGATGGCGGAGGCGATGTGCCCCTGCGTGGGCGAAAAGCCGGGCATCCCGTGCGTGGCGGCGAACGCGGACATCTCAGACCGCTGTATTTCTCCTGCACGGGCAGCCAGCGCGGCGATGAGCTTGTAATTCAAGTCCGGCACGTTGCCTGAACCCGATGGCTCTGTCACCTCCGGGTTGTGCATTTCCGTCGCATACTTGTCCACGTCCCGGAATTTCAAGCCCATCTTCGCGAGGGGTTTAGTGACGAGCTCCTCGATTATGTTCGCCTGTGACCCGCCCGCACCCACCCTGTGCGTGCCCACCGCATCCATCCGCACAACGGGGCTCTTGCCGTCGTCCTTCTCGACCATGATCGCCGAGCCTGCAAGCACATCTTCGAGTATCGGCATCTTGGCTTTCACGTGGCCCTGGTACTTCATCCCCAGTTTGGCAAGCGAGCAGCCGCCGACGACCATCACGCGGTCGAAGACCCCTGCCGAGATGAGCCCGCCGGCGAGGACGATGGCGTGGTTCGGCCCGCAACAAAATGCCTTCACGTCGGCGCCCGTTGCATTCGTCAGGCCGGTCACTTCGGCCACCGCCTTCGCCATGTTTCCGCCGCCACGCTGGTAGCGGTCGCCCACCGCCTCCTCGCCGGAGTTAAGGACGTAGGGCACGGACCGGGGGTCGGTCCCGGTGTCCGCCAGGAGCGTCTTCGTGGCCATGGCTGCCGCCGCCTTGCACGCCAGGTTCTCCATGAGGACGCCTGCGAAGAGGGTGTCGTCCTGGTCATGCGCGCGGTTCACGACGCCCACGAAGCGGCCACCGGGCAGCACCAGAGGCAGGTTGCCTGACCCCGGCTTGACCTGAGCTTCCACCTGGACCGCGGGCACGCCCTTCTCCAGGTTCTTGAGCTCTTTGGCGGGCCACATGCCGTGCGCAAGTAGCTTTGGCCTTACCTCTGCGGCAAAGCCCTCCTCCAGCCAGAGCAGGTCGAACACGTCCAGCGCTTTCATCACACCATAGAACTCATCCTCCGGCATGACCTCGCCGAACGGCCCGCGCCTGGGGGACTCGCCGGTGAGCGTGTACCAGGGGCGCTCAATGCCCGCGAGGCTGCCCGGCTTCACGCTGCCCAGGTAGGCCCGGTTGGGGAGGTACGATGCGGCTTTGTCGTATGGCCTGAGGTGGGACTCGATGACGCCCCCCTGCGATGCGTTGGCAGTGATTTCACGCGTTGGCTTCGACCCGTATTTCACAAGGCCCGGTGTGTGCGCAAGGAAATTGCGGGCGGCTGATATGACTATCTTCGCCATGGCGGCTGGTGGCCCCTGCAGTGGAAGCGACAGTGGAGTAAATTTGCGGTCGAAAAACTCTGGGCAATCTAGTCTTGTGGCGCAGCCGCGTCAACCGGCGGGGTCCCGCGACCATTGACAATTCAAACTCCTCCGCGCGCGATAACGGTCAGCTGGTCAGACCCTTCAGGGTGTGATGGCGCGCAGGCGGACCTCCGCACGTTTGGGGCGTTCGGCGTCCACGGCGCGTGCGCGGTGGCGGCGGTGCGTACAGGGAAACCGCCAGCAAGCCTTTATGCGCTGCCCGAGGCTGCGCTTACAGCCCAGCTCGAAAGCATAGTCGCCATGGGGGTGGCGCCTGCCAAAGTCGGCGTGCCGTCTGGGGCGGGCCAGGCGGTTGCCGTCATCGCCCTCTTGCAAAGGCACGGCTTCAAGCAGGTCGTCTTTGACGCAGCGTCTACGCTTGCTGGCGCTCACCCAGGCCCTACCGGGGGATTGGACGCCTTGAAAAAGAGCGCCGCACCCGCGGCCACCGTCCTCTACGCCGATGTGGCCGCCGCAAGCGCGCTGGCAGGCGTGCCGATCAAGAACCAATCGGCGGCTCGCGCCGTGGCCAAGCTGTTGCACCGCCTCGGGCCGCGCCTTGTGTTGGTCAATTGCAATGACCTGCACGGCGACGAGTGGGTGGACATCCTCTTCGACGGCAAGCAGACGTTCGACTTCCCGGGCGAGCGCATTTCACAGGCCGGCCTGCCAGGCATGGCGTCCACCTATACCGCCGCCATTACCGCGGGCATTGCACACGGCAGGTCCGTTGAAGAGGCGGTCGCCGTCGCCAAGATCTACGTCATCGAGGCGCTCCGCAACACGTACCCGATAGGTGCAGACACGTCATCGCCCGGCCACCTTTACGCCTGGTGGGATGCTGGCGGCAGGAACGGCTATGGCGGTTGACCGTGCCGTTCAGTTGACCGCAACGAGAATTCCGTTCCACCTGAGCTTGCCCGGCCTCTGGCATGGAGCACGCACATGACTGTTGACTGGAAAGCAGCCGACCGCTGGCTAATGGGCGAGGCGATGACGAATACCCGCATTGGGGAGTACGTCAACGTCCTCTGCGACGAGGTCGGTCCCCGCTGGGGCGGCTCGCCTGCCGAGCGCAAGGCTGCCGAGTACATCGTCTCGCTCCGCCGCGAGCACGGTCTATCAGGCCCACGCAGTGAAGATTTCAAGGTCAGGACTTGGGAGTGCGACGCCGCGTCAATAACGGTCGAGCGCGAGGAGTCCTGGCTCATTGACGTCCGGCCTTCTCTGTTCTGTCCACCGGCGGACGTAACAGGCCCGCTTGTGGACGTTGGCTTCGGCATGCCGTATGAGCTACAGCCTCTCAAGCGGCGGCTACGCGGCGCCATCGCCATCATGGCCGCCGGGCTGGAGCCGTTCACGACCCCTCGGCCGCACACTCAGCGCCTTGAGGACCTGGCCAAACTGGGGGCGCTGGCAGTGATAAGCCCGCACACGGAAGGCGGCCGCCGCATGGCCCATGGCTCGGCTACAGACTGGCGAGATGCGGCCAGGGCGACACGCGCCCCGGTCCCCTGGATGCAGACGTCACGCGAAGACGGCGCACGCCTGGCACGCCGCGCCGCCGCGGGCAAGCGCGCCACGGTCAAGGTGCAGTCCCGGCTGCCACTGGCGACCTCGCTCAACACAGTCGCTGAGTTACCCGGCAAGCTCTGGCCTGATGAACACATCGTCCTGGGCTCGCACCATGACACCACGCCGGACTCGCCCGGCGCCAATGACAACGCTTCGGGCACAAGCGTGAACCTTGAGACGGGGCGGCTCCTCGCCGCGCTGCGAGACGAGTTAGGAATATCACCGGGCCGGACGCTCCGCTTCGTCACGTTCGGCTCAGAAGAGCAGGTCCTACAGGGCTCATTCGCCTTCGTCAAACGCCATTACCTCGGCAACCCCCTCTCCCGGCGGGAAAGGGCCGGGGTGAGGGTGAGACCCGCGGCGCAAAGGACCGCGTCAGAGCCAAAGCCCCGTTTGATGGTCAACCTGGACGAACTTGCGACTGGCAACATGAAGGGCGTGGCGCTCGTCTTCCCGGAGCTGCGTCCTCTCGTCCAGCGTGAGCTGGACTCAATGCGCGAGGGCCTGAAGTGCCATGTCATGGCGCAGATGGACGCCTCTGGCGATATGTTCCCGTTCGCAATGGCCGGCATCCACTCTTCGATGCTGTGGCGCTGGCGCTTCGTGGGCCGCCACCCGGACGCAGGCTTCGGCCATGCCAGCACAGACACCCCAGACAAGGTGCGCGTCCGCGAGCTGAAGGAGTACGCTGGCCTGCTCGCACGCCTGCTGCTGCGCCTGTCGCACGTGCCGCCTGCCGACTGGCCCAACGGCGCTCTCGACACCGCGGCGATCGCCAGACGCATCGAATCTGAACGCGGGGCTTACCTCCGCACGATGTGACTGGCGGTCTGGGCGTCCTTGATAGGATTGGGCCTTGCGCCGCCGTGACAGCCCTGTTGCCTGTCGCGCCTGGCTACTCGTATGGAGGTTGGCAAGAGTGGTCGCCATCCAGAGAAAGAAAACTGCCCAGCAGTTCGAAGACGGTGTGGTCCTGACTGCAGAGTGCAAACGGCAGGTCGCCCACGGCATCGAGCACATCATCAGCGCCGTCGGAGAATACGTGGACGAGCAGGGCACGGCAGACACGCCATACCGCGTCGCCCGCATGTATGACGAGTTGCTGGCAGGCTACAAGCAGGACCCTGCCGAGCTGATCAACAGCGCCCTCTTCGAAGTCGAGTATGACGAGATGGTGATCGTCAAGGACATCGACTTTTACAGCCTTTGCGAGCACCACCTGTTGCCTTTTTATGGCCACGCCCACGTGGGCTACCTGCCCGACAGGAGGGTGATCGGCCTGTCAAAGGTGCCGCGCATGGTAGAGATGTTCGCCCGCCGCATGCAGGTGCAGGAGCGCATGACGCAGCAGATCGCCTCGTTCCTGGACGAGACGGTCCACCCGCAGGGTGTAGGCGTGGTCATCGAGGCTACACACCTGTGCACAGTCATGCGTGGCGTGAAGAAGCCCGGCAGCGTCATGGTGACGAGCGCCTTGCGTGGGCTTTTCAAGGACAGCACCGCCACACGCGAGGAGTTCATGTCCCACGTCCGGCAGCGGTTCGAAACGCACTGACCCCCTGTCAGCCCCTCCCTCTCCCTGGGAAGAGAGAGGGAGGGGGTGCTGGTCGAAAGAGTCGGTCCCCTGGAGTCTGGCGAGTGTTAGGAGTGAGCCCTGGACCCAGCAGGCAAAACCGCCCTTATCACAGGCGCCGGACACCGCATCGGCCGTGCGCTTGCCATCGCGCTTGCCGAGGCCGGCTGCCGCGTCGCGGTCCACTACAACGCATCAACAGAAGCGGCACGGGAGACCGCAAACACATTGGAGGCCATTGGCGCGCAGGCTGACGCCTTCAAGGGAGACCTGGAAGACCCGGCGCAACCCGGACTCCTCATCAATGCGGTTGTGGAGCGCTTCGGGCCTCCGCAAATACTCATCAACAATGCCTCACTCTTCGGCCGCCAGACCCTGCAGGACACTGGGGCCAGTGCCTGGGACCGCTTCTTCGCCGTCAACGTGCGTGCGCCGTTCCTGTTGGCAAAGGCTATGGCTGCGTCATTGCCGGAGGGCACGCCGGGCAAAATCATCAACATGGGCGACTGGCGCACCGCCCGCAAGAACCGTTTCGCCTACGGTGCGAGCAAGGCCGCGCTCTCCGGCCTCACGCGCTCGCTGGCCTATGCCCTGGCGCCTGGCATCCAGGTCAACGAGGTGGCGCTGGGCGCAATCTTGCCACCGGCAGACTCGGACCCATCACGGCCACGCGAGTCGCAGGACACCGGTGCGATACCGGCGGGACGGGTAGGCACGCTGAACGAAGTAGCACAGGCGGTTTTGGCCCTGATAGCCAACGACTACATCACAGGCGAGCGCGTCCGCGTGGACGGCGGCAGGCACATTGTGTGATGCAGAGAGGAGGTCACAATGCCCGGACCGAAGCCACTGATGGGCCGCACCGTCCTGATGACAGGCGCAGGCGGAGGCCTGGGCAGCGTGGCGCGGGAAGTCTTCGCCTCTGCAGGGGCGACGGTCGTCCGCAAGGACCCCAAAGACCCCAACTCCCTGTGGGAGTGGTTCGACGCCACCGACCCGGAGCAAGCAAAGACTGCCGTGTCAGGCGCCGTGTCCAGCTACGGCAAAGTTGACGTCCTGGTCAACCTCGTCGGCGCCTGGACGCCCCAACCGCCTGTTCACGAAATGACGGACGAGTTGCTGGACAGGCTCATGACAGTCAACTTCCTCAGCGCGTTCGTCATGTGCCGCGCCACACTCCCGCACATGCTCCAGGCAGGGTGGGGCCGCATCATCAACATCGGCGCCAAACCTGCGCTCAGGGGTACCGCCCGCAACGCCGCTTACGCAGCCAGCAAAGCAGCAGTCATCGCGCTCACGGAGTCCATCGCAGAAGAAGTGGCAGGGAAGGGCATCACGGCTAACGCCATCATCCCATCTACTATTGACACGCCCGGCAACCGCAAAGGCATGCCAGACGCCGATTTTTCGCGCTGGGTGAAGCCACAGGCCATCGCTGAAACGATGGTTTTCCTGTGCACCGAAGCCGGTGGCAACGTGAACGGCGCCCGCATCCCCGTCTGGAACCGCTCATGATTGACCACTCCTCCGACCGCGTCCTCATCTCGGGCCTCCGCCTGCGCTGCATCATCGGCATCAACGACTGGGAGCGCCTCGTCCCACAGGAGGTCGTGCTGGACATCGCGCTCCATGCAGACCTGCGCCGCGCCGGTAAGTCCGACAGCATCGGGGACACGGTCAACTACCGCACCACCGTCAAACGCGTGACGGCAGCGGTTGAAGGTTCAAAATTCGGCCTTATCGAAGCGCTGGCTGAGCATGTTGCAGGGCTTTGCCTCGAGGACCCGGTGGTCCAGAGCGTGGACGTGAGCCTGCGGAAGCCCGGCGCGGTACGCGGCACAGACTGGGTCGGAGTCGAAATCAGCAGAGCGAAGGGCAACCGGGCCGGCTGATCGGAGACGTCAGGAAAGCGCCGCCGCCTGAAGCGCCACCTGCATCGCCAGCAGACGCGCCCGAGACTCGGCCACCGCCCTGGCCAGCGCCTCAACCTGGTCTGCGGGCGCACCTTGCAGCTCCGCCAGGCTCAACCGGCCAATGGCGACAAGCAACTCGTCGGCTTTCTCAGTCAGTTCAGGCGTCTGTACAGTCAGGCGAGGTATCAGGTCCATGTGCGGCCTCGCTCTTCAGGAACAACCAGCCTACCGGGAGAACTGTGGAAGTCTAACTCCGTCCCGCCGACGCGGCAATGAGTCCTCTGGCACGGTACCATTCCGGCGCCGCAATAAACCTTCAAGACATGTCATGCTGAACTTGTTTCAGCATCTCCCGCCAAGACCGGAGGCGGGCAGGTTCCAATAGGTAAGAGAGTCAGGACGATGAAGTACGACGTCATAGTCATAGGCGCAGGCTCCGCAGGCGCAGCGGCAGCAGCGCGCCTGTCTGAAGACTCCCGGCGCTCTGTGTTGCTGCTTGAGGCAGGGCCCGACTACCCCGACTTCGACCGTATGCCAGACGACGTGAAACTGGGCCACGCCACTGGCGCAGACAACGTCGTTGGCGGCAGGCACGACTGGCAGTTCCGCGCCCGCGCCACCAGCCTGTACCCAGACATGCCCGTGCCGCGCGGCTACGTAATTGGTGGCACAAGCGCCATCAACGGCCAGGTCTTCCTGCGAGGCCTGCCGGAAGACTTCGACCAGTGGGCTTCATGGGGCAACACAGAGTGGTCGTGGTCCCATGTACTGCCGTACTACCGGAAGATTGAAAATGACCTCGACTGTGGCGGCGACTACCACGGCAAGGACGGCCCCATCATCGTCCGCCGCTACAAGCCCCACGAGTTGATGGCAGACCAGCAGGCGTTCGTAGAAGCGTGCCGCACGGCAGGGTTTGACGACTCTCCTGACCACAACGACCCCGACTCCTCGGGCGTGGGCCCGCTGCCACTGAACAACCCGGACGGCATCAGGTGGTCGACGGCGCTCGGCTACCTCGCGCCTGCCCGTGAGCGCTTGAACCTGACCATACGCGGCAACTGCCTCGTGCGCCGCATCCTGTTCAGCCCTTCGACACGCTCAGGGCGAACGGTGCCGAGAGCCATAGGCGTCGAGGTTGAGTCGCCGTACCACAGGTGGGGCCCGAAGCCTGTGAAATCGGCGGCCGCCGGTATTACGTCGGCTTCTTCTGGAGAGCGCACCACAAATCACCGCCATATCGAGCCGGACGGGACTGTCGTGCCCCCTCCACACCTCACGCCGGCCAGGGGTGAAGCCTCAACCGTCCAGCGCGGCGAAACCTTTCGCGTCTACGCCGGCGAGGTCTTGCTCTCCGCGGGACCAGTCGCATCGCCGCAACTGCTTATGATTTCCGGCATCGGCCCTGCGGACCAACTGCGGGAGCACGGCGTCCCCGTCGTCGCAGACCTGCCGGGCGTGGGCCAGAACCTGCGGGACCACCCCACGCTCCACGTCGTCTACAAGGCCAGGGACAGCTTCCCGATGCCTGATGCAAAGGTCGGCCCCCAGAAGGTCGCCCTGCGCTACACTTCGCCCGGGTCAAAGCTGCGCAACGACATGATGTCCGTCATGCGCTGGTGGTCGCCCACGCGCACATTCCTCATCACCGCCGCCATCGAGCTTGCCAGGTCTGCGGGCGAAATACGCCTCTCTCCGCCCGGTCGCCCCATCGCTGAACGGCGCGCACGGCCACGGACTGCCAGCCCCGAGCCCTCTCAACCCGTTCGTCCTGAGCCTGTCGAAAGACGAAGACCAGAAAGTCGCCAGGCCGCCAAACACGCAAGCCCACTCGACCCTCACGAGCAGCCCTACCTCGACTACAACCTCCTCGACCACCCAGAAGACCTGCGCCGCCTGCGGGAAGGCGTACGCCTGAACATCCGCCTGGGCCAACACCCGGCGTTCCGGGACATACTCGGCGAGTTGCAAGAGCCTTCACCTGCGGACCTGAAGTCTGACGCCGCGCTGGACGAGTGGATGCTGCGGAGGGTGGCGACCATGCAGCACATCTCCGGCGCTTGCAAGATGGGGCCGGCGTCAGACCCCATGGCCGTCGTTGACCAGCGCCTGCGTGTCCGCGGCGTCGAGGGCCTGCGCGTAGCCGACTGCTCCGTCATGCCCGACTGCATCCGCGCCAACACCAACGCCACGGCCATCATGATCGGCGAGCGCGTCGCGGACTTCATCAAGGGCGGGAAGTGACATGGGGGCTCGCTATATCATCCTGAGCGAAGTCCAACAGGGGCGGAGCGAAGGACCTATTCCGCGCCACTTGATGGCCGCTGATGACGCGAACGGGATTCTTCGGCCTGTGGGCCTCAGAATGACAACACATCGCAGGAGGAAGATACATGCCCCCGAAGAAACGCATCGGCATCATAGGCATCGGCTTCGGCACGCAAGTCCACGTCCCCGGCTTCCAGTCTGAAGGCTGGGACATCCTCGCCATCTGCAGCCGCAACGAGGAGAAGGTCAGGCAGGCGGCGAAGGCAGCAAACATCCCCAACTGGCACACAGACGCGCACGAGCTCATCGCCCGCAAAGACCTTGACGCCGTCGCCATTACTACGCCGCCCGGCCCGCACCACGAGCTGTCGCTCGCCGCGCTCAAGGCCGGCAAGCACGTCCTCTGCGAAAAGCCCTTCGCCATCAGCGCGAGGCAGGCCGTCGAGATGCGGGACACGGCGCAGGAGCTCGGCCGCACGGCGATGGTGGCGCACGAGTTCCGCCACACGCCGCAGCGCGCCTACATCAAGCAGCTCCTCGGCGAGGGCTACGTCGGCAAGTTCCAGCTCTGCACTATGGAGCTGTTCATGGACCGCTACCTTTCGCCCACGCCGCGCCCCTTCACATGGAACGCCCGCAAGGCCGACGGCGGCGGGCTGCTTGGCGCGCTGGGGTCGCACTACATAGACGGCCTGCGCTACTGGTTCGGCGACGTTGCGACGGTAAGCGGCAAGGTGGCGACGTTCCGGCCCGACATGGTGGATCAGGCGACCGGCAAGCCCGTGAAGTCGGAGACAGACGACACGTTCTCGTTCATGCTTACTTTCAAGGACGGCGGCATGGCGACGATGACGTCGTCGTTCGCTGTAACGCCGGCGCGCGGGGCGCGCATCGCCGTTATGGGCGACGCCGGGACGCTCTACGCCGAGCAGCCGGGGCCGAACCCTATGGAGGACGGCGTAGTGCTAGGCAGCAAAGCCCGCCCTGAGCGTGCCGAAGGGGGCGGCGCGCCGCTGCAGCCGCTCGCAACCCCTGCGAAGTACACGCCGTTCAAGGACACCCGCGACGGTCGCCTGATGGCCTTCCGCCTGCTTGTGCGGGACTTTGCCCGCGGCATCGAGACCGGCACGTCGCCCGCGCCAAACTTCACCGATGGCCTGCGCTGCCAGGAGGTCCTGGACGCGGTGCGTGAGTCGAGCGAGACGGGGAAGACGGTGAGGTTGGGATGACCTTGCTGTCGGCCGAAGCGCCGTGCCGGCGCGAGCACCGTGCGAATGTGTCATTATCCTGCGATATTTCATCCTGAACCCGGAGCGGAGAGGAGGGATTCAGGACCTCAACCATGCCGCATTGTTAAGAGATTCTGAGTCCACACCGCTCCGCTTCGTGTGGCTCAGAATGAAATGAAATGGCCTCCCAATACTTGCACCACACCGGCCACCGGCCGCGCCGGGACCTGAGCGTGACGGAATATCGAATGTCTGCACCAAAGTCAACGGGTAATTCCGGGATGCGCGCCAACCTCGCCTCCGCTCCCCGCGGCGCGGACCTCGCGTCGCAGTTCACGGTGTCGCTGCACTACGACCGGCGGCTGTGCAAGGAGGACATTGCCGGGTCCATTGCGCACGCCCGGATGCTGGCGCGGCAGGGCATCATCCCGAAGGCGGACGCGGAGAAGATCGTCAAGGGCTTGGGGCAGATCGAGAAGGAGATCGAGGAGGGCACGTTCAAGTGGAAGCCGGATCTCGAAGACATCCACATGAACATCGAGTCCCGGCTCTACGAGGTTATCGGCGACGCCGCGGGCCGCCTGCACACGGCGCGCTCCCGCAATGACCAGGTCGCCACGGACACGCGGCTGTGGGCGAAGAAGCAGGCGTCGGAGGCGATCGCCCGCCTGCGGCGGCTGCAGCGCGCGCTTGTGGACGTTGCGGACGGCACAGACGGGCGGGCAGCCGTACCCACACCCTTACCCTCTCCCTTACAGGGAGAGGGGACACCCAACGCCGAATCCGTCCTGCCCGGCTACACACACCTCCAGCGCGGGCAACCCGTCACGCTCGGCCACCACATGCTCGCCTACTTCGAGATGTTCGACCGTGACGCCGCACGCTTCACCCGTGCACGCGCCGCTGCGGACGTGATGCCACTCGGCTCCGGCGCCATGGCAGGCGTGCCGTACCCCATTGACCGCGCCTCCATGGCAAACGGACTTGGCTTTTCGCGCATCAGCACGAACTCGATGGATGCCGTCTCCGACCGCGACTTCATGCTCGATTTCCTGCACGCCGCCGCCGTCTGCCAGGTACACCTTTCAAGGCTTGGCGAGGAGCTCGTCCTATGGTCGTCGGAGGAGTTTGGCTTCGTCCGGCTGCCGGACTCGTACACGACGGGGTCGAGCATCATGCCGCAGAAGCGCAACCCGGACTTCGCCGAGCTGGCACGCGGCAAGACGGGCCGCGTCTTTGGCCACCTGATCGGCCTGCTTACGGTCATGAAGGGCCTGCCCCTCACCTACAACCGTGACATGCAGGAGGACAAGGAGGCGCTATTCGACGCCGCAGACACGGTGCTGGTTACGCTTGAGGCCGCGGCCGGCATGGTCGCGGGCGCGCAGTTCGACACCGCCCGCATGCGCGCCGCAGCCGGGAAGTCTTACGTGCTTGCGACCGACATCGCCGACTACCTGGTCGGCAAGGGCGTGCCGTTCCGCGAGGCGTATGTCATAGTCCAGGACCTGTCCCGCCGGGCAAAGGCAGCGGGCAAAGGCTTCGGCGAGCTGGCCCTCAAGGACTACCAGGCGGCGTCGCTGAAGTTCGGGCCGGACGTCATGAAAGTCACCGTGGACTCTTCGGTCGTGGCCCGTGACGTGCCAGGCGGGACGGCGCCGGGCCGCGTGCGCGAGGCCCTCCAGGACGCCTACCGCAGGCTGTACACGGCGCGGGCCGCGGGCGAGTGGTGACGGCGGCGCGGTTGGCATCAGGGCGATAGACACTTAGAATTCGTCGGAAGCCGACTTGGAAGGCGCTTCTTCAACGCGACCCACGCGCAATGCTCTTGGGATACCCACCGCCTTCCTATATTGAGAACTGGCGACAGATCCAGCGATTCTGGCCACATACGAGCAGGACAGCTACGGAGGCGGACCAGTGACGCAGCAGAGAGCTTCAATATCAAACGCCCAGGAGGCCACGGATACCGCGCTGGCTTTCCTTGCCAGATATTTCGCATTCCGGCAGCCGACCGGCGCCAGAATGGAAAATGGCAGTTGGGTAGTCACTGTTAACGTGGGGGTGTTCCTTCCAGAAATTGCTGAGGTCAAGATAAATAGCCAAACTCGCGAGGTGGTCTCCTACCAGATGCTTCAAAGACAATGACTTATTCACCGCCCAGCGATCTTAGCCGTGCGGCAGCCCGGTACCTGTTCAACGCACGGTTCTACCTTGAGAATGCCTATCGGTTACTTGAGCAAGACGAGGTGTCCAAGGCGGGTGAATTTGTCTGGGGCAGTATGGCCGCCGCAGTAAAAGCGGTAGCCGCATACCGTGGACGGCACCTGCGCACCCACCGGCAACTCACAGACTTCGCCAGCGGGATCGCCCGCGAACTGAACGACAAGGGCATCTCCGATAACTTCATCAAGGCTCAGCACCTGCACAGCAATTTCTATGAAGCTGACCTCGAAAAGAAAGACGTGCTGTTGATTGCAAATGACGTGAGAGATGCCGTGTGGAAGCTGATCAACCTCATACCAACTGAGGCACGGCAGAAGATGCAAGAGCTCTGGGACCAGCCGCTTGAAACTGGTGTTGACGACAATACCTCGAGGGAGTAGACCAGATCTGAAATAGATGCCATCCAGGAAATGTCATTCTGAACTTGTTTCAGAATCTCCCTGCATCTGGCTGGACGCACTGTCTGGATAATTCCGATTAGATGAGGGCTTGGGTACAGCTGCCAGACGGGTCATGCTGCAAAAAATCTCAAGCGCCGTCAGGCAGCCAGCCCCAGGGGCGCGGGCCGTAATCGAGCGGCATGACTTCGCCTGCGCGCACCGCGCACACGGGCCTGACTGCGCGCCTGCCCCTGTTCGTCGCGCCCGTAATGTCGTGGAAGACGAAGTCGCCCTCCACAACCTCAAGCACCGACACGTCTGCGGCACGCCCCGTCTGCAGCGACCCCAGCTCCTTTTGCATCCGCAGCGCCTTCGCCGCGTTCGAAGTCGTCATGCGCACCACGTCCGCCAGGCTCAAGCCAACGGACATCAGCTTGCCCATGCACTCGGTCAGCGAGTACGTCGGCCCTGCGTAACGGCTGCCCGCGGTCAGGTCAGAGCTCAGTGTGTCCGGCACGATCCCGGCGTCCAGCACCGCCTTCGCCGCCTCGAAGCTGAAGTTTGCCCTGCCGACGCCGACGTCGAACAGCACCCCCCGTTTGCGCGCCTCCTTCGCCTCAGGCAGAAGCCTGCGCTGTGAGCCGGGCGCGCCGATCGCGCCCGAAAGCAGCGCGCCGGGGTGGAAGCTCATCGTATGCGTCACGATGTCGCCCTCGGTCAACACCTCAGACAGCAGGCGGGGCGCAAGCTGGGCCGCAGCCGGGTCGTCCTTCAGGATATCGCCAACGTGCACCATCACCGGCACGCCGCCGCCGTCCGCCATCTCTTTGGCGAGCTTTGGCAGCTCTATGCCGAGCGTCCTCACTGCCGGGCTCACCATGCGGAACTTGACGCCTTTGATCACGTCCGGGCGGGCGAGTATGGCCGCGATGCCAGCCTTCACGTCAATGTCTGAGGCGTCGCGCACCTCCGGCGCCCGCATGACGCCTATCGTGCCGACGTTAATGAAGCAGAGCACCCGCGTCTTCGCATGCGGCATGACATAGTTGAGGAGCCCGCCGATGTTCAGCGCGCCTGTCGATCCCTGGTCCACGACGGTCGTAACGCCGGCCCCGACGCCTGTCACATCCGGCGGCAGCATGGTTTCTTCCGCATCTGCCCTGCGCAGGCCCCCGGCGACGTGCGTGTGGATGTCTACCAGGCCGGGCGTGACGACCTTGCCGGTGGCGTCGAGCACGCGCCGGGCGGACTTCGGGTCTATGTTGGCCTCGATGCGTGATATGCGCCCGGCGGCGATGGCGATGTCCCGCTGGCCGTCAATGGCCTGGCCCGCGTCAAGCACTCGCCCGCCCTTGATCAGCAGGTCATAGGTCTGGGTGAACGTAGGGATCAATTCCGGTTTTCCGCTCTAGTGTGAGTGACGATCAATTGAATGGCGTACCGTACTTCTCACGAAATGCCACCTCGGAGAGCGGCTTGCGTTTCTTTTTGCCTGTGCCTAGCGTGCCAGCCGGGTAGCCGAACGGGACTATTGCCAACACATCTAGCTCCGCGGGGATATTGAGCAGAGACTTCACCCCGTCCAGACCCCCGAAGCCCACCCAGTTCGACCCTACGCCTTCAGCCCACGCCGTGAGCATCATGGACTGTATCGCCCGGCTGGCGTCTGAGATGGCGTACTGCGTCTTTTCAACGGCTACAGCGACAGCCAGCGGTGCCTGCGCGGTGTACGGCCCAGAGCGTGCCAGTGAGCCCAGCTTGCGCAGCGTAGCTTTGTCCTGCACGACTATGAAACGCCAGGGTTGCAGGTTGATCGAACTGCCGGTCAGGCGCGCAGCCTCGACAATCCGCCGGACCGCCGCCTCAGGCACCGGCCTGCCCTGGTACTCGCGCACAGCAAGCATCGTACGGACGGCGTCAAAAACTCCGGTCATTCCCGCTCGGCCTCCCTGGTAAGTCAGTGCTAGCCATGAGGTGTCATGGCAAAGATGCCGGATCAAGTCCGGCATGAAATTTCAGGGTCGCTCCTAATACTCCCTCAGCGCGCCGTCGGCGGATACAAGCGGCGGGCGCTCGTAAGGCTTCGGCGGGTACTTTTTGAACGCCGCTTCATTCAACTCGATCCCCAGCCCCGACGCTGTCGGCAGCAGCAGGTACCCGCCCTCGCGCTTCAGGGGGGCCTTCACCAGGTCACGCTTCACGCCCTTGTCGTCGTCATACGGGTACTCCTGCACGGCGATGTTGTGTACCGCGGCGCAAAGTTGCACGCACGCCGCGGTAAGCACCGCCGACAGCGGGTTGTGCGGCACCACGCCGACGTAGTTCGCCTCGGCGATGGCCGCGATCTTCTTGATGTTCGTGATCCCGCCCGCAAGCGAAAGGTCAGGCCGCACGTAGGCCGCGCCCTTGTGGTTGATGAGGTCCTGGAACTGGTAGACGGTGTAGAGCCGCTCACCCATGGCGATGGGCTGCGGGCAGTTCTCAGCCACATACTGCCACTGGTCCATGTTTTCCGGCTCGATGGGGTCCTCGAAGAAGTACAGGTTGAACGGCTCCAGCGCGCGGCCCACCGCGACCGCCTCGGCAGGCGTCAGCCGGTTCACGACGTCAATCATCACGTCGACGTCGGGGCCCACGGCCTCCCGCACAGAGCCCACGCGCTCGACCGCGTTGCGCTGCATCGCGGTGAACGACATCATCTCCAGACCCTTGCCCTCCTCGAACGAGTGTCCGCCGCCGAACTCGCCGAAAGGGTAGACGCGCACCGCCGTGAACCCTTCGGCCACACGGGCCTTCGCCTGTGTGGCAAGGTCCTGCGGCGTCTTGCCGGAAAGGTGCGTGTACAGGCGCACCTTGTCCCGAGTCGGGCCGCCGAGCAGCTCGTAGACAGGCTTGCCAGCCTCCTTGCCCTTGATGTCCCACAGCGCCTGGTCTATCGCGCCGATGGCCGCCATCACATCTGACCCGCCCCTGAACAGACAACGGCGGAACATGTGCTGCCAGTGCCGCTCGATGTGCAGCGGGTCCTTGCCTACCAGGTACTCGGCGCAATACTGCACGCCGGCAATCGGCAGGTACGGTGTTCCGCCAGTGCCCGACGCCGGGTGCAACTCCCCGATGCCCGTTATCCCCTCGTCCGTACTGACCTTGACATACATGAAGCGGTCAGCGCGCAGCGTTTCTACCCTTGTGACTTTCATGGTGTTGACTCAGCCTGTCCTTTGCTACGCGCTCAACCTGAATGAGTCCAGGATGACGTAGTCTCCGCCTCTGGAAGGTCCGACGCGCCCAATGAGCTCGACTGACTCGAACCGCAACTTCGACTCCAGCCTTATCGAGGCCAAAGCCTTGTCAATCCGGTCCATCTCTCCAGGCTTCGCGTCGAGCAGCACCGTAGTGTGTGGCCACCATTCACTCGCCGGGTCATAGATACGCTTTGTCAAGGGCAAGAGAGCGCTGACCACCGCAGTGTGCAAAGCCAACAGGTCCGGCACGGGTTTCAGGCTATACGCCGCGCCCCACTTGCCTTTCTCCAGGCCATTGAAATCTATTTCCGTGGTCACAGGGCGACGCGTTCCGGCGACACGACGGAGCGCCTCCCGCACATCGTCCAAACTGTCCGGCCCCCAGAAATTGTCGATGGAACAGTGTGGTTCAGTCGCCAGGTCCAATGCGCCCACCATACGGTGAAGCCGCCGTACCTGGTTCGCGTGGCGCAGCGGTAGGTGCGCCATCACGCCATAGATCCGGTAGCCGAACTTGTCGTTTGGGAGTTTGTTCACATCAACGAGTGCTGGCATCGTAACCTCCCTGACCTCAACTCAGCGCGGAGACATTGGCGGGCAGGATAGCAGGGCAGTGTCGCCTCTCGCGGCAGTGCAATCAACGGCGCCGGGCCGCTGTACGATACATGTGGCAACCCGGCGAAATTCGCCGTGAAGCATAGCCGCTCCCTCGAGTTAATGGCCACAGTTACCGAGCAACAGGCAGGCCCGGGCCTGTTTGGCCGGGTCAGCGGCGCCATCCTTGGCCGCAGGCTCGCCACAGGTCAGGAGCAACAGGAACGCCTCTCGAAAGTCGGCGGCCTGGCGATCCTGGCTGCCGACAACCTGTCGTCTGTTGCATATGCAACAGACGAGCTGCTGCTTGTCCTTGTGCTGGCCGGCGCCGCGGGACTGGCGTGGTCCGTCCCGCTCAGCCTCTCCATCATTGGCCTGATCGCCATCCTGGTCTTTTCGTACCGGCAGACAGTCAAGGTCTACCCGCAGGGCGGCGGCGCGTACAACGTCGCCAAGCACAACCTGGGCACACAGGCGGGCCTGGCGGCGGCCTCGGGTCTGCTCATTGACTACGTCCTCACAGTGGCAGTCAGCTCGGCAGCAGGCTCTGCGGCCATAGTCGCGGCCTTCCCCGGACTCAAGTTGTACATGGTCCACATAGCCGTGGGCGCGGTCGGGCTGCTCGTGCTCGTCAACCTGCGCGGCGTCCGTTCAACTGGACGGCTGTTCACGCTGCCGACACTATTTTTTGCAGGCTCTATGCTTCTCCTGCTGGGCGGCGGCGTCTACAGGGTCATATCAGGCGACATACCGCCAAGCGTGGAGGCCCAGCCCGCCCTCACACCCGCAGTTACCGGGCTGACCGCGTTCCTGTTGCTGCGCGCCTTCTCCTCGGGACTCGCGGCCGCCACGGGAGTCGAGGCGGTCTCAAATGCGGTGTACCTCTTCAGGGCGCCGGAGTCCGCAAATGCCAGGACCGTGCTGCTGTGGATGGGCGCAGTGCTCGGCACACTGTTCCTCGGGGTGACCTGGCTGGCGCGTGAGTTCAATATCGTGCCGGTTGCCGACGAGACGGTCGTGTCCCAGGTCGCCACCGCTGTCTTCGGTATTGGTCCGCTTTATTACCTGGTCCAGTTCTCGACCCTGCTCATCCTCCTGCTTGCGGCCAACACCGCATTCGCCGGCTTTCCGAGAGTGGCGAGCGTACTGGCAAAGGACGGTTACCTGCCCAGGCAGCTATCGACCGCAGGCCACAGGCTCGTCTACTCCAACGGCATCATCCTGCTCGCGGCATTCAGCGCGGTGCTGCTTGTCGCCTTCCAGGCGCGTGTCCACAACCTGATCCCAATCTACGCAGTGGGCGTGTTCCTGTCGTTCACGCTCTCGCAGTCCGGCATGGTCCGGCACTGGCTGCGCGAGCGCGGCTCCAACTGGCGGACGGGGGCGCTGATAAACGGCGTGGGTGCCGTCGTGACCGCCTGTGCGCTGGTCATCATCGCCGTCACCAAGTTCACGCATGGCGGGTGGACGGTTATCCTCCTCGTCCTGCTCTTCGTGTACCTGTTCCGGGTCATACGCAGACACTATGACCTGGTGGCGCGCGAGCTATCTCTCGACGAGTACGCGCCCCCGGCCGTGCCGTTCCAGCACACTGTGGTAGTGCCAATCTCCGGCGTACACCGGGCGGTCCTTGACGCGCTCACCTATGCACGCGCCCTGTCCAGCAACATACGCGCCGTGTATATCTGTACCGACTATTCGCAAGAGGCGGCGATACGCGCCAAGTGGAAGAAACACGTGCCGGACTTGCCGTTGGACGTCGTCTATTCGCCGTACCGCCTCGTGATCCGGCCTTTCCTGAAATTCGTGGACGAAGTGCGAGGCGTAGATGCCCACTTCATCACCGTCGTCATCGCCGACTTCGTCCCGCGCCACTGGTGGGAATGGTCCCTGCACAGCCAGACCGGGTGGCTCTTCCGGCTGGCCCTCATGCTCAAGAAGAATGTTGCGGTGGTAAGCGTGCACCACCAGCTTCCGAAGTGAGCATCCGGTGCGCCTAACCAGGCGGCTGGCAGGCAGAAGCGCACGCCTAAGGCGGGCGGTGGACGCTCCTGTGCTCGCCGTCGTCCCAGTCCGAAGCGACGGCCTGATGCCTGATCCGCCTGACGAGCCCTTCCTCGAAGGCCTGCGCTTCCTCCGGGCCGCCATCCAGACGCTGCCGGACGGCTCGGCGCCGCGCCTTCTGCTCGTCTGCCCGGCGGGCGAGGCCCCTTCTGCGGAGGACGTTGCGCTCTACCTGGCACACTCGTTTGCCGAGGCTGGAAAGCGCGTGAAGTTCATACTCCCTTCGCCAGGGCCTGTCATGCCTGCCCGAACGGGCCAGTGGATGGACAGAGTGGAAATCGTGCCGCCGGGCCTGCCTGACACCGGCACGACACCAGACCCGTCCGAAGGCGAGTACGTCGTCGAATACTCAGCCGTACCGGCAGGACAGGGCACTGTGGCGAGCGGGCAACGGGCCATTCTGGTGTTCGACCCTGCTGCCGCATCGCTCGGCGACCTCAAGTCTGCGGCCTCGTCCTTCAGGCGGGCCGGGACCGCAGTCGCCGGCGTGGCGCTGTGTAAGCGGAGGCGGGCCTGAGAAGTGGAGGCGGAGCTAGGCTTGCCTCCCCTGTCGTCCTGAGCCAGTCGAAGGACGCATAGCCTACGGGCATGTTCCTGTCTGCGCTCGACCTGCATCTAACTGGTATGCCTCTCACTGAGGCAAAAGCTCCCCTCTCCCTTCCAGGGAGAGGGTGCGGGTGTGGGTGTGGGTACGCTGGACCCGGCAGTTCGACAGGCGCCCTCTCCGGCGCGTAACCTACAAGTCATCAGAAAATGTCATCCTGAACTTGTTTGGCTTTGTTGACATCCCCTGGTTTTCATTCCTTCTCCCCTTGCGGGAGAGGGTCAGGGTGAGGGGTCGTAAACTTGTAGCTTCTCCCTCACCTCAGTCCTCTCCCACTGGGAGAGGAGGATGTCAACAGAGCCAACTTGTTTCAGGACCTCTACAAAATAAGGACACTGAGCAATTGAAAACACACGACCTCGTCATCGCCGGCCGTGGCGCGGCAGCATACGCCGCCGCGCTATATGCCGGCCGCTACCAGCTCGACACAGTCATGGTCGGCGAGTCCTTCGGCGGCGAGACTGCCATCGGAGGGGTCATCGAGAACTACCCCGGTCAGCCGGAGATGGACGGCTTTGACCTGATGATGAAGTTCCGGGAGCAGGTCGAGAAGCTGGGCGTCCCCGCAACAGATGCCAACCTGGCGCACGTCCACAAAGACGGCAATGCCTTTATCGCTCAACTCTCAGACGGCACAGAGCTGCGCTCCCTCTCTGTCATCCTGGCCATCGGACGAGAGCGGCGCAAATTGCACCTGCCGCACGAAGATGAGTGGACCGGCAAAGGCGTCTCGTACTGCTCAACGTGCGACGCTCCCCTGTACCGCGGCAAGGACGCCGCGGCAGTCGTCGGAGGCGGGAACTCCGCGGTCGAGGGCGCCATATTGATTGCCAAGTATGCGAAGACCGTCTACCTGCTCTACCGGGGCGAGAGGCTGACCCGCCCGGACCCGGTCACGCTACGCATCCTGGAGCAGACGCCGAATATCAAGGTGCTGTTCTCGACCGAGGTCAAGGAACTGATCGGCTCAGACGAGGCCGGGCTGACAGCGGTCCGCATTTCGAAGCCCTATGGCGGCCGCGACGTCCTGACGGTGGACGGCCTGTTCATCGAGGCCGGCGCAGACCCGCGCACCGAGATACCGAAGGAGCTGGGCCTGGAACTGAACGCGCAGACCAACGAGGTCCACGTGGACCGCCTGACGCGCACCAACGTGGCCGGCATCTACGCCGCGGGCGACCTCACGGACGGCTCGGGCCCGCTAAAGCAGACCGTCACTGCGGCGTCGCAAGGAGCAGTCGCTGCGCTGTCCGCGTACCAGTACGTCTCGGAGTACAAGTCACACGCTGACGCCCACACCCGCGTCGCCGTTGGCGCGCGGTAGGCTGTGCCGCGGCCGACCCCTCTCCCTGGCAGGGAGAGGGCCTGGGTGTGGGTCGGACCTGCGCCGCTGTCCCGTCCTTCTCCAGTGAGATAGGGTTGGGGTCTGCCCAGCGCAAGCGGGGGTGAGGGGGCGCCGAAGGTACGTGCCGGAGGCAGGACTGTGAAACGTGAACTCCTCGACATCTTCGCCTGCCCCGTCTGTCGCGGCAGCTTAAAACTCGGCGGCAAGCCCCGGACAAACGGTGACGAGGTGCTATCCGGCACACTGACCTGCACTGGCTGCGGCGAGACGTACTCAATCAGCGACGGCGTGCCAGACCTGCTGCCGCCGAAATACCGCAGCATCCCTGCGTCCGAGCTACCAGGCGCGAACTGACCGCTGAAACTTACCGCCCCGCGTAACAAAAGGCCCCTCCCTGACCGCGAGGACCGCAAGCAAAGAGCCCCTCCCTGGCAGGGAGGGGCTTATGGGGTGGGTCACGGACAACTGGTCGGGGAGCCGGGGCTCGAACCCGGGACCTCAGCGTCCCGAACGCTGCGCGCTACCAACTGCGCTACTCCCCGAAGAGCACAACTTACCGATTATAGCCGCGTGCCGTCGTCCCGCGGCCCGGAGGGCGAGGGACCCGGAGTGGAGGGGCACCGGAGCACCCGCCGGTCAGCGCTATTCGGGAGTCCCTCACCCCAACCCTCTCCCAGGGGGAGAGGGCCAGCGCCCTCACACCGGCCGCGCGCCTACACCGGCGGGACGACGGACAGCACCTCTTCGCCGCGCGCCAGCCGCGTGATGTTCGCCACCACAAATTCTTGCGCGTTCACCGTGGACTCTATCGCCCTTGTCGCCAGGTGAGGCGTGAGGACCACGTTCGGTATCTTGAGCAGGGGGTTGTCTACCTGCACCGGCTCTACTTCCGTCACGTCCAGCCCGGCGGCGGCGATCACTTTGCCTTTCAGCGCCCTGGTCAGCGCCGCCTCGTCAACTACCGGCCCGCGGCACGTGTTGATGAGGACCGCTGTAGGCTTCATCAGGCCGAACTCCCGGTCAGACATCATGTGCCTCGTCGTGCGCTCAAGCGGTACGTGCAGGGAGACGATGTCCGATGTTGACAGCAGTTCGTCGAAGCCCACCCGGCGCGCCTTCGCCGCGTCCTCATATTCCCGCGGCAACTTCACGACGTCGTGGTACACGACGTCGCACTCCCAGCCCACAAGGCGCTTGGCCACCCGCGAGCCGATGCGGCCCAGGCCCACGATGCCCACGCGCTTGCCGACGAGGGTGTGGAACTCCTCTGGCGCACCCTTCACGCCGTCCATCCAGGTCCCGGCCTTGACGCTCGATATCTGCAAGTCGAGCTTCCGGTACACGGCGAACATGAGGCCGATGGTATGTTCGGCCACCGCCACCGCGTTTGCGCCGCCGTTGTTCGCCACGCGCACGCCGTTTTCGGCCAGCGCAGCCTTGTCGAGCCAGTCTGTGCCCGCGCTGCCGGTCTGCACCAGTTTCAAGTTGGGCAGCCGCTTCACCAGGTCGACAGTCAGCGCCTTGGGCCCGCCCGGGTAACCCGGGTAGACCGCGATCGCACCCTTGCACTGCCGGGCAAGCTCGTCCGCGGGCAACGCCGCGTCAACCATTTTGAAGACGAACGCGTCGCCGTTGTACCGAGCCAGTGCGTTCAACTTTTCCAGCGTCGCCTGCGCGGCCTTGTTGTTGTCAGATATGAATACGGCCTCTTTGGGCATGGGCGATAGTCCTCCACTCGGCAACCCTCTCCCTGCCAGGGAGAGGGTATTGGGTGTGGGTCGAAGCTCGGATTGACCACAACCTTTCGGCGCCTGGCGGCTGCTGGCGCACGACCGGCGGATTATACTTGCGAGGTTGTGTCCGCCGGAAACCGTCGCTCCCAGCCGCTGCCGCTGCTGGACTCCTCCTATCATCAATTGAGCCAGCACCGCAGGCGCTCTGCCACACTAGCCACCGGGACTGCCCCTCAGCGGGCCACTGTGCGCGTCCCGGCCACCTCTGCGAACCTGGGGCCAGGGTTCGACTGCATAGGCATCGCGCTCGACCTCTGGAACGAGGTCACCGTTGAGCTGGCGCCGTTTGAAATCATCACAACAGGTGAAGGAGAAGGCCAGCTCCCGTCCGGTCCGGCCAACCTGGTCTTCACAGGCGCGGAGGCGGCGTTCAAGGCCGCGGGCAAGCCACTGCCGCCCCTGAAGTACACCTGCCGCAACACCGTGCCTCACGGCAGGGGCCTCGGTTCCAGCTCCGCGTCCATAGTGGCCGGGCTCCTGGCAGGGGCGGAACTTGCAGGGCTCAACTTGACGCTCCCCGGCCTGCTGAAAATCGCCGCCGATATCGAGGGCCACCCGGACAACGTGGCCCCCGCCCTGTACGGCGGCTGCTGCATAGGCGTACACGACGGCGACGAGTGGACTGTAAGCCGCATTCCGCTGCCCGAAGGGCTGCACGCCGTCGTCTACGTGCCGGACCTGCAGAAGAGCACCGGAGCGCTGCGGGCCATCCTTGCGCCACAGGTCTCGCGCGCGGACGCCATCTACAACATCGGCCGGGCGGCCATGCTGGTCAACGCGCTGGGGTCAGGGGACCTTGGACCGTTGCGCCTCGGCACACAGGACCGGCTGCACCAGCCGGCGCGCGGCCAGGTCTTCCCGGCCATGCAGCCGCTCATCAAAGCCGCCCTTAACGCCGGAGCATATGGCGCGTTCCTCTCGGGCGCAGGTCCGGCTGTCATGGCGCTCACCCGCGGGCGGGAGGTTACAGTGAACTATGAGATGTGTGAGGCTGCGCGCCTGCACAACCTTCCGGGCAAGGGCATGATATTGACGCCGGCGTCTAACGGCGCTCACCTTGTCCCCGCGCAGTAGGGGCACTCCGCCCGTCGTCCCGAGCGTAGCCGAGGGACCTCTGTCCCCTCTCCCTGGCAGGGAGAGGGTCAGGGTGTGGGTCGGACTTGGTCCGGGGGTGAGGGGTCGTAAACTCGCAGCTTCTCCCTCACCTCAGTCCTCTCCCGCTGGGAGAGGAGGATGTCAACAGAGCCAACGGTGACCAACGCACATGATCGCCCCAAGTTGAACAACACACACAAAATCGTCGTCCAAAAATACGGCGGCAGTTCAGTCGCTGACGCGGTGAAGATCGGCAACGTGGCCAACCGCATCTGCCGCCGGCGGGACGAGGGCGTGCAGCTCGTCGTCGTCGTCTCCGCCATGGGCGACACGACGGACGACCTGATAAAGCTCGCCCGGGACGTGGTCGGCCCGCGCTCAGCGCCAGACCCACGCGAAATGGACACGCTCCTGTCCACCGGCGAGCTTGTGAGCTCCACACTTATGGCAATGGCCATCAAGTCGCGCGGTTACGGCGTCGTCAGCCTCAGCGGCACCCAGGCGGGCATACAGACCGACGACACGCACGGCTCGGCGCGCATCGCTGCCATCAACTCGGACCGCCTGCTGAGGGAGCTGGACGAAGGGCGCATCGTCATCGTTGCAGGGTTCCAGGGCCTGTCCGCCACCGGCGACGTCACGACGCTCGGACGCGGCGGGTCAGACACCACCGCCGTCGCGCTGGCCGCCGCCCTGAAGGCGGACCGCTGCGAGATCTACACCGACGTCGATGGTATTTATACGACCGACCCGCGCCTGGTGCCGCAGGCCCGCAAGCTCAAAGAAATTGGCTACGAAGAGATGCTCGAGCTGGCCTTGCTGGGCGCAAAGATGAACCCGCGGTCCATCGAGCTTGCCGCCGTCTACGGCGTGCCGGTCCTTGTGGCCTCAACATTCGCAGACGTGCCTGGCACCCTGATACACGGAGGTGAGTCAATGATGGAAGTCCGCAAGGCAGTCACAGGCATAGCCGTGGACCGCAACGTCGCCAAGATCACGGTGCGGGGCGCACCCGACAAACCCGGTGTCGCGGCCGCCATATTCGAGCCTTTGGCTGAGGCGGGGGTCAGCGTGGACGTGATTGTGCAGAACTCACCGCAGGGCGGGACGACAGACATGTCGTTCACGGTGTCGGAAGGCGAGTTCCAGCGGGCGCGCGAGATACTCGACAAACATCTCAAAGTGAAGCACGCTGGCGTGCTTGCGCAAAGCGGGCTGGCCAAGGTGAGTATCGTGGGCACCGGCATGCAAAACTCGCCGGGCTACGCCTCACGCATGTTCAGGGCGCTTGCTGACGCAGGCGTGACCATTGAGCTGGTGACAACCTCAGAGATCCGCATCACCTGCCTCGTGAAGCGTGAGCAGGTGCAGGCGGCAGCACAGGAGCTGCACCGCGCCTTCGAGCTTGAAAAGCCAGGCTCGTGAGCGGATGCTGACTGACTAGACACTTGTACTCTCGCCGCCCCGTCGAGGGGAGTGTGGACCGCCTGTGGCCAAACCTCTCCTGACAGTTGTCGTCCCGGCCTATAACGAGGAGCCGCGCATCGCGGACAGCATCGGGCGGCTTGTCGAGTACCTGTCTTCCCAGCCGTATGACTGGGACATCCTGGTTGTGAACGACGGCTCCAGTGACGGTACTGTGGCGGCCGTGCGGCAGGCCGCGGCGAAGGACCCGCGCGTCAAGCTCCTCGACGCCCCGCACGCAGGCAAGGGCGCAGCGGTAAGGCGCGGGCTGCTTGAAGCCGAGGGCGAGTGGCGGTTCATGTGTGACGCCGACCTCTCGATGCCCCTCGACCACATCGCGCGCTTCTTCGCAGGGGAGGGCGGCAGGCCGAAGCACGATGTCTCGATCGGCTCCCGCGAGGCGCCAGGCGCGCGCCGGATAGGCGAGCCGCTCCGGCGCCACATCTACGGGCGCCTGTTCAACTACGTGGTCCAGGCCGTCGCGCTGCGCGGCATCAAAGATACCCAGTGCGGCTTCAAACTGTTCAGCGCCGCAGCCGTCAATGCCGTGTTCCCGCACCTGCTCACGCAGGGCTTTGGCTTCGACGTGGAGGCGCTGTTCATTGCACGCAAGGCTGGCCTGACCATCGGCGAGGTGCCGATTGACTGGCACTACGAGGGGCAGAGCAAAATGACGCTGCGCAAAGGCGCGCTTGGGTTCTGGGAGGTCGTCAAGGTGCGGCTGAACGACCTGCGAGGCCGCTATCGCGCCGTGAGGCGAGCCACTGAAATCCCCTCTCCCCGCGGGAGAGGGCTGGGGTGAGGGGCACAACATGCGCGTCGCAGTCGTCGTGCCAACGTACAACGAGTCCGGCAACCTGCCGCTCCTCGTCGAGCAGCTCGAGGCCCTGGCTGTTGATGGCCTGGGGTTCATCGTCATAGACGATGGCTCGCCCGACGGGACGGGCCAGGTTGCGGACCGGCTGGCAGCGGCGCGCCTTGGCCGGTTCATTGTGGTCCACAGGCAGGGCAAGTATGGCCTTGGCACTGCCTACGTGGCCGGGTTCAAGGCCGCGCTCGACGCCGGCGCGGAGCAGGTCGTGCAGATGGACGCTGACCTGTCGCACCCGTCCGCCGAAATCCCCGCCATGCTCGCCAAACTGGGCGACGCAGACGTAGTCGTGGGCTCCCGGTACACGCGCGGCGGCAGGCTGGACCCGGCGTGGGGTTTCAAACGCAGGCAGACCAGCGCCTGGGGCAACCGCGGCATCCGCTGCGTGATGGGGCTCAAGGTGAAGGACGCCACCGGCGGGTTCAAGGCGTACAGGCGCAGCGCGCTCGAGGCCGTCGGCCTGGACAGGCTGCGGGTCACCGGCTTTGGCTTCCAGGCTGAGGTCGCCTACCGCTGCCAGAAGGCGGGCCTGAAGGTCGTCGAGCACCCCATCCTGTTCACGGACCGTAAATATGGCAGGTCAAAGATGTCCCTGGGCATAATCATCGAAGCCTTCTGGCGCCTGACGCTCCTGAGGCTGCGGGGCGGGCGGTAGAGGGGCGTATGTAATACGCCCCTGGGGTCATTCCGTCCTGAAGGCTCCGATATGGACCTGAACTTTCCCTGTCATCCTGAACAGTGGGATGATATGGCGAAGAGTCTAGATGAAATGGCGGACCGCTCATTGCTGCGCGGCGGGCGGTAGAGGCGTATCGCGTCTTCGCCATAGCGGTGCACAGCTTGGCAGTGAGGATGGCGGGCGCGGCACTCTTCGGCTTCGCTCAGGGCAGGCGCCGTGCGCCTAACGCGGTCGATATCATTGGCGCGTCATGGCCATTGACGCATCGGACAGGCCCAACGACCGCTTCGGGTACAGCGTGTACGCGGGCGTCCTGCTGGCGCCGCGCGCGCAGGCGGACGCGGTGGCCAGGCTGCGCGAGCGCATACGGCCGCAGCGTGCGATGTTGCCGGCGCATGTGACTGTGATGGGGACGTTCTGCGGCATTGAGTCGCTGGACGGTGTGAAGCGGCTGTTCCGGCAGGTATCGGCGCGGCATGGGCCAGTCGAGGTGAAGTTCGACGGCGCCGGGCTGCAGCTGTTCAAGGACTCGGGCGGGCTGTTCGTCGAAAAGTCGGCGGCGCTTGCCGGACTGCATAAGGAGATCACCGCGGCCATTGGCGCAGTGTCAATTGACGCCTACGGGTACGCGGACGAGAGGTACGCTCCGCACCTGACGCTGTGGCAGGAGTGTCCGCCTGAGAACGCCACGCTTGCCGGGGAGTTGGGCCGCGAGGTCAAGCTCGGCGCAGGGTTCAGGGTGGATGCGGTTGCGTTCGTAGGGCGCAGTGGCCCGGCGCACGGAGGCAGGTGGGTGACGATTGCGCTGTTCGCGTTGACTGGAAGGGCGGGCCGTTAGTCGGTCTGATATTTTATTTCACTTGGATGGGCGGCTATTTCATGACCCCTCACCCCCGGCTTTCGCCGGGGCAGGCTCTGGTCCTCTCCCTCAAGGGGAGACGGGATGAACACGGCTGACACTCTCGCTCAATGGGAGGGTGCGGATCACAATCTCCTAAACTTCTCCCTCACCTCAGTCCTCTCCCGCTGGGAGAGGAGGATATAGACCCTCTCTCGCAAGGGGAGACGGGATGGATGAAGGAGGCCAAAGAGGCAACACATGGTCGCTACGCCGGAACGCACTGGGACGGGGTCCCTCGCCCCGGATCAAGTCCGGGGTCGGGACGACGGCAATGGCGCGCACGCCATCGGCCGCCGGTATGACAAGGTTGACGGGTACGAGAAGGTGGTGGGGGCGGCGCAGTTCGGCGCGGACTTCACTGCGCCGGGCATGATTTACGGCAAGGTGGTGCGCAGCCCGCACGCCCACGCGCGCATCGTGAAGATTGATACGTCCGCCGCTGAGAAGATGCCCGGCGTGCTGGCGGTTGTTACCGCCGCGGACTTCCCGAGCACTGTATCGGGCGACGTTGACACAGGCGAGGTCGAGATCGGCATCGTGTACCTTGCGAACCTCGTGATGGCGAGGCGGAAGGCGCTTTTCCAGGGCCACCCGGTGGCCGCGGTGGCTGCGACAGACCCGCACATCGCCGAGCAGGCGGCAGCCGCAGTGAAGGTGGAGTACGAACAACTGCCTGTGGTCACCGACCCCATCGCGGCCATGGCGCCGGGCGCACCGCTGTTGCATGAGGGCCTTGTGGCGCGGTCGCTTTCCGGTAAGTCGGACAGGCCCAGCAACATCTCGACCCACCTTGAGGCGCAGCGGGGCGACGTGGAGAAGGGGTTTAGTGAGTCCGACATCGTAGTCGAGCGCACGTTCCGCACGTCTATCGTGCACCAGGGGTACATTGAGCCCGAGGCGGAGACGGCGTGGTGGCAGCAGGACGGGCGGCTGACGGTCTGGGGCAATACTCAGGGCGCCTTTTCGCTGCGCGGCGGGTTGGCGAACCTGCTGGGGGTTGACCCCGGGAAGGTCACAGTCATACCTCTTGAGGTCGGCGGGGCCTTCGGCGGCAAGCTGGTGCCGAGGGTGTCGCCCGTAGCCGCGCTGTTATCGAAGAAGGCCGGGCGGCCTGTGAAGGTCGTCCTCAACCGCACCGAGGTCCTGCAGGCTACCGGCCCAGGCGCGGCGGCGGTCGTGACGCTCAAGGTTGGGGCGACGCGCGACGGCAAGCTGAAGGCGGGGCAGGCGCGCATTGTGTTCGCGGCCGGCGCGTTCCCAGGGGCGCCGGTCATCAGGGGGTTGCAGACCGTGTTTGCCTGCTACCAGCCCGAGAACATGCGTGTGGACGCTTACGACGTTGTCACGAACACGCCGCGCGTGGCGGCATACCGCGCGCCAGGCGCCACCGTGACGTCGTTCTGCACTGAGAGCGTGATGGACGAGATCGCACGCAAGCTGGACATGGACCCGCTGGACTTTCGCATCAAGAACGCATCGAAGACGGGCGACAAGTCGGTGGATGAGATCACATACAACCGACTGGGGATCGTCGAGATGCTGCAGGCGGCGAAGCAGCACCCCGCGTACACGACGCCGCTTGGACCTTCACCGCGCGGCTGGCCCCGGGGCCGCGGCGTGGGCATGGGCTGGTGGCCGTGCGGGATCGAGGTCTCGAGCGTGCGGCTGATGGTGAACCAGGACGGGTCGGTGGAGCTTGTGGCGGGGAACGTGGACCTGTCTGGCGTGCGGACGGGGCTGGTGCAAATTGCCGCTGAGACGCTGGGCATAGAGCCCGACGAGGTGCATGTCACGGTTGCCAATACTGACCAGGTGCCGTACACGGGGTCCAGCGCAGGGTCACGCGTGACGCGCGCCAACTCGGACGCCATCTACAGGGCCGGACAGGAAGTGCTTCGGCAGATGCGGGAGAAGGTGGCGCACAAGTGGGGCGTGAAGCCGGAGGCTGTCGAGTACGCGGTGCCCGCCGGAGGTGGGCCCGGGTCGTTCTACCTGCCGGACAGCCCGGAGAAGAAGTGGACGTTCAAGCAGGCCGGGAAGCAGGTGACGCAGCACGGTTCGAACGTGGTGGCGACGGCGTCGAACAACCCGAACATGCGCATGGCGAACGGCTACGCGCTGGACATCGCGGACGTCGAGGTTGACCCGGAGACGGGCAAGGTGCAGCTCCTGAAGTTCACGGCGTTCCAGGACGTGGGCCGCGTCGTGAACCCGACTCAGGCTGAGGGCCAGATGCAGGGCGGCGCGACGCAGGGCATCGGCTGGGCGATGAACGAGGAGTATGTGTACGACGACAGGGGCGTGCTGCGCAACGCGTCGCTGCTCGATTATCGCATGCCGACGGCGCTGGACCTGCCGATGATAGACACAGTGATACTGGAGACGCCCGCGGACGACGGGCCATTTGGTATCCGCGGCGTTGGCGAGCCGCCGATCATCCCGCCCGCGGGCGCGATCGCGAATGCGGTGGCAGACGCCACTGGTGCGCGCATATCGCAGTTGCCGCTTTCGCCTGAGCGTGTGTTCTGGGCGATGCGGGAGAAGGCGAAGGGCGGGTAGGGTTTGTGGCGCAAAAGGTCCCATCCAGCATATGAACACATCTCGCCCACCTGAAGGCGCGGCCGTAGCCGCCACAGGACCGGCGCGGCCCGGCGCGCCTGGAGCTCCAGCGCAGGGCGCCTGGCAGGGTCCCACGCTGAGCAGGCGCGAGGTCATGACAACGCTCGGCGGCGTCATGCTCGGTATGTTCCTGGCCGCGCTCGACCAGACGATTGTCGGCACCGCCATGCCGCGCATCATCGGGGACCTGGGCGGCTTCGACCGTTACACCTGGGTCACGACGAGCTACATCGTCGCTTCGACAGCCGTCGTCCTGCTCATTGGCCGACTTAGTGACATCTACGGCCGCAAGTGGTTGTACATCGCCTGCCTGGTCATCTTCCTGGTTGGCTCGGCCCTCTCCGGCGCATCGCAGAGCATGAACCAGTTGATCGCCTTCCGGGCCCTCCAGGGCGTCGGCGCAGGAGGCATGATGGGCCTCTCGTTCGCCACGATGGGCGACCTCTTCCCGCCTGCTGAGCGCGGCAAGTACCAGGGCGCGATAGCTGGCATGTTCGGGATTTCATCGGTCATCGGGCCAAGCCTGGGCGGCTCCATTACCGACAACCTTTCGTGGCACTGGGTCTTCTTCGTCAATTTGCCGCTGGGCGTGCCGGTTATCCTGCTGTTCTTGCGCTTCTTTCCAAAACCGGCGCAACGTGCTGGCGCCAGCAGAGTTGATTACCCCGGCGCGGCGGCCATGGTCCTGGCTGTGGTGTCCATCCTCCTCGGACTGTCGTGGGGCGGCGTGCAGTACGAATGGGGGTCGCCCCAGGTCATCGTTGCACTGGCGTTTGGCGCGGCGATGGCGGCAGCCTTCGTGGCCATCGAACTGCGTACTCCGGAGCCGATCCTCCCGCTGCACCTTTTCAAGGACCGCATAGTAGCTGTGTCGCTGATAGTGGCGTTCCTGACGGGCTTCGCCATGTTCGGGGCGATTATCTTCATGCCGCTGTTTTTCCAGGCCGTGCTGGGGTTTTCGGCGACATCGAGCGGCGGGTTCACGACCCCGATGAGCCTGGGCATAGTTGCGGGCGCCACCCTTTCAGGACAGGCGCTGTCCAGGTTGGGCGGCCACTACCGCACACAGGGCCTCATTGGGCTGGCGGTCATGGCAGCAGGCCTGACGGGGCTGACCCGGCTCTCGGCGGATACAAGCTTTGGCTATGCGATCGGGTTCGCAGTGGTGCTTGGCTTTGGCCTGGGCACGACTTTTCCGACGTTCACGATCGCCGTCCAAAACACGGTGCCGTTCAAGCACCTGGGTGTCGCCACCTCAGCGACGCAGTTCTTCCGGTCCGTGGGCGGCAGCCTGGGGTTGGCGCTACTCGGCGCCTTCATGGTGAGCAGGTTCGCCGCCGGGCTTGACACCGCGCTACCGCAGGCGGCGCGGGAGGCGTTGCCTCTGCAGCAGGTAGAGGCGCTGTCGTCGAACCCGAACGCCCTGCTAAACCCGGCAGGAGTGGAGGCCTTGCGCAGCGGCCTGGGCAAGCTGGGCGACCAGGCGGGGCCGGTGTATGAACAGACGGTCTCTGCCCTGAAGAGTTCGCTCGCCAGTTCGATAGGCGACGTCTTCACGGTCGCCCTTGCAGTTATAGCTGCGTCGTTTGTTGCCACGTTGCTGCTGAAGGAGGTCCCCCTGCAGCGGCGCGGCGCCCCAGGGCGTCCTGCGCCGGGCCAAGAGGCCGGACAGACCGCGGGCGCCGCACACTGAGTGCTGACAGTGGACATGTCAGGTAGCAGTCGGCGCCTGACATGTCCTGGGCGATGCAGGGGAGGGCCAAGGGCGGCTAGCGCGGCCCGCGTGGTTCAGCCACACGCAGTTGCTGCCGTGGCCTCCTGGCGAGCCGCGCTTCTACGACCGCCACGTCGTGTTCCAGGTCACTCAGGTCATACTGGGCGCTGACCTTGTGCTGGCGCGCGTAGTCCTGCATCTCCCAGAGAGCTGCCCCAGCTTCCGCGGCAGCACGCGCCAAGGTCAGTTTCCCTTCGCCGTATTGACGTGCGAAATGTTCCATCTTCCAACTCCCAACTGCCTTGCTTAGCAATTTACGGACGGTCGTTGACCGGTCACTCTGCTCAGCCTGCTCGATAAAGGCCAGGTCGGCGACCAGTTCTGGCGGCAACCTGGACCCCACCATCTGTTCCTTACGTGCCTTCATTTGGCGGCCTCCCTGGCCCTTCTCAGCACCTCGGCTACTACCAAAGGCGACAGCCACATGACACCGGCCAGCGCAGTTACAGCTTCCTCCAGGTCTGGGTAGCTGAGGATTCCCCTTCTGAATGCCTGATACAGCACCCCTGCAGTGCCGGTATATTCAACGCCGACCGTTCCTGCATGGACCCTCGCCTCTTTGTCATCGAGGACCACGGCAACGCCCAGGAGCCTGGCAACCGCAATGGACTCTGACTCCCCGCGGTGTAGCCTGGACTTATTCAAGAGGGCATTTGCCAACTCGATCTCTTCATCCGAAAGACGTACTTCCTTCATCCAGCCATCCCGCAAGCCGGCCCTGATGTGCGCCACCGTCGGGTTCCTGGTCTGCGCTTTCTCTCCGAGCACTTCGACAAGGACGGTTGGAGTGACGTCAACTCTCCCGTACAGTCTGGGCAACACGTTGAGGCGGCTAATCCTGGACAGGGCAATCAGGGCGCTTGCGTCGGTGACGATTGAGTTGTCCGGGTAGTAGTTCATGCGTTTCCATTTGGCGCAATGATAACATTTGTATCATATGTTGTCAATGCTGGTGGTCGGGTGTGCGCGGGGCAGCGTGCATCAACGGAGCGCCTTCGGTGGGGGCGTCGGGTGGCTGTCCTGCTCAGCCTGTCCGCATCTGGCCTCGTCTTGTCTGCGGCGTTACGCTTGAAGCATGGGCCTTTCAGAGTTCCTTTCCAGCCTCCCCGAAAGCGGCTCGGCGCCCCTAAGCCATAGCCTGCTCAGCGAACTGTCCGGCATTACTCAGGCTGAGGCGGACGAGCTGGCGCTGATATGGGAGGAGTGGCGTCCAGAGCGGTTGCGGAGTCTTTTTGAGAGGCTCGCGAGCCTTGTCGAGGACGACACCACTCTCGAATTTGAGGTCGTGTTCAAGTCAGGCCTCGTCGCCCCCGACCCCGAGGTGCGCAGGCTGGCTATAGCCGGACTGGCCGAAAGCACGGACCGCACGCTCGCAGAAAGGCTCGCGGAAGCGCTAGAGGCGGACACCGACGCGCGCGTCCGCGCTGCCGCTGCGGCCGGCATGTCCACCCTGTGCAGCCTGGCGGCGCAGGGCAAACTGCAGCGCCTGGACGCTGAACGCATGCGTCGCGCCCTGGTCCGGGCGTTGAGCCAGCCGTCCGAGGAGGCCGAAGTGCGCAGGCGCGCCCTTGAGACGGTTGCCGTCTTCGGCGGCGAAAAAGTCGCTTTGTGGATTGCCGACGCCTACGCGTCCCCGGACCCCAGGGTGCGGCAGAGCGCGGTGTTCGCGATGGGGCGCACAAGCAGCCCGCGCTGGCTCAAGCAAGTGACCGCAGAGCTGGACGCACCAGAGCCCGCAGTGCGATATGAAGCGGTCGTTGCCCTCGGTGAAATTGGCGAAGAAGAGCACGCGGCACTCCTGAGAGGCCCGCTGGATGACTCAGACCTCGCAGTGCAACTTGCCTCGGTAGGTTCCCTGGAAAAACTCGGCGGAGACCTGGCGAAGAAACTGCTCCGGCAGGCTGCGGACAGCCCCGAACCTGCGGTCGCCGATGCTGCACGTGAAGCCCTTGAGGTGGTCGAAGCGGAAGGTGGGCTGGAGGATGTCATAGGGCCGGAGATGCAGCGCCTGGGCGGTATGTACGGCGGACCGGCCGGGACCATCCCGTCCGATGATAGCGAAGGCTACGATGCCCCGGAAAGAGAAGGCTGGGGCAGGCTGCTGGAGCCAGCCCTCGGCAACGGCCACTCCCACGGGAGCGATGATGACGGCGAGCAGCCTGGTGCAGACGAGGGTGACGAGTAAAGGTCATCCAGAAATGGTGTCATTCCAATTGCCGTCGAGATACTGAAACAAGTTGGTAGTGTCTCAGTTTGAATTTCCTCTGTCCGATTCCAATGTCAAGCAGTAGTCCGCGAAGCCGACTGCTCGCCAGAACGCAATGCCAGTTGCGTTGCCAACCAGTACTTCAACACGAACCCGTTGACCTTTCCAAGCGGAAATGCGGAGCCAATCAATTGCTTCACGGCCCAATCCTTTGCGCCGGTGCTCTGGACGAACGAAGAACTGGCGGAGGTAAATCCATTCCCGATCAGGCATAAAGAGAGCATAGCCAATTGTTATTCCTGCACTCTCAAAGAGAACCGCGCTGTATCCGCTTTGAAGAAATTCACCCATGCGTGTTTCGAGTTCGGCAACGGTCATTCGGTTGCGGTGGCCCTCATCCCGAATCAACTGCTCGTTCATCTGAGCAAGCGTTGGCAAATCGGAGGTGGATGCAAAGCGGAACTGCATTGATATTAGACCCTCTGTTTGTTCGGCCCACGCGGTCCCGGCTTGGGCATGGCGCGGTCTGCCATCTCAATAATGTCTTCGCGGATTTCAAACTGACCCACTACCAACAAGTTTGCTCTGTTGACATTCACCACTGCCGTCATTCCGAAGCCCGTAGGGCTGAGGAATCTGCAGTGGAACAACCTCTACGGTTTAGTCGGCCCACCACCCCAGGTCCCTCGCTTCGCTCGGGACGACGGTGTCCCAGGCGAGCATGTCAACAGTGCGAAACAAGTTCAGGATGGCATGTCGACAGGTTCAGGATGATATTTTCTGGATGACCTCTGGCAAATCAGTCCAGTAACAGATCAGTCCAGCGTGTCTGCCCGGTGAAACGCCAGCACCGCAGCGCCGAGGAGGCTGGCGTCGTCTCCCAGCCTGGTCACGGAAAGGGGAACGCCGCGTTCTTTGTAGCGCGGCAATGAGTGCGTTTGCACAGCCGCCTTCACGCGGCCCATCCAGGGTTTCAAGCCCTCTACAACGCCTCCTCCGATGACAAGCGCCTCGGGGTCCAGAATGTTCAGCAGGCCGCCCAGGCCGATGCCAATGTTCTCGATGGCTGTGTCCAGGACGTGCTGCGCCATGGCGTCGCCCGCGGCCGCGGCCTCAAAGACTTCCCTGCTGGTGATGTGGGCAGGATCGCCGTGGAGCCTGGTCTTCTCGCCCGACCGCACTTTAGCTGCGGCCATGCGGGCGATTGCCGGGCCTGACGCGTTGCCCTCAAAGCAGCCATCGCAGCCCACGTTGCACCTCAGCCCGCCCGGGCGGACGGTGACGTGGCCAGCTTCACCCGCGCCGCCTGTGGACCCGGTCACCATCTCACCATTGGCGAAGATGCCGGCGCCGATGCCGGTACTAATGGTCACGTAGACCAGGTTTTTCGCACCCTGGTGCTCGCCGTAGCGTGTTTCGGCGAGAGCAGCCAGCGTGGCGTCGTGCCCTATCCAGACGTTCAGGCCAGTCACTTTGCCAAGCAGGGGCCGCATAGTGCGGCCGTGCCAGCCTGTCAGGTTTGGCGGGTGGTTGTAGGTGCCAGACGAAGGGTCTATCGGCCCGGCCGTCGAGACGCCGATGCCGACGATTGTTTCGCCGCTGGCATCCTTGCGGGCCTGTGCCACGAGGTCGCCGAGCCTGCCTGCAGCATCTTCAATGCCACGTTCAGGCGTGGTCGCGGCGGAATGGCGGGACACTACTTCTCCGGCGCGGCTCACCAGGGCGGCGCGCATGTTGGTGCCGCCAATATCGGCTGCGATGGCGTACCCGGTGATTGACTTCCTGTGATGCATGGACGTGAATCTTACCTCGCCCGGTCGCACACGGCGGGCCTTGGGGCCCTTCGACCTCCGCTTGCGCGGGGCGGGCAGGCTCAGGGCGAACGGCCCCCTCGGCTGCGCTCGGGGCGACGGGTGTTAGACTGCCGCGGCCAAGGTTATCAAGGAGGTAGCAGTGTCAACACAGGCCAGGGCCGGCCAGCGCCCGGCGCCGAGGAACTTGCCGCCCAACCCCTGCACCGCGCAGCGCATGCACCACGTTGGGATTGCCGTGAAGTCGCTGGAGGAAGCGGTGGCACGTTACAGGGGTCTTTTCGGCGCGGGCGAGCCGGTGTGGCACGAGTCTAAGGAGCGCAGCATCAAGGCAGCCGTGCTGAACGTGGGTGGCACGAACATCGAGCTATTGCAGCCCACGGGCCCCCAGAGCCCCTTCACGAAGTTCATTGCAGACCACGGCGAGGGGCTGCACCACATCTGCTTCGCGGTGCAGGACGTGAAGAAGGCCCGCGACTACATGCAGAAGCAGGGCGCCAAGCTCACGAACACGGAACCTGTAGCGGGGTTCAACGGCCACTTCGTGTTCACAGACCCCGCCTCGACTGGCGGCGTGCGCATCGAGCTGAGCCAGCTTTACCCGGACAAGACGGACACGTGAGGGCGGTGCGAGTGGCTGGCACGAGAATCCGAGGTTGTCCCGAATGTCAGCCGGGAGGGCAAGCAGCCGGAACCAGAACTTCTCCCTCACACGAGCCATCTCCCAGCGGCAGAGGGGAGTTCTGGACGAACTTCTATGACCACTGTGCACCAGATTGACCTTTCGTCAGTCCCGCACGGGCCCGGCCGGTCGGTTGACCTTGAAGCTAAGCGCAGGCGGGCGTGGGAGCGGCTGCTAACTGACGATGACCGCCGCGGCGCGATGGAGGCGTTTGGGCGGACCACAACTGGTTGGGACCTGCCGTGCCTGGAAGCGGGAGGGGCGTACGAGATTACGCTCTATGTCCTTGTTGTCACGGGCGCACGGCTCACGCCAGAGCAGGTGGCGTACCTGCTGGTCGCCAGGTGGTACCGCAACACGGACCCTAGCGCCGTCCGTGCGCGGCTTGCTGCGCTCGTCAGCAACGGCCACGTCCGCTGGACAAGAGACGGCCGCTATTACGCGACGACGGAGGGCGTGGAGTACTTGCGGGAGATCGAAAAGTTGTGGCTGGCGAGGCTGCGCGTGGCGCCTGAAAAGCGACCGTCTGCCGCGGTGGCGGCGCAGGCGTTGCGCCGTGCGGCAGTTGAAGCGAAGGCTGCGACAAGCGCGCGGGCGAAGCCTCCGTCGCCCTGAGAACAGCCGAGGGGCCCCTTACCGGTACGTGACATCACTACTCACGGACGAGGTTTCTCGGCTTTGTCCCTGCTGCCCAGAGACTCCGCTCGAAACGACGACCTCACCCCTCCCCAGGTTCCTCGCACCGCTCGGAATGACGGTTAGCCGCGTTAGCGGTAGGTCTCCGCGCTGTCAGCAGGCTTGAAGCCCACGGCCTTCTCGGCGTGCGAGATGTCCCAGAAACCCCACTTGTTGTCCGATACGCCGTAGAAGACGTCGAAGCCGAGTTTTGGCGCGGCGAGGCACCTGTCCACGAGCTGCGCCAGGTCACGGTGGCTGCACCACGTAGAGAAGTGGCGCACGGACTTCACGGGACTGTTGTGCGGGTTCACGGTGCCTATGCGCAGGCACGCCGCCTCGATGCCGTACTGCTCGAAGTAATAGCGCGCCAACGCCTCGCCGTAAGCCTTCGATGTGCCGTAATCGCCATCGGGCCTAATGGGCACGGTGTGGTCCACCTTCTTGACCTTCACCGGGTCGAGCCCCACGTAGTCGCCCTTGACGATGCGGCGGTAAGGCTCGTCGTTCTCGAACATCCCGACGGCGTGGTTCGAGCTGGCGAACACCACCCGCTTCACGCCTGAGGTGCGGCAGGCCTCCCAGACGTTGTGCGTGAGGACGATGTTGTTGGGCAGCACGCTGTCCCACGGCGCGTCCTGCCGCACATCTGCGGCCAGGTGAACGACCGCCTGGACGCTCTTGAACGCCGGCAGGATGGCCTCCACGCCCTCCGACGCGTCCACGACGAGCGTCGGCACGTCGGGCGCCTTCGGCTCCTTCACTCTGTCCAGCCCGCTGAACTGGTACTTGCTGGCGAGTGACCTGATGAGCATCGAGCCGATGAGGCCGCTGGAACCCGTGACGAGGACTTTTGGCAGTCGCGCCATCGTGTGGTCTCCTCTTGCACAAGTGGATGTATGCCATGGCCTTTGCGATAGGCAGACATGATACGTATGAATAAAAAGGAGCCGCCCCCGATCATTAGGACGGCTCTTGATTTCAGCGTCTGGCCATTAGGCCGACCGCCCATTAGTGCTTCTTGGCGGCGAGGGGGCCGATGCCGGCGTTGTTGCCCGGCGAGGAGGCCTTGTAGTCGTAGTCGTAGTTGACTTTGACGAACTCTTTCTGGTCGCCAGGCACCTGGTCTTCGGGGAAGATGGCGTTCACAGGACAGACCGGCTCGCAGGCGGCGCAGTCAATGCACTCTTCCGGGTTGATGTAGAGCTGGGGGTCGCCCGGCTTGGAGTAGATGCAGTCTACGGGGCAGACGTCAACGCAGGCGCCGTCGCGCACATCAACGCACGTCTTCGAAATGATGTAGGTCATCCAGTCAAGCTCCTAGCCCGAAGGCTGTCAGACCGCCGCAGAATTTCGGGCAACCGGGTGATTATAGGCAAACACAGCCTCGCGTGCTTGCGCAGGTGTCAGCGGCAGGTCTCGACGGTCGAGCCACTGCCTGCGTGTCCTCCAGAAAATCATCCGGAAGATCGGTCCAGACGGCAGGAGGGAACTTCTCCCTCACCCAGGCCCTCTCCCGCTGGGAGAGGGATCGTCCGGAAGCCTTCTAGTGCCTGCCGCAGCCGCCGCCACCGCAAGCGCAGCCGCCTGACTGGGCCTGTTCATCGGAGATTTCTTCGGCTTCCATCTCGCCGCCGTGACCGTGGCCACCCTGCCCTTCGCCACCACAGCCACACCCTCCTCCTCCGCAGGCGCAGCCGCCGCCAGCGAGGTTGGGGTTGGAGATCACGAAGCCTGACCGCTGGAAGCCTTCAACATAATCAACGCTGGCGCCATCGAGCAGTGGAAGGCTGTCCTGGTCAACCAGCGCCTTGAGCCAGCCCTGTTCGACGACCTGGTCGTTCTCCGAAGGGGCCTCTTCCAGGCCGAACACGTACTCGATGCCGCCGCGCGGCGTAGAGCTGACTGCGATACGCAGGTATGACTCCAGGGCGCCCTGCTCCTTGAGCACTTCCTGGAGCTTCAAAGCGGCAGCATCAGTGAACACGACAGCTGGCTTGTTCTCAGTGACCATTCTGGCCTCCATGGAAAAACAACTCCGACGTCTCAGTGTATGCGCGTCTTGCCGCCTGCGGAAGGAGGCCGGTACACACCGGGGCTTTACACGCATTCTATGCGAAAAAAGCCGCGACTGGCGGCCCGCTGACCGGCGGGCGCCCGATGTTGCGCGATAAGGCCTCATCAGTAGTAATATTGCGGATTGGAATGCAGCGGGCGGCAACCGAGTCGAAATCCGCCGGTAATACCTTAAAGTCTTTACGCGAACGGAGGCAGCCCGTCGGGCCAAAACGGCCTGCGATGGGGTGAAATTGTCTTATGGCTATACCTCGGGACCACATGGACGAACTGGACCGCAAGATAATCGCCCTGCTTGAACGCAACGGCAGGGCATCGAACGCACGCATCGCCCGCGACGTGGGCGTAAGCGAAGGCACGGTGCGTCGCAGGCTAAAGAGGCTGGTGCACGATAAGATCATCAACGTCATCGCATTGCCGGACCCCCGGAAGCTGGGGTATGAGTCCGAGGCGCTGATTGGCATTCAGGTAGACCCGGACAAGATTGACCAGGTGGCCAACAAAGTCGCCGAGCTGGAAAGCACCCGCTGGGTGGCTGTGACCACCGGCACCTATGACGTCTTCGCATGGGCCACGCTGCCCAACGCCGAGGAGCTGGGGCGCTTCCTGCGCGAGAAGGTGGGCACTATTCAGGGCGTCCGGAGGACGGAGACGTTCGTCAACCTGGCAGTGAAGAAGCGCGAGTACGGGATACCGGTCTAGGCGGTCCTGAAACAAGTTCAGGATGACATTAGGGCCGGGGGTTGAGTGGGTGATGCAGTCGACTATCACCACAAGGGTAGGGGTCATCGGCCGTTTCAGACGGCTGAGCATAGCTGGCGACCCCGGTCCGTCGCTCTTCGAGGCGTTGTTCCCTGCGGCGACGTGGCAGCATAAGCTGGCCGCAGCCGCGCTGTTCATCGGCATTACCACTGCGTTCGCCAGGGTCCGCTTCTTCCTGCCGGACAACCCGGTCCCAATCACCTTGCAGACGTTTGGTGTGTTGATGACGGGGGCAGTGCTTGGGTGGCGGTGGGGGCTGGTATCGGCGTGTGGCTACTACCTGCTCGGGATGGCTGGCGCGCCCGTGTTTCAGGGCGGCGGCAACGGCTGGAAGTACGTCACCGGCGCAACTGGCGGCTACCTGCTCGGGTTCATCCTGGCCGCGTACGTGACCGGCTATCTGACACAGCACGGCTGGAGCCGGGGCCGGGCGCTGTGGCCCATCGCCATCGGCGCGCTGGCCGTGTATGCGCCTGCGCTGGTATGGCTGAGCGTCTTCAACCTTGGCTGGCCCTCCCCTGGGAAGATGTTTTCGAGCGCCGTCTACCCATACATACCTGGGGACCTGCTGAAACTGCTGGCTGCCGGCCTGGCCACGGGCCTCTTGTGGCGTGCGGCAGACTGGCCGGCGAAGGGCCACGGGCCCGACACAAATACCCGCGCCCGCTGAGACCGCGGGCGAGCCACACTCTGTTCCCTTGCTCCCCGTCCCCCGGGAAGCGGGGTTTCCAGACAATGACACCCTGGTAAGGCGTGTGCCGTCCCTGCGCCTTTCGCTGACTTGGAGGCCTCCTATGTATAAGACCCATGACTGCGGCGAGCCCAGGCTCGAGCATGTTGGCAAACGCATAACCGTCGCCGGATGGGTGCACCGCCGCCGCGACCACGGCAACCTGATCTTCATTGACCTGCGAGACCGCTCGGGCCTGCTCCAGACGGTCTTCAACCCACAGGTGTCTGACTCGGCCCACGAGACGGCCAACACGCTGCGTTCGGAGTGGGTTGCCCAGGTAAGCGGCGAGGTGGTCAGGCGCAAGCCTGGCGCAGAGAACCCTAAGCTTGGCACGGGCGACATCGAGCTTGCTGCCGACTCGATCACCATTCTCAACTGGTCGAAGACGCCGCCGTTTGAGGTGGGCGACGAGACGCCGCCGGACGAGGAGGTGCGCCTGCGGTACCGCTTCCTGGACCTGCGGCGCCCGCGCATGCTCGAACTGCTGCGGATGCGCCATAAGGTCACGCACACGATCTGGGACTACATGGAGGCGAACGGGTTCATTCAGGTCGAAACGCCCATCATGTTGAAATCCACGCCAGAAGGGGCGCGGGACTATGTGGTGCCCAGCCGGGTCCACCCCGGCATGTTCTTCGCGCTGCCGCAGTCGCCCCAGCAGCTCAAGCAGATACTCATGGTCTCGGGCGTTGAACGCTACTTTCAGATAGCGCACTGCTTCCGTGACGAGGACCTGCGGGCGGACAGGCAGCCTGAGCACACACAGCTTGACATGGAGATGAGCTTCGTCCACCAGGAAGACGTGCACAGGGTAGTCGAAGGCCTGTATACCCGTATCGTGAGTGAAATCAGGCCAGAGTCCAGAGTGGTCAGCCCGTTCGCGCGGCTGTCGCACGACGAGGCGGTACGCCGTTTCGGCTCAGACAAGCCTGACCTCCGCTTCGGGATGGAGCTTGCGGACCTGACTGCCGTTGCGGCGAGGTCAGGGTTCAAGGTGTTCGAGGATGTGGTGAAGGCGGGCGGGGTGGTGAAGGCGCTCGCTGCTCCCGGCTGCGCGGGCTACTCGCGCAAGCAGACCGACGAGCTTGTAGACCTGGCGAAGAGCTCGGGCGCCAGGGGCCTCGTGACAATCGCTTTCGAGCCGGGGCCGGCTTCGGTGAGCCAGGTCACAGACGCAGGCGTGCGGTCGCCTATCAAGCAATACGTGTCGCTCGACGCAATCAAGGAGATAGGCCGTCTCACCAGCGCGAAACCCGGAGACCTGGTCTTGATCGTGGCCGCCAGCCCTAAAATTGTGGCAGTCACACTTAACAACCTGCGGAACATGCTGGGCCGCAGGCTCAAGCTCATTGACGACAATACGTTCCACTTCGCCTGGGTAACCGATTTCCCGATGTTTGAATGGGACGGCGAACGGCAGGGCTGGGAGTCTGCGCACAACCCGTTCAGCGCGCCCAAGGAGCAGGACGTCGAGTTCATGGAGTCGGACCCGGGCAAGGTACACGCGCAGCAGTACGACCTGGTGTGCAACGGCTGGGAGCTGGGGTCAGGGAGCATCCGCATACATCGGCCTGAGTTGTTGGCGAAGGTCTTTGGCATCATTGGCTACGGGACGGAGGACGTACGCATAAGGTTCGGCCACTTCCTGCGGGCGTTCGAATACGGCGTGCCGCCGCATGGCGGGATGGGCCTGGGACTCGACCGGCTGTGCGCCATCCTGGCAGGAGAGTCGTCCATACGGGAGGTGATCGCCTTCCCGAAGACGCAGACGGCGTCAGACCCGCTGTTCGAGTCGCCGGGGCCGATCTCGGACAAGCAGTTGAAGGAGTTGCACATACGCGTTACGGAGTGAACGGGGCTGCGAGTGACGGAGTGGCGGTGGCGCGCCTGGTACCTCGCCGCTCCGCGGGGCGCAGCCGGATGAGCCGTCTGGCGGGCCCGGAAAACCGGTGAGCTACAATAGTCTGCTGTTGAGCCAGTTTTTTGTTTGACCTGACTGCCTCCTGCCCAGTGCTCGTGGCACCCAGGCTTTTGCCGGGGAAGTTTCCGGGCGCGGGGGACAGGCGAGTAGACCCACTCAGGGGTATATGTTGAAAGTAACGCGGGGCGAAACAGTCGCCCGCCAGACAACGCTGCAGATCGAAGTCGAACCAGAGCGGGTAGACCAGCACCTGCAGAAGGCCTACCAGCGGCTTGTCCAGCGCACGCGGGTGCCCGGCTTCCGCCAGGGTAAAGCGCCCAGGCCCATCCTGGAGCGCTATGTGGGCCGGGAACACCTCCTGGAGGAGGCCCTTGAGTCCCTGGTACCCGAGGCCGTTGGTGAGGCCGTAAAAGCCGAGTCTCTCCAGCCAGCGGCTACTCCGAGGGTGTCCATTGTCGAACGGCAGCCAGTTGTCAAGCTGGAAGCTACCATCGCACTTGAACCTGCTGTGGTCCTGGGCGACTACACGTCGGTGCGTATCGTCCGGGACGAAGAGGCGGTAAAAGACGAAGATGTCGAGAAGGCCCTGGAGCGGGTCAGGGACGCCAATGGCACCTGGACGCCTGTTGAACGCGTGCTCCGGCTAGGTGACCTGGCGACGGTCACCGCCACGGGCCAGTCTGACGGCAAGCAGGTGCTGAACGCCCAGTCCACCGAGTTCCTGGCCGTTGAGGGCAGCACGTACCCGGTCAAGGGCTTCGCAGAGGCCCTGGCGGGCATGGCGCCCGAAGAGTCCCGGGAGTTTTCACTGACCTTCCCGGCGGACTATTCCCAGAAGGACCTGCAGGGCAAAGGGGCCCAGTTCAAGGTTACCCTCCACAGCCTCAAAGAGAAGGTCTTGCCCGCCCTTGACGATGAGCTGGCGAAGACGGTGGGTGAAGGCCTCCAGACGCTTGCAGAGCTACGCAACCGTGTTAGACAAAACATCGAAGCGCAAGCAGTGGAAGACGCGCGACGCTCAGTTGAGCGCCAGGTGCTCGACGCCCTGGTGGCTGGCGCCACGTTTGAGCTTCCGCCAATTGTGGTGGAGCACGAGGCTGACCACATCCTGTATGACCAGCAACAAGCCCTTGCCAGGTACAAGGTCCCCATCGAAGCCTATGTACGCAGCGTGGGCAAGGATGCCGGGCAGTTCGTCCAGGAGGCTCGCACGAGCGCGGAGGACCGCCTGAAGCGGTCCCTCGTGATCGAAAAGCTCGCCGAGTCTGAGGGTATTACCGTAAGCGAAGAGCAAGTGACCTCAGAAGTGGAAGCGCTCAAGGCCAGTGAACCTGACCGGAAAGGGCTAGACTCAGAAGAGGTGAGGGTGGCCGTCCGCCGCGCCTTGCGCCGCAAGGCTGCAATGGACAGGGCCTTTGAGATCGCGGGACAGGGCCACCTGGCTACCAGGGCCACGGTGCAGAATTGAAGCAGGCAGGCTAGTCCGCTGGCGCACACCCCGGCCAAAACGGGGTCCCCGGCGCACCAGAGAGGCAAAGTCAAGGAATGTCGAAGATCTACCGGCCAGAAAACATCATCCCCATGGTCATCGAGCAGGGAGCGCGCGGTGAGCGTGCGTTTGATATCTACTCCCTGCTCTTGAAAGAGCGGATCGTATTCCTGGGCACAGGCATCAATGACCAGGTGGCGAACCTGATCGTTGCGCAGTTGCTCTACCTGGCCCGCGAAGACCCGGACAAGGACATATCTCTTTATATCAACTCACCAGGCGGCGTTATCACCGCCGGCTTCGCCATCATGGACACGATGGACCACATACCGTGTGAGGTGTCCACCATCTGTGTGGGCTTGTGCGCCAGCATGGGCACTGTGCTGCTAACGGCAGGTGCAAAGGGCAAGCGCTTTGCGCTCCCAAATTCGACCATCCACATGCACCAGCCGCTGTCCGGCGTGCAGGGCCAGGCGTCTGACATAGAAATCCACGCACGCGAGATCCTGCGGTTGCAGGACAAGATCAGGCAGATCATTTCGGAGCGTTCCGGCCAGCCATATGACAAGGTGGCCCGGGACACAGACCGGGATTATTACCTGACCGCTGACCAGGCGGTCGAATACGGCCTCATAGACAACGTGCTCACGTCGCAGACAAGGGAGGCTAAGCCAGGCAAGGACGGAAAGTCGCCTAGATAGGCGGGGCTCACAGGAAACCTCGTTCGCCACAACAAGCCCGCAAGGGATTCCCGGCAGCAGGTAGAGAATGCCTTCCACCCCCCCGAACCGGCCCGAACGCCACGACAGCTACACATGCTCGTTTTGCGGCAAGCCGCAAGAGCAAGTGCGCAGGCTGATAGCTGGCCCGTCGAAGATTTTCATCTGCAACGAGTGCGTAGGCCGTTGCCAGCAGATCATCTCGGACGACAAACCGGCCGCCGGGCCCCAGGCCCGGCCCTCGACGCCCAAAGAGGTGTTCGAGCGCTTGAACGAATACGTGATCGGCCAGGACCGCGCTAAGCGGATGCTCTCGGTAGCCGTATACAACCACTACAAGCGCATCTGGTTCGGCACCGAGACCCCGGACATAGAGCTCCAGAAGACCAACATCCTGCTCGTCGGCCCAACAGGTTGCGGCAAGACGCACCTGGCGCAGACGCTGGCGAAGATACTGGACGTGCCGTTCTCGATTTCAGACGCCACGTCGCTCACCGAAGCGGGATACGTTGGCGAAGATGTCGAAAACATCCTACTGAGGCTCATCCAGAATGCCAACTTTGACCTGCCCAAGGCGGAGCAGGGCATCGTCTACATTGACGAGATAGACAAGATAGCGCGCAAGGGCGCCAACCCTTCAATCACACGCGACGTGTCAGGCGAGGGCGTGCAGCAGGGGCTGCTGAAGATCCTGGAGGGCACGGTGGCCAACGTGCCGCCCCAAGGCGGCCGGAAGCACCCGCACCAGGAGTTCATCCAGATTGACACATCGAACATCCTGTTCATCCTGGGCGGCGCGTTCGAGGGCCTGGACAAGATCATCCGCAAGCGGCTGGCCAAGGACAGAGTGACAATGGGCTTCGGGACGTTGAACGACCCGGCAGCACGCCAGGAAGCGGATTCCGCAGACTTCACCTATGTCACGCCAGACGACCTGCTCCAGTTCGGGTTCATCCCCGAGTTCGTCGGCAGGATGCCCCTCATCTGCGGCCTGACGGACCTTAAGAAGGATGAGCTGATACGGGTGCTCACCGTGCCTAAGAACGCGCTCTCCAAGCAGTACCAGGCGCTGTTCAAGATGGACGGCGTAGAGCTTGAGTTCACCCGTGAAGCGCTGGAGGCCACGGCAGACATGGCGCTGGCCCGCAAGACGGGCGCACGCGGCCTGAGGTCAATCGTCGAAGAGACGCTATTGGACGTGATGTACGAACTGCCTTCACTCAAGACCGCCCGCAAGTGCGTGGTCGAAAGAGACACGATCCTGAACGGCCGCTGGCCTGCGCTGCTCGATGAGCACGGCGTGCGGCTGGACAAGCAGTTCCCGACAAAGACGGCGGCTTAGCAATCGCCTGCAAAGCAAGTTCAACTCGAGGGGCGGCCAACTGGCTGCCCCTCTTGCTTTAGTGGATATTATCCAGGTATCACAGCGGGGTACTCAAGGGTCACCCTCTCTCTAACCCTCCCCCATCGAGGGGGAGGGGATTTCTGGATGTCCCCTATCTATCCGGCCCTGTCTACAGCCTGCGTCCATTTGAAGTGCGGCACGGCACTTCGGCTTCGTTCAGGGCAGGCGCCGTGCCCCTACGCTGAATATGGACGGGCCTTGGCGACGGCTTCTACCTCATGGGTAAGCTCAAGAGGCCGCCTGGCGCCTGCTTTCGTCACGTCCAGGCGCCCGTCTGCGACGGCGCGCAGCGTCTCGACCAGCAGGGGGCGCTCCCGCACAAGGCCTGCGTGCCTTATGGCCTTGAATAGAGGCAGGTCTTGGCCAGGCGCCTTCATAAGGTCAGGGACTGGCCTGTCAGCCGCTTCTGCCCACAGTGGGGCCCAGGACGGGCCTCTGAGGCTGAAACGGCAGTAGGTCAGGGCGGGGCCTTCATCCACCGCCTCGGTGACAACGTGGACCATGGCGCCGGTTTCATCTGCATACCTGGCGATCAGCTCCCATATGACCTGCTGCCACGTGCCCTTCGGCCCGCCCGGCAGCGCAGGGTGCAGGTTGACCATGTTGTACCTGCGGCAGAGTAGCGGGGCGATGAGCATGTACCCGGCGTTCACCACGAGGTCAGGCCGGTACTGCTCCAGCCGCTTCATCGCTTCCCGGTCGTAGGCGTCCCGCAGGTCCTCCCACGGCACGTTGCCGTGCGCCCTGCGAAACTGCTGCGACGACAGGTTCACGACGGGCATTCCGCGTGACTTGACGAGGCTGATGAACTGGTCTGACCCTTCGGCCTGCCCCTTCTCACGGTTGGTGAATACGAACTCGATGCGGGCGTTCAGGCGGCCGGAGCCGATGGCGTCCAGCGCGGCCAAGAGCAACCCGCGCGAGCCTTCGCCGCGTCCCGTGGAGAACCAGCCCAAGAGCAATGGGCGATTCGATGTTGTCATCCTGAGCAAATATCCAAAGGGCCGGAGTGAAGGACCCTTTTGACGTTTACTCGAGTCATGTCGCACCGGGACGGGAAAAGATTCTTCGGCCCCTTCAGGGCCTCAGAATGACATGGCCGGGCCTTAGGACTTTCCATCGCTGCCGTCCACGTCTTCTTCTTCCGGCCCGGCATCCACGAACGCCATCTGCTCTGCGAACTGGGACTGGAGGCGTGTGATGCGCAGCTCCGCCTTTGTCAGGAGCTCATTACAGCGGCGTGCGAGGCGCATACCTTCTTCATAAAGGCCCGTGGCCTCGTCGAGCGTGAGTTGCCCCGCTTCAAGCCGGCGTACCGACTCTTCGAGCTTGGTGAACGCCTGCTCAAACGTCTCGCGGGTGGCGGGCGCGTCTGCCTGAGAGGCGCGAGAGCTTCGTTTCAGTGGGCGTTCACTCATGGTTGCGAATACCATCTCGGCAGTGGAGCCCCTCACCCCCGCTTACGCGGGGGCAGGCTCCCGGCCCTCTCCCGGCGGGAGAGGGGACTTTTGGCGCAACACCTTCGGCGGGAGGGGTATATCGCCTAGGGGCCGCTGCCGCCAATTGTAGGCTAAGGGCCGGCAGTAACAGACTTCGTCTCGGCCTGGACCGTGCCCTCGGCGAGCATGACGGTAAGCGGGTCGCCGGGCTTCGTGTTGGTCGCCCGCCTCAGCACAGGGCCGTCCGTGATGCGGACGATGGCATATCCGCGTTCGAGTATCTGGGAAGGGCCGAGCGCATTCAGTGCGGCCTGCGCGGTACGCAGGGCCGCCGCCTTGCCTTCGATGAGCCTCGATGCCGCCAGGCCCGCAGAGCGCAGCAGGTCCTCGATACGGCGCCGAGGCACGTCAAGCTCGGGCGCACGGCCACCGAGCCTGTCCCGCGCCAACTCTAGCGCCAAGCGCGCCTCGCGCACCTGCCCGTCAAGGGATGCGCCCAGCGACTGGGCGTGCATCTTCACCTGCCGGGCGAGCTCCCGCCAGTCCGGGGCGATCAGCTCCGCCGCCGCAGACGGCGTGGGCGCGCGGATGTCGGCCACGAAGTCGGCAATAGTGAAATCGGTCTCGTGGCCTATGGCGCTGACCACGGGGACACGGCAGGCGAAGATGGCACGAGCAACAGCCTCGTCGTTGAAAGGCCACAGGTCTTCCAGCGAGCCCCCGCCCCTTGCGAGTATCGCGGCGTCGATGCCGGGGGCCGCGTTGACGGCCGCGAAGGCGCTGACGACGCCGGCGACGGCGGTCTCGCCCTGTACGGGTGTGGCTACTATCACGACTTCTCCCAAAGGGTAGCGGCGCCTCAGGACGTTGAGGATGTCCTGGATGACGGCCCCGGTGGGCGATGTGATGACCGCGATGCGCTGCGGGAAGCGCGGCAGCGGCCGTTTGCGCGCCTGGTCGAAGAGGCCTTCTGCCTCGAGCTTGCGCTTCAGTTCCTCGAATGCAGCCTGGAGCGCGCCGAGCCCCACGGGTCGCACGGACGAGGTGTAGAGCTGCACTTCGCCGCGGGCGGGGTACAGGGAGATGCGGCCGCGGGCGAGGACCAGCGTGCCGTCCGCCAGGTAGTTGGCTCCGCGGCCGGGGGCGAACATGACGCAGCGCACGGTGGAGTTGGCGTCGCGCAGTGCGAAGTAGTGGTGGCCCGAGGCCGGCCTGCGGTAGCCGGACACCTCGCCGGTGATGGTAATGTCCGCCAGGACGGGGTCCGAGTCGAGGGCCTCTTTGAGGTACGCGTTGGCCTGGGAGACCGTGAACACGGTCTCTCCGGGGAGGGTGGGCAACAGGTCTTGTGCCATGGCAAGCGGGCGTCAGCGTATCAGTTGAGGGGTCTGACCTGACGTGGCTGCCTCGTTGTGCCCCTCACCCCAACCCTCTCCCACCGGGAGAGGGGACCCGCAGCAGACGACTACCTGCAACCTTGCGGCTACTCAGCCCTGCCCAGGTAGTGGCCGGTACGGGTGTCCACGCGTATTTGGTCGCCAGTGTTGATGAACAGAGGGACGTTCACCTTGACCCCGGTGTTCGTGAAGGCGGGCTTGGTGGCCGCGCTCGCGGTGTCGCCCCTGAACCCCGGGTCGGCCCGGGCGATGGTCAGCGTCACGGACGGGGGCACTTCGAGCGAGATTGGCGCGTCCTGGTAGAAGACGATCTCTATCGTGTCGCCCTCCACAATGTACCCCGCGTCGTCTCCCAGCTGCTCGGCAGCTATAGTGAACTGCTCGAACGACTGGCTGTCCATGAACGTGAATGAGCCTGCGTCTCGGTACAGGAACTGGGCCTTGCGCTTTTCGGTGGGCGCGGCGGTCAGTTTCTGGTTGGCGTTAAGTTTCTTCTCAAGGACGTTGCCTGTCTTCAGGTGCCGTACCTTGAGCGTGAGCGTTGGCGGGGCTTTCGGCGCAGAGCGGTGCTCAAATTGGACGACGGAGTAGACCTCGCCGTCGAGCAGGATGGTCATGTTGCGCCTTATTTCGCCTGCGCTGAGGGTCAAGTCAGTGGCGCTCCTGTGGTGTTGGGGGCAAGAACGGCCTGCCACTCGGAGTTATGCTGGAGCCTGTTGCCGGGCTGACCGTGGCTGAGTCGAGCAGCCGACGCATAGCAAGACATCAAGCAAGGGGCGTGCCGTGCCGAATGTTCACTTGCGCTCCCGGCCCTCGCGGTCAGTCCGTCTGGGGAGCGATCCGATGACCCAGGCTAACAGTGTGAGTAGCACCAGTATGGACATGGCGACCTGCACCACGGATACGAAATAGGCGAGGCGAGTTACTGGTTCCATTGGCGCGCCAAGCAAAGCAGATTGGCGGAGGCTGGAGTAAACGGCGTCCCACAGGTGCCCGACTGGCCTTGCGAATTCATCGCCTACCACGTAGACGGCTAATGCAAAGATGACCACTATCTCGACGTAGTTCACAAATCCGAGGAGTAAGCTCCGCTGTGGCGAGGCGGCGGGCTTCGCTCCTTCTCGCAAGGCGTCGAACACGACGACGTTCCCGACCGCCTGCAAAATGTCTGCCAGGCGATACCCGAAGATGACCCCCAAGAGCACGAGCCACAAGACGCCCGCATCTCCTGGACTCTTGCTGAAGATGGCCGTCAGGGCCAGGGCAATCACCTCTAAGGCGAGCCAAGAGATCACGTAGACATCCACAACGGCGTCCCCTTGGCGGAACCTCTGAACCAAGCGCAGCAGAGACGCCTGTTTGAAGTACCCGAACGCCTTTTCCCCCCACCCCAGCAGCAGTCCAGGGCGGTTTTCAGCCAAATCTGCGCCCTCCTTTCCGGTTGGCGGCAGTATAGTCCATTCACCTGACGCGCTCCATATCTCGCGAAGTCTCGCCCTGTCAGGCCTCGACAGTTCGCGGTCTTGAAGCCTCGTGTCTCATCGTCGGGGAGAGGTGTGCCGCGAGTTCCGGTACTGCCAGCGCCTGCCAATAACCTCTTCGTCGCTTCCCGCTTGAGCCTTCACGCGGCCTTTGGCAGGGAATCTTGTCCTTCGCGCCCTGGGCCTGCCGAGGTGCCTGCCCTGAACTCGCACGGGCCAGCCCGGCCTTTGTGCGCTGAGACTGCAGGAGAGCGACGAGTCTTCGGCTATCCACCCGCACTGCGAAACGGCGCGGCTACTCTGCGCGCTCTACGTAATCGCCGGTGCGGGTGTCTATCTTGATCTTCTGGCCTTCGTTGACGAAGAAGGGGACGTTCAGGCGCAGGCCGGTATCGGTCACCGCGGGCTTGGTGTTGCCGGCCTGAGTGTCGCCCCGGAAGCTCGGCTCCGTCTGCTTGATGGTCAGCACGACGGTCGTTGGCATCTCGATGACAACGGGTTCGCCCTGGTACAGGCGGACGCCGCACTGGGCGCCCTCGACCAGGTAGTTCACGGCGTCGCCCGCCGACTCCTGGGTAACGGGGAACTGCTCGAACGTTTCGTTGTCCATGAACACCAGGCTGTCGCCGTCGCGGTAGAGGTACTGGCAGGCGCGTAGCTCGGTGGGCGCGGCGGTCAGGTTTATTTTGGCGTTCATAGTCTTCTCAAGCACCTTGCCTGTGCGCAGGTTCTTGAGGCGGAGCGTCATGGTGGGCGCCGCATGGGGCGCTTTGCGGTGGTTGTACTCGACGACGCGCCATACTTCGCCGTCCAGGAGGATCGTCGTGTTCCTTCGCAGGTCGCCCCAGCTGAGTGTCATCCGTTGCCCCTGGCTCCATTGTGCGGCATCGTCCGGACTACGCCGCTCGTCCTGATTGACGGCATAGTCAGCCGCAGCCTTGTATGTTACGCGAAGGTGAAGGTTGCGAGGCGGTGGTCAGAACTTCATTTTGGGTGCTTTGCTCAGGACGCGCGCTTTGCCGCCCTCGAGCACGACCACGTCCTCTATGCGCACGCCGCCCCAGCCGGTGAGGTAGATGCCTGGCTCGATGGTGAACGCCATGCCGTCTTCGAGCTTGCCGGGGCTGTTCGGGCCGACTCCGGGGCTCTCGTGCACCTCCAGGCCCACGCCGTGGCCCAGGCTGTGGCCGAAGGCGTCGCCGTAGCCAGCCTCCTGGATCACCTTGCGGGCGATGGCGTCGCACTCTGCGCCCGTCATGCCGGGCCGCACCATCTCGATGGCGGCGAGCTGTGCCGCGAGCACGGTGTCATAGACCTTCTTCGACTGCGCGTCAGGCTTGCCGAGCACGATGGTGCGGGTGAGGTCAGAGCAGTAGCCCTCGTAGCGCGCGCCCATGTCAATGACTATGGTCTGGCCCTCCCGCAGCACGTCCTTGCCGGCGCGGTGGTGAGGGCGGGCGGCGTTGGGCCCGGCGGCAATGATGGTGTCGAACGAGATTGCTTCGGCGCCCTGCCTGCGGACAGACTGTTCGATCTCCCAGGCCACCTGCTCCTCGGTCATGCCGGGCGCGAGCTTCTTCGAGACCTCCGTGAACGCCCGGTCGCCGACATGGATGGACTTCGAGAGGACCTTGATCTCCTCGGCGTCCTTGACCGCGCGCAGGCCCAGCGTAATGCCTTGCGTGGGGCGCATCTGCACGTCCTGCGGCGTGTCCTTGGCCTCTGCAAAGGCCTGCTTGAGGCGGTCGAACTGGGTGACGGTGAGGTTGTCGGCCTCGTAGCCCACGAGCCTGGCCCCGGCTTCAGCGCAGAGCTTCGGGAGCCATTCCAGCTTGCCGCCTATCTGGTCCACCCTGTAGCCGGGCGCCTGGAGGCCTGCCTGCTCGGTGTAGCGGAAGTCCGTGCAAAGGACCGCCGACCGTGGTGTGATGAAGAGCCAGCCCGCGGTGCCAACGAAGCCGGAGAGGTAGCGCCGGTTCTCGCCGTTTGAGATGAGGATGGCGTCGAGCTTTTCCTGTTCGAGCTTTGCGCGCAGGCGGTCGAGGCGGACCGGGTACTTGAAACCGTCAGGCATTGAGCGGTGTCTCCGTGTGTGGGCGTGTGGTTGTCATTCTGGGCCGGAGGCTGTGCAGAGGCAGCAGCGCAGAATCTTTTCCGAACCGCAAAACAATCTGGCGCTGCCTAGAAAAGGTTCTTCACTCCGTGGCCTTGTGGGCCACTTCGCTCAGAATGACACGCCTCAGGGTGTCACTTGGCGGATGCGACGAGGAAGTCCAGGGCGTAAAGATACCCGCGCCAGCCGAGCCCGGCTACCTGTCCCTTCGCAAACGTGGCGAAGACCGAGTGCCGCCTGAATTCTTCGCGGGCATGGATGTTAGACAGGTGGACTTCGACGAACGGCAGCTTCGTGTCGAGCAGGGCGTCGAGGATTGAATACCCCACGCCAGTAAGAGCGCCGGCGTTGATGATGACGCCTGACGCGCCGATTGCGTTCGCCTGGACCCAGTCCACGATGGCGCCTTCATGGTTCGACTGGAAGAAAGCCACGTCGGCGCCCAGCTCGCGGGCGCGCTCCTTGACCTCAGCCTCGACCTCCGGCAGGGTTTTCGACCCGTAGTGGCCGGGGTCGCGCTTGCCGAGGTTGTTCAGGTTGGGACCGTTGATGATGAGGTACTTGGGCATGGCGTATGCGCGGGGCGGAGCTGGTGTACAGGTTGCCGTGGTGCCGGCGTCTTCTTTTCTTAAGGTACACCAGGCCGGGGGAGGGCCAATGCTCCGGCACGCGGTGTCCGACGGCCTGCCGTGTTGGCGCCTATGACACGGCAGCGCGAAGTGACTGACCGCAGCCGGACTGGCCTGCCACAGCTCGAGGCATGGCGTGCGAGACGTGTAGTGTCGCACTGGACAAATGATGCGGCATGGCGAACACCCGCACCACACGTCATGCCACTGATCGCCGCCTGGTTCAGTATGCGCTGCCCGGCACAGGTGGAAACTTGAAACGGCGCCTATGCATGACACCGTGCCCTTGAGCGCTCTGCAGGGACGCGCATATGATGGCGTGAACGGCCAAGACAGACTGGGGGACAGATATGACACAGCAAGCAAGCGACAACGCGGTCAGCATCCGGCAAAATGCCTCACCACCTTATGTGAGTCATTTGTTGTTTCAAGAGGCCTGCAACTCACCTATATCTGAGAATGGGATGCCACTCGAGTTACCCGCGTTGTGGCGTGCCAGGTATGGCGATACAGCCGGAGCGCAGCTTGTGGCAGCCTTCAGGTTCCTTGGCCTGCTCGATGGCGATGGGCCTTCAGAAGCACTTAAGGGTATTGCCGCTTCAACAGGTGACAGCCGCAAGCCATTGCTGCTGGACGTACTGCGGAGGTCTTATGGCGCTGTGCCATTCGAGAAGCTGTCGGCCGCGTCGCTGACTGACCTGAGGCAGTGGTTCACAGCGTATCCTCTGGCTGGTCACACGCAGCGCAAGGCTATATCGTTCCTCCTCAATGCGGCGCGTGCCTGCGGCCAGACGTTGTCGTCAGAACTGGCACGGAGTGTGAGGAGCAAGGTTGCAGGCGATGTGGCAGGTTATGCGCGAGGCGGCGTACTGACGCGGGGGAAACCCCTCCACAGCGGACGGCAACAGCGGCCGGCAGGCAGGCGCGGCGCCGGGCCTGTTGGCGAGGAGACCTATAACGTGAGAACTGTGAAACTGGCCAGCGGGGGCACCGTGACGGTGACGCTAGACCTGGACCTGTTCGAGCTTTCGCCGGACGATAAGGAGTTTGTCCTAAAGCTTGTGGCGCTGGTAAGGGACTATGGGAAGACGGGGCCTGTCACCACCCCGGCAGGGTCAGTGACCAACGGCCACGCCGTGGCAAGGTAAAGGGCGATGCAACAGCCGACGCGGCTGTTTCACCGTCTCGTCCGGTTATGCCGTCATTCCCGTGTAAGCGGGAAGGTGGATTCACTCGACCCGCACACAAGCGGCTGCCATCGGGAGTTGGACTGCGGACCCCGGATTCTCGCGTAAGCGGGAATGGCGGCGGCGAAACAAGTTCAGGATGACATTTTCCGGTTGGCCGCCACACTTGAGCGGCGCGCTATCGGCGCCATGCCGCACCCTGTGCTGGCGCAACCTTCGCACGAGGGTGTGCGGCCAGGTAGACCTTCCTCGCCTGCGCAGCTGAGACATGTGTGTAGACCTGCGTCGTAGCCGGGCTGGAATGGCCGAGCAGGTCCTGTACCACTCGCAGGTCTGCGCCGCCGTCCAGTAGGTGCGTCGCAAAGCTATGGCGCAGTGTGTGGGTGTGGAAATCCGGGTCAAGGCCCGCCAGCAAGGCGCAACGCTTCACAGTCTCCTGGATGCTGCGGACCGACAGGCGCCCTCCGTACTGGTTCAAAAACACCGCGTCGCCGCTGACGCGACCGGCCCATTGAGGCCGCACCTCGGCCAGGTAGCGGGACAGCCACTCGACCGCGGGCCGGCCCAACAGTACGACGCGCATCTTCGAGCCTTTGCCTACAACCCGGACCTCCCTGCCGTTCAGGTCAAGAGCAGCCGTATCCAACGAGTGCGCCTCGCTCACGCGCAGCCCTGCGGCATAAAGGACCTCCAACAGAGCCCTGTCCCTGACGCCACCAGGCTTCAGCGTGTCCGGCGCGGAGAGGAGGCGCTCCACCTCTTGCGAGGAGGCCACGCCAGGCAAACGGCGTTCGAGTTTTGGTGATGTCACCTGGCGGGTGTCGTCTTTTTGGACTTCGCCGCGGGCACGCAGGAACTGGTAAAAGACGCGCAGGGCAGTGAGCTTCCTGGACGTGCTGGCGCGCACATAGCCGATCTCGATGAGCCAAGCGAGGTACGAGCGTAGAAACAGCCTGTCTGCTCTGGCGAAGCCGGATGCGCCCTTCATCTTGAGAAACTCGAGGAAGGGCACGAGGTCGTTAAGGTAGTTCCGGACGGTCAACGGCGCAAGCTGACGCTCGGCTTCAAGGTGCGAACTGTATGCGCGCAGCGTCGGCCTCCACTGCGTGCCTTCAAGCGCGTAGGCAAGGCCGGGGATGGATGGCGCTGTCATGGCACTCGAGTCCCTGGACATGACGCTAGGCCCCGGCGGCCACGGGCTCCTCTGCGCTCTCCGGGGCAGGAGCGGTACCCTCCGCGCCGCCTTCCCCGCCGGAGCGGTTCCCCGTGTACTCGCACTTGGTGCACTTGACGCGGCCGCGTCCCGAGGCGATCAGCAGGCCGCCACATTCCGGGCAGGGGTCTTTTTGCGGCCTGTGGCCCACAAGGAAGTCGCACGCAGGGTACTTGTTGCAGCCCCAGAAGGCGTTGCCGCGGCGGTTCTTCTTCTCGGAAAGCTCGCCCTGGCCGCACTTCGGGCAGGTCACGCCAGTCAGTTTCTGGATGGGGCGTGCGTTCTTGCAGTCCGGGAAGCCGGAGCACGACATGAACTTGCCGAAACGGCCGCTGCGTATCACCATGGGTCGTTCGCACTTCTCGCATATCTCGTTTGTCGCCTCGACCAGGGCTTCCCTTGGCACGCGCGGGACGTTTTTCGCGCTCTCTATCTTGCCGTGGAACGGGCCGTAGAAGTCTTTTAGTACCGGTACCCATTCCTTGTCACCGTTTGCAATTGCGTCCAGCCGGGACTCCATCTCCGCGGTGAACCCGGGGTCCATGACGTCCGGGAAGTTGGCGGTAAGGAGGTCGCAGACGGCAAGGCCCAGCTTGGTGGGCAGGAAGCGGTTCTTCTCTCTTGTCACGTAGTCCCGCTCTGCGATTGTGCCAACAATCGACGCGTAAGTGCTGGGCCGGCCGATGCCTTTTTCCTCCAGTGCGCGTATCAGCATGGCCTCAGAGAAGCGGTGCGGCGGCTGCGTGAACTTCTGGTCCGTCTTCACGCCGTCCAGCTTCAGAGGCTCACCCTCAGTGAGGGGCGGGAGCTCGCGGGACTCGTCCTCTTCCTCGTGGTCGTCTTTGGCCTCTATGTACAGCGTGCGGAAACCTGGGAAGCGCACGATAGAGCCTGTGGCCCGGACGGTGTAGGTGCGGCCTGCCGGAGCTTTGGCCTCGATGTCCGCGGACGTGGAGTCCAGCACTGCATCAGTCATCTGGCTGGCGATGGTGCGCTTCCAGACAAGCTCGTAAAGCCTCAACTGGTCGGCTGACAGGTAGTCCTTCACGTCTGCCGGAGTGAAGAACATGGCCGTGGGACGGATGGCCTCGTGTGCCTCCTGCGCGCTCGCGCTCTTCGTCTTATATCTGCGGTGCGGCCCGGCGTACTCTGCCCCCCAGCGCTGGCGGATGTAGTCCTGAGCGTCTTTCAGTGCCGATTCAGCCAGGTTCGTGGAGTCGGTACGCATGTATGTGATGAGGCCCACTGGCTCTCCGCCGCCCACCTGTATGCCCTCGTACAGTTCCTGGGCGATGCGCATCGTCCGCTGAGCGCCCATGTGTAAGGCACGGGCTGACTCCTGCTGGAGCGTGCTCGTTGTGAAGGGTGCATGCGGTTTCTGGTGGATTTCACGCTGCTTCATCTCGGCGACTGTGTATGACGCGGCGCGCAGGTCTTCGGCGATGGCGGTAGCGCGCGACTGGCCTGGCACACGAGGCTTGCCCGTTTCGCCAGGCGCTGCCTGCAACAGGGCCTTAATGTGCTTGGGCGCCTGCTTGCCGTCTGGCTGCTGGCCTAGCTTTTCCAGCTCGACCGAGATGACCCAGTACTCTTCGGGCTTGAACGCTTCGATCTCGCGCTCTCGGTCAACAATGAGGCGAAGAGCGACGGACTGCACGCGGCCGGCGGAAAGGCCCCGGCGCACCTTGGCCCACAGCACCGGGCTCAGCTCGTAGCCGACGATACGGTCCAGCACGCGCCGTGCCTGTTGGGCGTTCACCAGACGCATGTCAATGTCACGCGGAGAGCTGAACGCTTCCTCTACTGCGTGCTTGGTGATTTCGTGGAAGACGACCCGCTTGAGGTCGCGTCCGTTCTTCTTCAGGTGCGCCGCTTCGACCAGGTGCCACGAGATCGCTTCACCCTCGCGGTCGGGGTCCGTTGCGAGGAAGACGGTTTTTGCGCCTGTGGCCGCCTTTTTGATTTCGTCCAGGACGGCAGTGCGCCCCTGCACCAGGTGGTACTCGGGCTTGAAGCCGTGCTCGATGTCCACGCCCATGTGGCCCTGCGGCAGGTCACGCACATGGCCCATAGAGGCCTTGACGATGAACTTGCTGCCCAGGAAGCGGCCGACCGTCCTCGCCTTTGCGGGCGATTCGACGATGACCAGTGATTTACCGTTCCGTTCTGTCAATTTCTACCTTTGCGCCCCGCATGCCCGCATTTGAGCATGCGCCAGTCCACTGTTGTGTTATGACCTGCGAGAAGTCCGGGGGCGTTCAGCGTCTGCTACGAACTGCATGGGCCCCGTCTGCCTGACCGTGCCGCGTAGCTCGAGCATTGTCAGCACCGAGCTTACTGTGGCCGCAGGCAACCCCGTTGAACGGGTAATGTCATCCACGTATGCCGGACCGTCTGCCATCGCCTGTAGGACCAGCCCCTCGTAACTATCCTTTGTAACACCTCTGTCCAGCGCGGCAGCGTCACTCCGTGTTAACGGAGTGGGGGTTGCAGCCCGACGGCTGGAGAGAGGCCGCGAGGCGTTTTTGCGCTCCGTCGCGTCTGCTGGTTGGCCCATAACGGCGATGTTCAGTTCTTCAAGCACGTCCTGACAGTCCGACACGAGTTTTGCGCCCTGCTGGATGAGCCAGTTCGAGCCGTTGCTTTTTGGCGATAGCACGCTGCCAGGCACAGCGAAAACCTCCCGGTCCTGTTCGAGCGCCCACTTCACGGTGATCATTGCTCCGCTATCCATGTCAGCTTCTACGACAAGAACCCCCAGTGATATGCCGCTTATTACGCGGTTGCGCCGCGGGAAGTGCTCAGCTTTGGGCCTCATGCCGAGCGGGTATTCCGAAATGACTGCACCGTGTTCGGCGATGCTCCCGGCGAGTGTTGTGTGCTCCGGCGGATATATGCTGTTTAGCCCGCCGCCCATAATGGCGACAGTGCGACCACCGGCGTCTATCGCCGCCTGGTGCGCCAGGCCGTCTATGCCGCGCGCCATGCCGCTGACCACGGTTACTCCAGCTGTTGCCAGGTCATAGGAGAGCCTGCGGGCAATCTCACGTCCTTCCACGGTTGGGCTCCGAGTACCTACGACCGCGACTGCGCGCTGGTCAGCAGCTAGCAGGGTTCCCTTTAAGTAGATGACGCTCGGCGGGTCGTAGGTTTCAGCGAGCCGTGGCGGGTAATCCGGCGACCGCCTGTGGACGGGCTTTACGCGCGCCTTTTCAAGCCGGTCCATTTCGGCATCGGGGTCAATCCTGGCGCGCTCGGTGATTACTTCTTCAACTGTTTTTTGGTCCAGGCCGGCGGCCAGCAGGTCAGTCCGGGAGGCTTGCCAGGCGTGGTCCAATGTGCCGAAGCGCGTTTCGAGCTTGCCGAACCTCACAGGCCCTAGCCCCGAGACGCGGTGCAGCGCTACCCAGTATTTGAGGTCATCCATATGCTCCAGGCTCCAGGGGCAATGTTATGCGGTTGGACCACGTAGTGGGCGTGGCGGTGTCGCCCGGGCAATGCCCGCACCGCCCTGTGCCGGCGGCTTCACCTGTGGTTTTGGCATCGTGCCCGGTTGAAACTACCTCAGTTAGCGCTCACGACGAAGTTGAATTCGGCGCTGTCTGCGCTGGTCATGGTGACGACAAGAGCGGTGTCGAAGATCCTGTCGCTGGCGTTGCCGGCTGCCCCGTGGAAGAAGAGCTGCGATGTGAGCTCCGGACCGCCTGGCGCCTTCACCTTGACGTGGATGTGCAGCGTGCGGCCCGGATACTCGCCGGGCATCACAGTCTCAAGCCGGTACCCGCCGTCTTTATCCGTGAACTGGTGCCCGCGCAGCCCGTAGCCCGCGTTGTCGTATGCGCCGTTGCCGTCGGCCTGCCAGAAATCTAGCCAGGCGCCGGCGATAGGCTTGCAGTTTGTGTCGAGGACCTGGCCCGTCAATGTGAACGGGAAGCCGACGGTGCCCGGCTCGACAATGGAGCGCCGTTCAGGAGAACCTGGCGTGTAGTAGGGGCCTTCGGTCAAGGAAGGTGAAGGACGGCCCGTGCAGCCAGTGGCCTGGGCATCAGGCTGCGATGTGGCCGATGCGACCGCCGAAGATTGCGGACGAGGCGCGCTCGTTGAGGCTGAAGTTGGGTTAGCCTGCGCTGTCGCCTGCGTGCCGGTCTGGCCGCAAGACGCCAATGCCACCGCGGCGAGTAACCCGGTCACGGCGAATAAGAGGAAGCGCTTTATTTTGTTCAAGTTGCACCCCGATGAACTGGCAGGGCCTGCGGACAAGCTACGGTGCGATGTAGGCGACAGATTGCTGGCGCGTATGGCCAAACCGGGGTCCCGAAAAAAGGCGGGCCGCATCTAAAGCGCGCCGGTTCGCTGGGCATGTTTACAAGTGATGGCGGAGAGGGCGGGATTCGAACCCGCGATCCCGGTTACCCGGGATACACGCTCTCCAGGCGTGCCCATTCGGCCACTCTGGCACCTCTCCGCGTTAGTCTGCTGGCCCACGGTTGGCGTAGCCCACCGGCCTCCGGTCATTCGCAACCCTGGCGGAGAGGGCGGGATTCGAACCCGCGATACCGGAGACCGGTATACCGGTTTTCGAGACCGGCGCTTTCGGCCACTCAGCCACCTCTCCTGCGAAGTCCGAGTATAGCAACGGGGAGTTGCCCGGCCACGCTCTTGCGGTGACTAGAGGGCAAGATATCGCACACGGGCGGTGCAGGCGCAGCGCTCCTGGAGGCCGCTGCCTTGACACCCGGCGACGCGCCTCGATTAGGATGAGGGGTGACGCGCCTCGATAGGCCTCCGGACAGGGCACTGCGCGGGCGCGAAGCAACTGCATTATGCAGGCGCATGGCCTAAGAGCCCGCCCTCGGATGCAACATGACTAATGCTGAATGGGTGGGCGTAATCCTGGCGGCAGGCAAGGGCGTCAGGATGCGCTCCAGCACTCCGAAAACCCTACACCCCGTATGTGGCGCGCCGCTGCTCGCGCATGTCGCCGCAGCGATGCGAGGCGCCGGCCTGCGGCGCGTCGTCGCAGTGGCGTCGCCTACACTCAAGGACGACCCACGGTTTACTGAAGCGGCCGGCCCGGGTACGGCTATTGCAGTGCAGCATGAGCAGTTGGGCACCGCAGACGCGGTGCTGGCGGCGCGGGCGGCTTGCGCGAGGGCGAAGCAGGTCATCGTTGGCGCGGGCGATATGCCACTCGTGCAGGCCGAGACGGTCAAACGGATGATCGCCACACACGTAAAGAGGCGCGCTCTGGTCACGGTCCTGGTATCGCGCACGTCTCCGGCTGAGGGCCTCGGGCGCGTGCGGATAAACGCCGCGGGCGACCCTGTGGCGATCATTGAACAGAAAGAGGCGTCTGAAAGCGACCTTGCCCTGACTCACATCAACACAAGTTGGTACTGCTTTGATGCAGCATGGCTTTGGGGCACGCTCCCCGCGATCAAGCCACAGGGCAGCCGGGAGGCGTACCTGACAGACCTTGTGGCAAAGGCTGTCGCCTGCGGACGCACAGCCGCGGTGGAAGTGGCAGACCCGGTGGAGGCCTTCGGCGTGAACGACCGCGCTCAGTTGGCACGCGCCGAAGCCGCAATGAGGCAGCGGGTCTTATCACACTGGATGGCCGAGGGCGTTACTTTGCAGGACCCGGCTACGACATACATAGACGCAGGCGTGACCATCGGCCAGGACACGGTCATATTCGCTGGCGTACACCTGCGGGGGAAGACCTCTATAGGCCGCGGGTGTGAAGTAGGCCCCAACACAGTCCTCAGCGAATGCGTCATTGGCGTCAAGTCGAAGGTAATTGCTTCGTTTGGAGATGGGGCAAAGGTGGGCGACGAAGTGTCTGTGGGGCCGTACAGCCGCCTGCGGCCCGGCACTGTGATCGGCGACCGCGCCTACATAGGTAACTTTGCCGAAGTGAAGAACAGCAGGGTTGGCGAAGGGACGCACATTGGTCACTTCAGCTATGTAGGCGATTCTGAGCTGGGCAAGCGTGTAAACATCGGTGCAGGCACGGTGACTACAAACTTCGACGGCAAGAAGAAGAACCGTACTGTTATCGGAGACGGCGCCTACATCGGTTCGGCCAGTATGCTGGTGGCCCCGCGCACCGTTGGCAAGGGTGCGGCGACAGGTGCAGGGGCGATCGTTACGCGTGACATCCCTGACGGAGAGCTCTGGGTAGGCAACCCGGCGCGGTTCCTGCGGCGCTGGGAGAGCCTGCCGGCCGAGCTGGACCAATGACAGCCGCCGCAGTCGTCTCCTGGGTTGTGGTGGTCATCGCAGCCGCAGCGTACCTGACTGTTGCCGCAACAATCGCGACCTTTGGTGACAGGATGGCGGCGCTCCGTTTCTCAAGGCGTACTGACCAGGGCGAGGAGCAAATTGCGGAGCCCTTATACCTCGCCGGTCACACGCTCATCCTTGGTCGCGGAGTCCAGGCGGCGGCCTTGCTGTCAGGTGCGTTTGCGTTGTTCACCGCACTGGACAACACGCTCCCGGTCAGTTCCCCGGACGTTGGAAAATTAGCTGTTAGCGGGCTCACCGCACTAGCCGGCGCCACGGGGTTGCAGCTGATCGCTTGGGCCGTAACCGGGGGGTCTGAGACAGGGGCCAGGCGCTTGCTAGGTCCAGTGGCCACAGCGCTGAATTTCACATCAGGAGTCTCCTGGTTTTCGTGGCTCGGCCGCATTTCGAGGCTCTCGCCGGGCGGCGCACCGTCTGCGGGGACCCCGGGCCAGGCGGTGAGCGAAGCCCTCAAGGAGAACCTCGACTTCCTGGAGGAGTCAGGCATCCCGGTTGAACAGCATGAGCTCCGCATGATCCGTGGCATATTGCGCATGGACTCAGTGAAAGTGCGGGAGGTGATGCGGCCCCGGGTGGACATGGTGTCCGCCGGCGCGGACATGGTCGTTGATGACCTGACAGCGCTCGTGACTGAGACCAGTCACAGCAAACTGCCGGTCTTCGAGCGCACAGTGGACAACATCATCGGCATCGCGCACGCCCGGGACCTGCTGGCCGCCCACCGTGACGGCCGCGGCAAGACCATGAAAGCGCGCGAAATTGTGCGCCCGGCCCTTTTCGTACCGGAATCGCAGAGCCTTGAGCGGCTGCTAAGAGAATTCCAGGAGAAGCGGACAGGAATGGCGGTTGTGGTGGACGAGCACGGGGGCGTTTCGGGCTTGGTGACCAAGACGGACCTCATCGAGGAGATCGTCGGTACGCTCGGCGACGAATCAGGCGAAGAGCGGCCGGAGATGATGACGATGAGCGAGGGGGAGATGCTCCTTGACGGGCGCATCTCCATCGCCGACCTTAACCGGCTCCTCGGGACGTCGGTCCAGGCGAGCGGGTTCGATACGCTTGGAGGGCTTGTGTATCGCGAGCTGGGCAAGGTGCCCTCGCCCGGGGACACAATAACTGTTGACGGCCTGGCGATCACGGTGCAGACGACGACCGGGCGCAGGGTCCGCCAGGTGCGCGTGCGACGGATACCTGCTGAGCAGGTGGGGTCCGCCGTCTAGGCGCCTGGCAGGGCGGGCTGAAAATATCCCTCTCCCGCCGGGGGCCTTGCTTCTGAAGTCAGCCCTCTCGGCATAGACCCGGTCGCCCTGAGCTTGTCGAAGGGTGAACGGACCAGAACGGCCAAAACAAGAGGCGCTACGCAGTTACGCGTAGCGCCTCTTGTTTTCAAGTCCTGTTGCGTGCCCTGGACCTAGTCAGTTGCGTTCTTGTTGACGAGCGAGAATACGCCCCATGAAACCGTGTTCTGGTCGCCACTTGCACGCACGGTGAATGGTCCGCCAGCGACTGTCATCGAGGCTGGGATCCTCACGGTAGCGCTGAACGCCCCGGCCTGGTTGGCTACTGCCCGGCCAGCCGACACGACAAGCAAGATCACCGCACCACTGTCATTGTTGCCGATGATGCTGATGTTTTCGTTGGGCTTGAAGCCGCCGCCGATGATGATCGCCGTCGTGCCCGCCTGCTTCACCTCTACGAACCCAGCGGTGGAGGCGCCGGGGTCAACAACCAGCAGGGCAGAGGAGGAACCTGCTGTGCCAGCAGCACCGGCAGCGCCAGCAGGACCGGCAGGTCCCGCTGCGCCGGTGGCGCCGGCAGGGCCAGGAGGACCGGCGGGGCCTTGAGGTCCGGCAGGCCCAGGGTTACCTGGCGAGCCGGGGTTGCCGGGCAGTCCGGCAGCGCCGGGCTCACCCGGCAGGCCTGCTGGTCCCGCCGGACCGCGGCAGGCAATGAGCGAAGTGATCGCGACCATCGCGAGCAAAAGGATAAAGGCCTGTGGCCTTCTCCGGAACCAATCTGTCATCTGGCCCCGTCCTCCAATCGTGCCTCTTGGTTGAGAGTGCAGAATGACCAGCTCGCGGTGCGTCGCAAACAAGAGAACCAGGCGGACGACACAGCAAAAAACCACCTGCTGGCCTGGTGGTACGCCGTGAGCCATGTTAGGGCTGCCGTTTCGCGACTGTCAAGGTAGAACACTGTTGCGGAAAGTGATTTATTTGCAATAGTGGCCATTGGGGGCCGCACCCTTGTGTGGCCCAAAGGGGCGCCCAGCGGAGGCTGTTGGGCTCCGGCCAGCTTGCGAACAGCTTCAGAGGGCCCGGCATGTCATTCGGCAACGGCTCACGTCCATGCTAGACTTGCCATTGATATTTAAAGAGATAGAAAAACGCGGGGCCCAAAGGTGGCGCGCCGCAAGCGGCGTCAGTCTGAGTCGCCTTCCCCATTTCCCTGATCGGAGTTCCGGGAACTTTGCCACAACCGAACAAGACGGCCACCATCGAGGCGAACCGGACCAGTCCCACCGACACAGGTTCCGCTGAAGTCCAGATAGCGTTGCTGACAGGCCGGATCAATGGCCTGGCGGACCACTTCCGCGCGCACAGGCACGACCAGGCTGGCAGGCGGGGCCTGATCAAGATGGTGGGCCAGCGGCGCCGCCTGCTGCGCTACCTGCACCGCAAAGATGTGTCCAGCTATCAGGCTCTGGTGGACCGTCTGGGCCTCCGCAAGTGACTCAACGCCCCTCCGCAGGGGCGTTTTCTGTTTGTCCAACATTTGGACCGCGGGTACAGGCCTGCGGTATGTAGTTATGTCAGGAAGGGAAAATGGCGACATCGAAGTTCCAGATTGAGGCCGGTGGCCGTGTGCTTGAGATTGAGACGGGCCGCCTCGCAGGGCTTGCGGGCGGGGCCGTCACGGTCCGCTACGGCGACACCATGGTGCTGGTCACCGCCTGTGCGGCCAACGAGTCCAGGCAGGGGATTGACTTCTTCCCGCTCACGGTAGACGTTGCCGAGCGCATGTACGCCGCGGGCAAACTGCCTGGCGGCTTCTTTAAGAGGGAAGCCAGGCCCAGCACAGACGCCATCTTGATGGGGCGTCTCATAGACCGCCCGCTGCGGCCGCTCTTTCCAAAAGGGTTCCGCAACGAAGTCCAGTTGATCGCTACCATCCTCGCTGCAGACCGGGTCAATGCTCCGGACATCCTAGGAATCATCGGCGCTTCCGCTGCACTGACGATCTCCGACATACCGTTCGATGACCCCATCGGCGCGTGCACAATCGGCTTCATTGGCGGCGAGTTGGTCGTCAACCCCACTTACCAGGAGCTTGAAGAGAGCCTGCTGGACCTGACCGTTGCCGGCACTGCAGACGCCATCATGATGGTGGAAGCTGGCGCGAAATTTGTGCCGGAGAACGTACTCGTGGACGCTCTCCAGCTTGCGCAGGAAGTCAACGGCGAGATCGTCTCACTAATCCGCGAGATGCAGCAGAAGCTGGGCAAGGCCAAGTGGCCGGCGCCAAACGACAAGTCAGAGGCTGTTGTTGAAGTGGCTCGCTCACATATCGGGAGCCGCCTTGAGGACGCGCTGCGTCAGCCAGGCGGCAAACAGGAGCGTCACGACGCTGTTGAGGCATTGAAGAAAGAGATGCTGGCGGCGCTAAAGGGCGAGCACGATGAAAAGCTCCTGGCCGCCGCCTTTTCCGACATCGAGTCTGAAGTGGTGCGGAAAGGGATCCTCGATGAAGGACGCCGGCCTGACGGGCGCAAGCTTGATGAAATCCGGCCACTGTCATCGGAGGTCGGCTACCTGCCGCGCGTCCACGGTTCCGCCATATTCACACGCGGAGAAACTCAGGTGCTCAGCTCGGTCACGTTAGGCTCGCTCGGTGACCATCAGAAGCTGGACACCCTGTCGCCCGAAACCGCCAAGTACTTTATGCACCACTACAACTTCCCGCCGTTTTCGACTGGCGAAGTGGGCCGCGCTGGCTTCACTGGACGGCGGGAGATTGGCCACGGCGCGCTTGCGGAACGGGCGCTGCAGCCAGTTTTGCCAACGCCGGAGGAGTTTCCTTACACCGTCCGGGTTGTTTCTGAAGTGGTCAGCTCGAACGGCTCTACCTCAATGGCCAGCGTCTGCGCGAGCACATTGGCGCTAATGGACGCAGGCGTGCCGGTCAAGGCGCCGGTCGCCGGCATCGCCATGGGCCTCGTGAGCGGGCCGAACGGTCAGGCGGCAGTGCTGACAGACATCCAGGGGGCCGAAGACCACACGGGGGACATGGACTTCAAGGTGGCCGGTACAGCCCAGGGCGTGACAGCCCTTCAGATGGACATCAAGGTCAAGGGGATTGACTTCCGCGTGATGCAGCGGGCGCTGGAGCAGGCACGTGTTGCGCGGTTGCAGATACTTGACCACATTAACTCGACGATTTCCAAGCCGCGCGAGGACCTCAGCCCGTTTGCGCCGCGCATGCTGACGATCAAGATCCCGACAGACAAGATCGGCGCGGTCATCGGTCCCGGTGGGTCTGTCATACGCAAGATGATCGAGGAATTCGGCGTCACAATTGATATCGAGGACGATGGCTCGGTTGTGATCGGCTCGCCGGATAAGGAAGCAGCCGAGGCCGCGAAGGTCCAGATCGAGTCCATGACGCGCGGCGTTGAAGTGGGCCAGGTCTACAAGGGCAAGGTGGTCCGCATCATGCCGTTCGGCGCGTTCGTGCAGCTGCTCCCGGGCAAGGATGGCCTGGTGCACATATCTGAACTGTCTGACACGCGCGTGCCAAACGTAGAGTCGGTTGTGAAGCTCGGCGACCCACTGGAGGTGATGGTCACCAACGTTGACCACCTGGGCCGAGTTGACCTGTCCGCCCGCGCTGTCAATGAGCTCAAGCGGCGCGCTGCTGAGTCGGGTGGCAAGCTGGAGCCTGAGAAGTTGAATATCGAGGACTTCAAGGCGCGGCGCGGCAACGGTTCGCGGAGCGGGCCGGACATGGGTGGGCCCGACAGAGGGGGTCCCCCCGATCGTGGGGGCTTCCGCGACCGCGGTGACCGCGGCCGCCCCCCATGGCGCGGCGGCGATGACCGCCCGCGCGACGACCGGCCACGCGAGCCCCGGCGATACGAGGGCCGTGACGAAGAGGTCGCTGAGGCTCCACTCCCTCCTGCTCCGCCCCGTGAGGGCGCCAGGCGGCAGGTGGGTGGCTTCCGCGAAGGCCGTCGCACCCCGCCGCCTCCCCGGCGAGAGTAAGGACCGAGCCTGCTAGTCACAGCATTGGGGACCTGGCCCGGCGCACCTCCAACGCCGTAAGTTCCGTGTCATAATCGTCCCGCGTGCTGACAATAGTCTGCTGTGTGGCTGCGCGCCACGAGGCAGACGCTTTTTGGGCCGCGGGTGCGGGGCAATGTGGTCTCTGCGGCCATCACCCACACCATCTCCCAGCGGGAGAGGGGTTTTGGGATAGTCACCGAGGCGGACTCAGATGCAGGGAAAGAAACACCTTGTGGCGGTCAACGGCGTCCTGGGCAGGATGGGATCAACCGTGCTCGCCGCGGTATCAGCGGCGCCAGACATGGAGCCCGTTGGCGGCGCGGACGTCAAGGCTGCGGCCTCCACGCTCGCTCGGCCAGACGGCAAGGGCCAGCTGGCGCTGACCAGAGACCTGTCTGCGCTGTTCAAGGAGCGCAAGCCCCACGTCATTGTGGACTTTACGAATGGCGAAGCCGCCGTGCAGGCAATGGAGACGGCCATCTACGCCGGCGTCCGGGTAGTGTCGGGATCAACAGGCGTCAGGCCTGTGGAGCTTGAGCGCATCGGCAAGCTCGCCGCCCAGAAGAAGGTAGGGGTCATATCTGCGTCCAACTTCGCCCTGGGCGCAGTGCTGCTGGGGCACCTGGCCGGCATTGCTGCCAGGTACTTCGACTATGTAGACCTCATCGAAAGCCACCATGAGATGAAGGTGGACTCGCCCTCGGGCACGGCGCTGTCAATCGCCAGGGCGATGGCCCAGGGCAGGGGCAAGCCGTTCAAGAGCGTGGCCTCAGAGAAAGAGACGCTCGTTGGCACGAGGGGCGGCGTGCATGACGGGATAAACGTCCACTCAGCCCGTATGCCGGGCAGGGTGGCACGGCACGAAGTCGTCTTTGGCGCGACGGGCCAGACGTTGACCATTATCCACGACTCGATAAACCGGGAAAGCTTCATGCCCGGCGTACTCACAGCCATACGTCATGTGGCGACGATTGACCAGATGGTGGTGGGACTGGACAAGGTCCTCGGCCTGGAAAAATAGGCGAACAAAGGGCTGCAATCTGCCGCAGACCCCTCTAAACTTCGAGAGTGGCATTGCCTGCTTACAACGTGTCCAGCGGGCATGAAGACGCGGCATGGCGGAGGGCTATGACTGACAAAGCACTGAACATCGCTATCGTGGGCGCTACCGGAGCCGTTGGCCGGGTTGCGCTGCAGTTGCTTGCGGAGCGCAAGCACCCGGCGGGCCGCATCGTCGCGCTGGCATCAGCACGGTCGGAAGGCAAGAAGCTACCTTACCTTGGCGGGGAACTCACAGTCCGCGAGGCGAAGCCGGACCTGTTCGCCGGCGTAGACGTCGCCTTTATCTCGGCGTCATCGAAAGTGAGCAAGCTGCTCGCGCCGGAGGCGGTCAAATGGGGAGCGCTGGTTATTGACGATGGCTCAGCATTCCGCATGGAGCCGCACGTGCCGCTTGTCGTGCCCGAGGTGAACGGGCAGGACGTAGCGTGGCACCGCGGGATAATCTCCATCCCCAACTGCACGACTACACCCCTCACCATGGTCCTGGCAGCGCTGCGCAGCCTGAGCCCCATCGAACGCGTGACGGTCGCTACGTACCAGGCGGTGTCAGGCACAGGGGCGGCCGCCCAGGCGGAGCTGACCGAGCAGTCCAGAACGGTACTGGCGGGTCAACCGCTGCGGGCCGCGGTCTACCCGCACCAGATCGCCTTCAACGTGTTGCCGCAGGTGGACGATTTCGAGCCGGACGGCTACACAATAGAAGAGCACAAGATGGTGAATGAAACGCGCAAGATACTGCACCAGCCTGGCCTCCCACTTTCAGCCACTTGCGTACGAGTGCCGATTCAGGTCTCGCACAGCGAATCGGTACAGGTTGAATTCCAGTCCGCAGTCTCCGCGGGCGATGCGCGTGATGCGCTCGGCAGCTTTCCAGGCATCACAGTGCTGGACGATCCGGCTGACCGGGTCTACCCTATGCCACAACTGGCAGCAGGCAGGGACGAAGTGCTTGTGGGCCGTATCAGGAAGGACATGTCCCACCCGAACGGGCTTGTCCTGTGGCTTTCCTGCGACAACCTGCGCAAAGGAGCGGCCCTGAATGCGCTCCAGATCATGGACGAGGTTGTCCGCCGCAAATGCCTGAAACCCGCCGTGTTGAAGGTGTGACGGGCGCCTGGCGTATAGACCGGCCTGGCGGGAACAAGACAGAATCCCCGACGAGGGCGCACCAGGACCAGCAGCCCTCCAGAGGAGGTACCGGTGGCTGAGATCGGACGGCTCCTTACAGCAATGGTCACGCCGTTCAAAGAAAACGGCGACGTTAATTACCCCCAGGCGCGCAAGCTGGCCAGGGGGCTGCTCGATTCAGGCTCGGACGGCCTCGTCATCGGCGGCACGACAGGCGAAGCGCCTGCGATGACAGACGACGAGCGGCTCATGCTGTTCGCAGAGGTCAAAAAGGAAATCGGCACTCGCGGCGCGGTCATCGCAGGTACAACCGACAACAACACCCGCCGCTCAATTGAGATCTCAAAGGAAGCCGAGAAGCTCGGTGTGGACGGGCTGCTGCTCACCGTGCCGGCCTACAACAAGCCGCCACAGGAAGGCCTGTACCAGCACTTCAAGTCTATTGCTGACGCGATACACATACCCGGCATCTTGTACAACGTGCCGGGCCGCACCGCCCTGAATATGACGGCCGAGACGACGCTGCGCCTTGCCAAGGTCCCGAACATCGTGGGCGTCAAAGAGGCATCCTCGATGGCGGACCAGATCACGACGGTCATTGACCAGGCGCCAGCGGGCTTCAAGGTCTGGAGCGGAAACGACAACGAGACGTTCCCTGTAATGTGCGCAGGCGGCTACGGCATCGTGAGCGTGGCGTCGAACATCATTGGCCTGCAGATCAAGCGCATGATGGGGCTCATCCTGGAAGGCGAGATCGAGAAGGCGGCCAGGGAGCACCGGCGCATGCTGCCGATTTTCAACGCCCTCTTCTGGGTGACGAACCCTGTGCCCATAAAGTACGCCATGAACAGGGCGGGGTTTGACGTTGGCAAGCCAAGACTGCCCATGGTTGAGGCGGCCCTGGCGGATAAAAACTTCCCAGCGAAATTCGACGCCGTGATGGACAAGTACGATGTGGATCTGCCCGTGCCCGGCAAGACCGGCAAGGGCGCCAAACGCTGACCAGTTTAGCCAGAGTGACTGAGATGGGGCAGCCCCCAAAGTGGGGCTGCCCTGTTGTTTGAGATAGTTAGGAACTAGCTGCCGGCCAGCCGGTTTACTTTTGTCGGTCTATCGTGTGCGAGCACGAACCGGCTTGCGCCTACCTGACTGGAACAGGACGTGGGCAAGGCAGATAGCTTCCGGGACGAATGAATACATCCACTGACCCTGGTCAAGACAACATCCCCAGACTTGTGCTGGCGTTGAAGTCACGGGCACTCATCCTGGCGGCCACGTGCGGCTGGGTGGGACTGGCCCTGTTTCTTGCGACGTTGCCCAGGGTCCTGAGGGTCCCGTGGTTGCCTGCGAGGACATCGTCAGTCGCTGGACACGTAGGCACCCATGCCGTCCTAGCTGCCCTTGTGTACCTCGCAGTCAGGGGGCCGGGGGGTAGGCCGGGAGGGCGTCAGGCGGCGCTCGGCGCGGCGTTCACTGTATCGCTGACCCTTGGGCTGGCGCTGGAAGTCGCCCAGCTAGCGCTGTTAACTGAGCGAGGCTTTGAACTTGCCGACATTGTCGACAACTTGACCGGTGCTGCGCTCGGGGGCCTCACTGTTTTCGCCCTCGAAACGCGAGGTATCCCTGCACGCAGGCTCCAGGCTGGCATAGGCGCGATCTCGGTCGTCCTGATCAGCCTGGCCTCGGTGGCAGTAGTGGTGTGGGACCCGAGGCTCCCTTACCGCGGCGACCACTGGCACGCCCTGTACTCAATACGCATCTGCGGGGACCTGCTGCCAGCGATGGCCGGAACACAGGGCGGGGTCCACACACACGGTGACGGGGCCATACACATCCACCCGGTACAGGCAGCTGAGTCTGGGCGCAATGCCGACCTGGGCCTCTTCTTCCGCACATCGGGCGGCGAGCTTACAAATGAGCTCTTGAGGCTGCCTGGAGGCCGAACTGTGACTAACGGCGACCTTTGTGCTGACGGCAGGCCCGGGAAGTTATCCGCGTTAGTCAACGGCCGGCAAGTCTCACGGCCTGACCGCTATGTGCCGAGAGACAGAGACACGATAGAAGTGCGGTTCGGATAGCCAGCCACGTGTCGCTGCCGTGGTGGGGACAGGTGTGGTCCCTTCGCAATGGGACCAAACCGTGGCAGCAACAGTGGAGCCGTCGCGCCTGGAACAGACCACCGCGAACAGAAGTTCGGGTTATCCAACTCCCAAAGCTAACATCAGGCCCACACCACTAGCCGTCTGGCTCAGCAGCTTTACCCGCCGGAGTGTATTTGACTCCCACTTGTCGTGTGATGCTGTTCGTAGGCCACCCGGTCAGCTCCCGCCCTGTTGCGAGACTTCAATCGCGGCGCACCCGACGTTATTCACACACATGGCGGTTTCATCCGGCATGGTCTCCAACGGTTACAATCCATCTTCTCCCGGCCCTACCGGGACCTTCAGGTCCCCGGCGGACGAGGCGAGAGAGGCTGGGCTTGATATGCCTGCACGACTGCGAGAGCGGCGCAGGAAGCGCTATGCCCCTCCCACAGCCAGGCGGCAGCAGGGAGGGTTCCGGTCGGCGCTTAGAAATCCCCCGCCCGGGGCCATGAAGCTGCTTAGCATCGGCGTTGAGAAGGAAATCGCTGAGCAGGCAGTGATGGCGCTCCGGATGCGTTGGCCTGAGATGAAGGTGGATGCTGTAGAGCTGGGCGCGGCGGGCATTGAGGCCGGCCGCCGGCGCAACCCGGACGTGGTCATGGTGCAACGCACGTTCCAAGACGTGTCCCTTGATGATGTCCTTCGCGGCCTGAGGAAGCACACCGACAAGCCCATCATCGTCTGGGGCACTGAGCAGGGCGAGATGGAGGCGGTCAGGGCGCTTGAGCACGGCGCCGATGAATATGTGAGGCCACAGGTGGGGCTGATGGAACTTGTTGCCCGGACGATGGCCCTCCTGAGGCGAACGCAACTCTTTCCGTCTTCTGAAGGCGCGGCTGCCGCAACAAGCGGAAGCCTGCGGATCGACCCCGCGACGATGGGGGTTGAAAAGGACGGGCGCAAACTCAACCTGACGCCAACCGAGTTTAGGCTCCTCCTGGCGCTTATGAGGAACCGGGGCTCAACTGTGTCCCGGCGGTTCCTGGAGCAGCACCTCTGGGACAACCGTACGGACGCCCAGGCCCTTGTTAAGAAGTACGTGCAGAGGCTCAGGACCAAGCTTGGTGATGACCCAGAGGCGCCGGAGTGGATCGCCAATGTGCCGGGCACTGGCTACAGGTTTATCGGCCCGCCGGAACCAGCAGGAGCCCCGCTGCAAACAGCGGGGCCAAGAGTAGCCAGTTGAGTGCTCAGCGGGCCACGACGGAGCCCAAGCCAACCCCCGCCCAGAGTTAGGCGTGCGCGGAAACGGGAAGACCCTTCGGCGAGAATGGACGGAACTTAATGGTCACCAATATTCACCATTTGTAGAGTATTATTCACCGGTTGTTCACCATCATTTGACCGAGCGTTAACCCAGACGGCTGTTCACAAGTGAGACCGTGCTAAGCGCTCTGCCTGGAAGAGCCTCAGGAATGTCTCAGCACAGGGCGAAAAGTCATCACCGGGCCTCCGGACGGGCAAAGCGACGAGCACCAGAGGGTAAGGCATGGCAGCGCACTGGTTCATAGCAAAGAGCAAGCCTGGCAAAGAGCGGTATATGATCTCGGGCCTGACCCGCTGGGAGGTCGAGACTTTCTATCCGTACATCCGCCGGCCAGGCAAGCAGGGCAAGCTGGAGCCGCTGTTTTCGACCTATATCTTCTGCAAGTTCGACGATGCAGACCCCCGTTGGCAAGCCATCCGTTGGACACAGGGGCTCAGTTACTTCCTGACGGTCGACTCGAAGCTTTCGCAGCTTCCAGACTCCTTCATCGAATATCTCAAGGTGCGGACGAGGGACTGGAACGAAGGGTCCTTTCAGAGGACGTTCAGCCTCGGCCAAAGTGTGACGATTGTCAGCGGACCATTCGCCGGACTGGACGCTGTGTTCCAGACCTATGTCCCTTCAAGACAGCGTTGCCAGGTGCTCTTGCAGGCGGTCAGTGGGATAACTTCCGTTGAATTGCCGGAAATTGCCCTGGCAGAAGTTGGAAATGGCTGGCGGGCCAGGCTGGCATTCGACCAGGCCTGAAAACGGTGCGCGGCTCGTCCAGCGGCGGGACTGCTGGACTGGCGGCCCAGCGCAATGGACAACCAAGGTTGCGGGACAGAGCGTCAATTGAATCGGACGCACCGCTCAAGAAGCCAGGCCCGGCCCGGACGGCGGTAGCCTGCCCGTTCCCACGGCGACAAAACTCAATATGAGTGCAATACCAGCATGGAGCATGGCAAATCGGCAGTACAATCTGAAGTTGCGGTTGTGCAGATGTAGGGCACTTGGAGCGGCTGAATTATGTGCGGCATAGTTGGTTACGTGGGGCAGCGCGAAGCGCTGCCGATCCTTATTAGCTCACTCGAGCGAGTGACTTATCGCGGCTACGACTCGTACGGAGTCGCGGTCCTGAACGGCCACGGCATCGAGGCTTTCAAGCGCACAGGCGCGGTAGATGCGCGCAACGATACTCTCAACTTCAAGGGGACGGCGGGCATTGGCCACACCCGTTGGGCGACCGTTGGCGGGGTATCAGACCGGAACGCCCACCCTCACTTCGATTGCACCCACCGTCTGGCGCTGGTGCACAACGGGGATATAGACAACTACCGGGAGCTGAAGGAGCAGTTGGCGCGGCGCGGCCACACCTTTGAGTCTGAGACTGATAGCGAAGTCATCGTCCACCTTATCGAGGACAAGATGCGCAGTGGCCAAGAGCTGGTAGTAGCGGTGGAATCAGCTACTAAGGAGTTGGTTGGCTCGTACGCCATAGTGGTCCTTGAGCAGCAGACACGTCGTATGGCAGTGGCTCGCCGGGAAAGCCCGGTGGTCATCGGTCTTGGAGATGGTGAGTCTTACGTGGCCTCCGATGCCCCAGCCATCCTGCCCTATACTCACCGGGTCATTTATCCGGAAGACGGCGACGTGGCGGTCATCATGAGCGCTGGCGTAGACATCTGGCATGGTGGCGCCAGGGTTGACCGCTTGGTCCGCACTATTGACTGGGACGCCTCCCAGATCGAAAAGGGCGGCTATCAGCATTTCATGCTCAAGGAGACATTTGAGCAGCCTGATGCCATCCGCCACACCCTTGCTGCGAACCTGGATGCCCAGTTCGAAGTGCCCGTCGAGCAGCCCGGCCACACCGTATTCGTCGGGTGCGGCACATCGCTCCATGCCGGCATGGTGGGCGCCCACCTCATGTCACGCCTTGGCCAAGTGTCCACCTCTTCGGTAGCGGCTTCTGAGCTTTCCGAGGCCCCATTCCGGAAGGGGTCCGGGCTCGCAATAGCGATTTCGCAGTCTGGCGAGACTGCGGACACGATCACAGCGGTGAAGAAACTCACGGCCGCTGGCTACAAGTCTCTGGCAGTGACAAACGTGCGTCACAGTAGCATTGCACGCCTTGCGGACACTGTCATGTATACCCAGGCAGGGCCTGAAGTTGCGGTGGTGGCTACCAAGACTTTCACTTCGCAGGTCGTGACGCTTGCGGTGCTTGCCGCGAGGATGTTTGGAGGCAGCGAAAAGTCCAACGCGCTGTTGGAAGGGCTCAGGGCGCTTCCAGGCCGGGTGCAACAGACCCTTGCGCGCGCAGAGCAGCTTCGGGCGGCCGGGGAGGCGCTGGCGCAGTACGACAACATGTTCATAGTGGGCAAGGGAGTGGGTTACCTGGTAGCGCTCGAAGCGGCGCTGAAGTTCAAGGAAGTGGCGTACCTGCATGCGGAGGGCGTGCCTGCAGGGGAGCTTAAGCACGGTGCTTTCGCCCTGTTGGACGAGCGGACGCCCGTGTTGGCGATTGTGGCCGATGATGAAAACAAGGTCCGGATGCTGACTGCGCTGCGAGAAATCAGGGCCCGCAAGGCGCCTGTCGTCGTCCTGACAGACGGGCCGGCCGGCGAGCTGGACGGCATCGCGTCCAGCGTGGTCGCACTACCGAAGGCTGAGGATGGCTTGCGCGCGGTCGTGTTCACGGTTGCGGCGCAGCTCATGTCTTACTACTGCGCGCTGACCCGGGAGTTGCCGATAGACCGGCCGCGCAACCTGGCCAAGAGCGTAACTGTCCCGTAACGGCCAGGCGTGCACATTTCCTGGTGTGATTGGCCTGTGCAGTTCTTCCTGGTGGGCCTTGAGTCCCTTGCGGGACCGGACAAGAGACCCGATATGTGGTCTGGCCCGGGATGATCACAAGATTCACCCTGTGGCGCGTCATGATGGTCCGTTCGTGGCGACAGATGCACGACTTTCCTGATATTCATTTCCTATGCCTCGCCCTGACTGGGCCCGGACCAGCCTGAGACGATCAACTTGACGGTGAACGGGAGCACAAAATTGCGCGAGATGGGGCCGGCACACACGATGAATGGATACCTTCCAAAGATTGTTGTCATTGGCGGCGGGAGCGGGTCGTCCGTCTTGCTGCGCGGCCTGAAGAACCACCCCGCCTCCGTATCTTCTGTCGTCACTGTATTCGATAGCGGCGGCAGTTCTGGCCTGCTGACGGACGAATTCGGTTACCTGCCGTTTGGCGACCTGCGGCAGTGTCTGCTGGCTTTGAGCGATGAGTCCGAAGGAACAGCGACGATCCGTTCAGCGCTGGACTTCCGTTTCAGTAAAGACAGCAGCCTGAACGGACACAGCATGGGCAACCTGTTGCTGGCAGCGCTAACCACTTTGCGTCACGACGTCGAAGGCGCAGTGGACGAGCTCTCGGCAATGCTGAGGATCAAAGGCGCCGTATTGCCAGTGGCGCTCAAACATGCCGACCTGTGCGCGGAGCTCGAGGACGGCTCGGTGGTCAGGTCAGAATCTGCCATAGACCTGCGGGGGAATAACAAACCACATATCAGCCGGGTATTTATTGACCCAGTTGTGCAGGCGAACCCACGGGCAGTGAAAGCCGTTCAAGAGGCCGACGTCATCGTGCTCGGCCCAGGCGACCTTTACACCAGCATCGTCCCCAACTTACTACCCGAGGGCATGGCAAGCGCGGTAAAAAGCGCCACAGGCAAGCTAGTTTTTATCTGCAACCTGATGACCAAGCCTGGCGAGACTGAAGGCTACAAAGCATCTGACTTTGCATCCCAGGTCGTGCAGTACGCAGGACGAGGCATGGATGCCATGGTGGTGAACACCGGAGAAATAAGCGGCGCGGCGAGGGCCAGGTACGCAGAGGTTGGCGCAGAGCCGGTGTTTGTGGACACACGTGGCCTGGCGAGATATTCGGCGAACGTAATAGAAGGTGACTTCGTGCACCAGGGGCCCTTGCTCCGGCACGACGCAGCCAGGTTGGCCCGTACTGTTCTTGGTCTCGCTAGCCGGAAGCAGTTCACGGCAGGCCTGCGGGGCCGTATTGGCAGCAATATCGTGGCGGCGCCTGCGGGGCCCATGGCACGCGGCGCGTAGGTCAGCCGACTTGTCTGGACCCGGGGGGCTCACCAGTGGTCCGGGCGTACAGAGTGTGCCTCAATATTGGATTGGCTTGCGCCAGGCTCAACTTAGCAGGACAGTCCGAAACATTTCTGTACATACCTGGTGTGTGAACCTCTGCACGAATGTGGCTGTGGCAACCCTCGCAGTGTAGGCGGTACGACGAATGGCAATGGTGAGGCTTCAAAAGATAAGCCCAGCAGGCACTCTGGCGGGGAGCAGGTCCGGCCAGGAAGTCCGGATGATCGTCCCTTCGCGCGGCTGGCATTTCATTGACTGGCAGGAACTGTGGCGGTACCGGGACCTCTTCTATTTTCTCGTCATGAGAGGCATGAAAGTCAGGTATGCCCAGTCGGTGTTGGGAGTTGGCTGGGCAGTTGTCCAACCGGTCTTCACGATGGTTATTTTCACGGTCGTCTTCGGTACGGTCGCAAAAGTCAGCTCAGATGGTGCGCCGTATGCGGTGTTCAGCTACGTCGCCTTGGTCCCGTGGACTTACTTTTCGAACGCGCTAACTGACGCATCAGGAAGCCTTGTCAAGAATTCCAACCTCATTAGCAAGGTCTATTTCCCTCGGCTGATCATGCCCCTGTCGGGGGTTGCAGGAAAGCTCATTGATTTCGCCATCGCTATGACATTAGTGGCGGGGCTGATGGTCTGGTACCGGATCACACCCACCCCCTGGGTGGGTGTCACACCGTTCCTGGTGTTTCTGGTAATTCTGACTGCGGCGGGCATGGGTTCGCTACTTGCGGCACTCGCCGTCCAGTATCGGGACGTGAACTACGGTATAGGCTTCGCGGTCCAAATGCTGATGTTTGCCTCGCCGGTCGTATACCCAGTCAGCCTGCTGCCGGAACGGCTGCGCCTGGTCTATGCGCTGAACCCCATGTCGGGCGTCATCGAAGGGTTCAGGGCGGCGTACCTGGGCACGCAACCCATGCCGTGGGACATGCTTGCTGTTGGCGCCGGCAGTGCCCTGGCAATTGCAGTCCTTGGCGTCACGTACTTCCGGCGCATGGAGCGCAATTTCTCTGACGTCGCGTAAAACCAACGAGTCTGGCCGGGGTCTTATGACTGACTTTGCCATCAAGGTAGAAGAGCTCTCCAAGCGTTACAGGATCGGCGCGAAGAAGCGGCGCGATAAATCTTTCGCCAGCGCTGCGGCGAATGCGCTTAGCTACCCGCTTCACAACCTGCAGCGCCTCCGGGAGCTGACCTCATTCGGCGAGCACCGCCAGAATGGGCGGGCGGCGAGCGACATCATCTGGGCGTTGAAGGACGTCTCATTCGAGGTCAAGCAAGGCGAAGCGCTCGGTGTAATCGGGCGCAACGGGTCGGGCAAGTCGACGTTGCTAAAGGTCCTATCCAGGATCACGGAACCAACGGAAGGCCGTGTACTCGTGAGGGGCAGCGTCGCCAGCCTGCTAGAGGTGGGCACAGGTTTCCACCCCGAGCTCACGGGCCGGGACAATGTGTACCTGAACGGCGCGATCCTCGGCATGACGAAGCGGGACATTGACCGTAGATTCGATGAGATCGTGGCCTTCTCGGGCGTCGAGCAGTTCATTGATACGCCGGTCAAACGCTACTCAAGCGGAATGAAGGTCAGGCTCGCATTCGCAGTCGCGGCGCACGTAGAGCCGGATATCCTGATCATTGACGAGGTCCTGGCAGTGGGCGACGCCGAGTTCCAGGAGAAGTGTCTGGGCAAAATGGAGTCCGTCACAGGAGAGGGCAGGACCGTGGTCTTTGTAAGCCACGACCTTGACGCGGTGCAGAGGTTTTGCTCGCGTGTGCTCTTACTTGCTGACGGGGCGGTGGCGTGCGACGACGCACCCAGCAAGGCCGTGGCGAAGTACATGGAGACGAGCCAGGCCATGAGGCGATACTCGCGGTATGACGCGGATGGCAACTCCACGCCTAGCGAGGAAGGCATCCAGGTTGTCCGCGCCAGGGTGACATCAGGCGGCGAGTTCCGACCGGAAGGCGTCCCGAGCGGCAGCCCGCTTGAGTTTGAGGTCACCTGTCTGGTCCCAAAGCAGATTCAGCTGCCTGACTTTGCGATCGGGATAGACACATTGACCGGACACAGGGTTGCACGGTTCTTTTCAGGGACCGGCAACCTCAATGGAGCCGCTGGCCGAGTAGGGCCTGGAGAGTTCACATACCGGTGCGTGGTGCCAGACCTCAAATTGGTCCCTGACGACTACCTCGTTACGCTGAACGCTATGCGTCATGGTGCCAGCCTTGCCAAAGTAGAACATGCCCTGACGATCAAGGTGCTTGACAGGCAATTCAGCAAGCGCGCAGGGGTCCGGGACGGAGTCGTGCGCGCAGATGAAACATGGGAGATTCCTGGCGGTCTGCCGGTGCTCGCGCGCCAGGGACAACGAGACTAATTCAGTCCGTCCAACCAGCATTTGGCGCTCAAGGGGATCTCAATGGCGATTAGGAACCTGTTGCCTATCATGAATCGTTCAACTGACAACGCGCACTGGCATTCGCAGCCATACACATCTACTGCCGCGCCAATCATCGTCGGTGGTTGCGGGCGGAGCGGCACTACGCTAATGCGTGTCATTCTGGACTCTCACAAGAACATTTGCTGCGGCCCCGAGAGCGGCTTGTTTCTGCATGGCGCTCAGAAAACTCTAAATGTGGAACGACTTGCCTTTGGCTTTGATCTGCCTGCTGGTCAGATTGGTCGGCTGCAAAAGACAAGTGGCTCATTGGCCCAATTCATCGATCAGTTCTTTAGCACCTATTCGGTTGCTTCTGGAAAGTCGCGATGGGCGGAGAAAACTCCCAAGAACGTAACTGTCATTCCATATATATTTGAGCATTTTCCGTCCGCGCGATTCATCCACATGATACGTGACGGACGGGACACCGCCTGTTCGCTTCGGACACATCCCCGTTACAAAGTGGTCGACGGTCAACTCACGCCAACTAACATACGCAATCCCTGGATTGAATGTGTCAGCCGTTGGGTGGAAGATGTAAGGTCCGGTCTGAAGTGGCGTAATGACGCACGCTACATCGAGATTCGCTACGAAGATCTTGTGATGCAGCCAGAGCATGAACTTCGCAAGCTGATGGCGTTTCTGGACGAACCTTGGGACGAGGATATGCTGAAATTCTATGAGAAAAGTGGCGTTTCTCGTGATGTCACTAAATTTCCGCAAAATCCTGAGGCCACGGAGCCAATCTACAATTCCTCAGTAAACAAATGGCGTACTGAGATGACGATCGAAGAGTCGAATGTGTTCAAGAAACGTGCAGGAGATCTGCTTGTGACACTTGGATACGCATCTGATAATCAATGGCGGCCATTCGCGGGCCAGCCTCAAGCGAGTGAAGTTCTGGTTTCACAACAGAACGACAGGTCCTGAAGCGAACAGTCCAGGTGGTTTAGGTGACGGGGCTTGGAATTGATCAGGCTAGCAAGGTCATGATGATACTCACCAAAGCGCGCCGTAAGATAGCGAAGATGGTTGGAGGGGCGTCCGCGTTCGAAGCAAGTCCAGTACGAGATAATTCACTTGACAGTCCACTGTGGAATGTTTCGGGGATGGGTGACGCTTTTGAATTGAAATGGAACGGAATCCCATGCGTTTTCACGCTGTCTACAGGCCGAGTTGGAACGATGACGCTAGCCGCTATGCTTCGCTCATCACAAACAGTGCAAGCTGTTCACGAGCCGTTCCCGAGATTATTACGCCTGGCCTATTTGGCATTTATGGAAGATCCGGGACAGACGCGAGACCCAGACCGTTGGCAAATGGCGGTCGACACTGCGCGATCAGAGATGATTTGGGGAGCATATCGTAACGGGAAGATTCACTTTGAGACCAGCAATCGCGTGACTTTCCTGGCGCCGACGTTGGCAAGGCTATATCCGGGCAGTAAGTTTATTTTTCTTCACCGGGATCCATTGGCGATCATACGGTCCGGAATAGCCCGCGGGTGGTACGCAGGCAATAGTTGGGATTGGGCCAGAATCACGCCGCGGCCGGACGACCCAAGTCACCAGTTATGGCCGTCGATGAGCCAAAGCGAAAAAATCGCCTGGTATTGGGCCGTGACCAACGCCTACTGTTTGGCATTCGTTGAAAAAATTAGTCCGGAGCGCTGTTTGGTCGTGCGATCGGAGCTCTTTTTAGTGGTGGAATCGAAGAAATCGCCAAATTGTTTCACTTCATGGGGATAGAAGCACCGGACAGAGTAACGGCTCAGTCGCTCGCCAAAATACGTATGAACATAACAGCGCGACAACCTGATCAGTCGTCTAGGGCTGAGCCGATAGGTATGACTGAGCGTATCAAGAACCTGATAGCGCACGTCGCTAACGACTTGAAATATGAGGTCTAAGCTGACCTAAGATTGTATGCATCGCCGGACGGAATCAATACATTACGAAAGAGCGGAGCGGGTTCAAATCAGTCGGCTTGTCGCGTGTAAGGCGAGCGATGAGGTCTGCTAGGGATCTGTTTGAGTCGTTGTTGTTCGAGCAGGAGGGGGCAGACTTTATCGCTTTCGGCCGTCTGGTTGAATAATACTTCGCTCCGACAGCGGAGTTTAGCAAAATTTAGACCATCATCTCGGTCACTTAGCCGAGTGGGGCCGAGACAAGCGTCGTCGCGCTGTACCAATTATTGTGGTCTGACGGCTCAGGAACCAGTGAACGTGGAAGGTGAATGTTGAGCGGGCCACTTGTGACCGTAATCATTCCTACGTATAACCGCTCCGCATTACTCCCGCGTGCGATTAAAAGTGTCGTGATGCAGAGCTATCAGAACTGGGAACTCCTGATCGTGGATGACGGATCAAGCGATAACACCGCTCAACTTGTTGCGTCATATAAAGATGAACGGATTAAGTATTTACATCATGTCATAAACAGGGGGGCCGGGGCGGCCCGCAATACTGGTATCAGCTCAGCGAGGGGGGAGTACCTGACATTCCTAGATTCAGATGATGAATGGTTACCCAGGAAATTGGAGATTCAACTGGGAGTGTTTAGCAATAGCCAAATGCTGAACTTGGGAATCGTTTCCTGTCAATTTATAATATCCGAGGGCGAACTGGAAATAACATCGTCCAAACGAGTATTTAAGGGCGATGTTTTCAACGACGTGCTGGCACGTAAGGCGCGTCTGAATGAGACTCCAACGTTGATGGTGAGGCGGCGTGTTGTACAGCCCGATGTGATGTTCGACGAGGCACTGTCAAACTATCAGGACATGGACTACGTACTTCGGATTGTGCGACATTCGCAAATGGACGTGGTCGACGAACCACTCGTCCGAGTCCATGTGGGTAATTGGAAGCGAATATCGGATGATCAGTTGCAGCGTGCTAAGGCCCTGGAGTATTTGATAGACAAATATTATGAAGCCCTGAACAAGAAGAAACGTCTGCTCGGCTGGTATTACCTCGAGCTGCATGATCGTTTCGCCCGCGCTGGAGACCGTCGCGCTGCAGGACGGGCGTTGATCAGGTCGATATTCACTGACCCGATACGGTGGCGGGCATACGCATTTGGACTGGGTTGGCTGCTTGGACCTAAGTGGGGCAAAAGAGTAATGGGCAAATTGAAGTTGAAGCTAGAACGTTTTGCGTGATCTGCGCGCTAATGTGCCGGACGTATCGCTAGGTCATGGAGCTTGATGTTATGGGTATCACTGTATCCGGTACGTCGTTGCCGCTGGTGAGTGTTATCATTCCTGTATTCAATCGGGCTGGCATCATCGAGCGTTCTTTGCGCAGCGTGCTTGCGCAGACGGTTGACGACCTCGAAGTAATCGTCGTTGACGATGGTTCAAGGGATGTTGACGCCCTAGAAGACGTAATCGCTTCAATCCATGACCTGAGAATTATTTTAGTCAAGCTGGACCGTAATCGGGGACTGTCGGCTGCCCGCAACGCGGGGATCAATGCCGCACGAGGGCGTTATCTCGCGTTCCAGGATTCGGATGATTACTGGATGCCTGAAAAACTGGCGAGGCAGCTAGAAGTGTTTGAACGGACTGGCGACCGGAAAGTAGGCCTGGTCTATTGTCGTTATTACGGTGAAACGGACGAAGGCGAGAGCGAAGTAACTGGCCCGATGCTTCGAGGCCACATCACTGATGAAATATTGGACGGGCAATTTCGATTCATTGGTACGCAAATGTATCTAGTCAGGCGGGACGTATTTGCGAAGGACGTTAAATTTGACGAAAGCATGCGGCATACTGAGGACCGGGATTATCTGATCAGGTGTTCCCTGGAGGTCGAGATAGATGGTGTTGACATGCCGTTAGTGAAAATAGACAGAAAAAGCGGTCTTCCAAGATTGACGGATAACTTGAAGGCCCGTGCGAGGGCGCATGAGTATCTGACAAGTAAATATCGTCACCTCTTGGAGGAACGGGCAGGGTTGCTGCCGCGCTACTATGGAAAAGTGGCGGAGGATTACTATCGATGTCGAGAATCGAGCGGGATCCGGCGGGCATGCCTTAATGCTTGTCTGACAGGGTGGACGGACCCACGGAACTGGGTCAGGTTGATGGGCGCCGCAGCCGGTTGGCAAGGATATAGGATCGCGCGGCGTTTTGTCGACGCTCCGCTGCGCGTGCAATAACATGCGCGGGAGTGCGCGTGGTGGCTTTGGGAAGTGGGTGACCGATGTAACAGGTATTGCATACATGACTCCGCCAGCGATTGGCCGTCATTCCGACCCTGAGCGCAGCGAAGGGGAGGAATCTGGGGCTGTGGGACCACTCTGTATTCGCCAACCCCTCCCCAGGTCCCCCACTACGTTCGGGACGACGTGCAGCGGAGTCACGCATGCAATTCCCAATGTAACGCCCCCCGAGGCGCGTTTCCGTCCAGGCGCGTTACGCGAACGTGTGCGGCCTGGCGGCCAGTGTATCCATCGGATTCAGTAGCGTACGAACCGTCTTATTCACGTGATTGATATTTCATCGAAGAATCTGGACATGTGCTTACATGCGTATCGCGCACATTGTTGAAGGATTTCCTGCTATCTATGAGACGTTCATCCTTCGCCAAATGACTGGCATGGTCGATAGGGGACACGAGATAGACATTTATTCTTTACACCGGACGAAGTCCAAAATTGTTCATGCTGCGGTCGGCAAATACTCTCTTCTTGACAAGGCTTATTATCTGGACGAAGGATTGCCAAGTGCTCCGGCCCGGCGGGTCCTTGGAGGGTTATTTAAGACCGTCGGTTATTCTTTTAGGTATCCAGCCACAACTTGGTCCGCACTGAGCCCACTATTGAAGTACCGGGCGCACCTCGTTCCGGCTCCATACTTCCTTGGTAATGTGCTTGACTGGCGAAAGCGCCGGTATGACGTCGTACACTGCCAGTATGGCCACCTGGGCTTGCTAATGGGGTATGCAGGCGATATCTGGCGCGCAAAGCTGGTCGTAAGCTTTCGAGGTCATGACTTTGCCAACCTCCCCAAGATTTATGGCGCGAACATGTACCGTTCGATATTCCGACGGGCTGACGCAATAACGACCACGAGTGAGTTTGGCAGGCAACAAATCATTAAGCTCGGCTGTGATCCCAGTAAAGTGTTCCGTGTATATAGTCCAACTCCCACAAGTGACTTTGCCTTTAGAGAGCGGGGTCTAGCCCATTCCGGACCGATAACTTTGATCTCGGTCGGCCGGTTGATCCCCAACAAGGGGCAGGAGTGGGTGATAAGAGCGATGGCGGATGTAACGAAGACGCATCCGGGCGTAGTCTACGAGATAGTAGGTGACGGACCAGACCGGGTCCGACTTGAGACCCTCGTTGCGGAGTTGGGACTTACTCGGACTGTCCGGTTTACGGGTGCCGTCACATCCTTGCAAGTTGCAGACGCACTCAACAAAGCAGATATCTTTATCATGCCGAGCATCCAAGAGGCGCTAGGAAACGCAGCTGTTGAAGCTCTGGCGTCCGGATTGCCGATCATTGCTTCGAATGTAGGTGGACTTCCGGAGGTTGTGATAGACGGCGTCACTGGCTTTCTCGTCCCACCTGGCGATGCAGGAGCGATTGCGCAGAAAGTCTTGGATTTGCTGGAACGGCCAGAGACTTGGCCTGCGATGGGCAGAGCAGGCCGCTTCCATGCCGAGGCCAATTTTGACATCACGAGCCACATGGACAGGATACTTGAGGTGTACGAGTCGGTGTGCCACCGGCCAACGTCAGAGAGAATACAACGGCAGCCCTGATGCATTCGATTACGCGATAAGTACTGGTCCGGCACTACCATTTCCGGGGTCCGCCTCTGACTGATTGATGACTACACACATACAACACGCTCCAGCTGTGTCGGTTGTAATCCCGACCTTCAACCGCGCGCAAATGACGCTACGCGCGGTCCGCAGCGTGCTCGGCCAGACGTTTCGTGACTTCGAAGTCGTGGTCGTAGATGATGGCTCGACGGACGGCCTGCAAGGGGCCTTGTCGGACCTCGACGACCCGCGGTTGAAGTGCCTTCGCCATGAGCAGCGCCGGGGAGCGAACGCGGCCAGGAACACTGGGGTGGAGAACGCCTCGGGCGAACTGGTGGCATTCCTGGACTCTGACGACGAATGGCTGCCGCAGAAGTTGGCAGTGCAAATGGCCGTGCTGCAGGCGCACACGCAGCGGGGGTCCGACCAGCCGCTAATAGTTGTGAGCGCGGGCCGGCGAGACTGGCGGCCTCAGCCGCTGAACTACGAAGGCCGGTGGCTGGTCCACCCGGGCAACGTGGTCAAAAGCGCCCTTTTGGGACAAAGAGAAATTGAACCGCATGTAAATTGGACCACGATGATCGCACCGCGGGTCGAGGTCCTCCATGTGGGCGGGTTCGACGCGGCGCTACCAGCGTCACACTGGTGGGACATGGTCTTCAGGCTAACGGAACGATGCAACTTCGTGCTGGGTAGCCACCCACTGGCGGTGTTCCACGATCCTGCGGGCTATCGCGTTCGCCAAACGCAAAACATCGGCATTGCTGCGGAAATTCTGCTCTCTAAATACAACCTTCGAGGCTCGGAGGGAAGGGTAACGCGCAGCCACCTCCTTGCGTCTGCTGGCGTGTATCGTGTGAGTCAGGGCCATTACCTGAAGTCCCTTTCCCATTTGACCGGTGCGTTCATGGCCCGCCCCGGCCTGAACCCGGCCTTTCGGCTCGGGTGCGCGTTGTTTGGCCGCACCGTTTACTTCCGTCTTCAGAGCCTGTTCGGTCAGCGCTCAACCGGTTCTCACACGATAATTGCTCGGTCAGACTCGCCATGACCGGCGTGGCGATGAACACGAGTTGTCCGAAGCGATTTGGCGCGTTTGTCATGACGTATCACCGCGCCGCCACGATGCAGCACATACTTCTAGATCGAGCACTTCGGGGGTAGGACACTAGCCACAATCATGACGATCCGGGTCTTACATCTAATACCAGAGCTTGAGCATGGTGGCGCTGAGCACCAGCTTATGCTCAACGTTAAGCACCTGAACGGCGCCGCAGTGACGAGTTACGTCTGTCACTTGAACGGCCGGAACAGGCTGGCGCCTGAGATTGCGGCCTCAGGCGTCCCTGTCTTTTCGGTCGTAACGCGGGGTCCCCTGGCAGGCTTTCGCCGGGTGCTAAAGATCGCAGCGCTGGTGCGGAAGCTGAATATTGACGTGATCCACGCGACGAATTACAGCGCAGAGCTTCACGCTGGTCTGGCGTCAAAGGTAACGGGAGTGCCAGCGATCGCGACTCTTACGTCAATCGGCTATGAACCCGTGAAGCTGGTTGACAATAAGAGACTTAGCCGGTCAAAACTTCTGCTGATTGGCTTTGTACGCGGCGCAGTCTTGCGGTGGACGCACAAGCGGTACGCGGCTGTATGCCAGTATGTGAAAGAGTCCAATGTGAAAAGCTTTCACCTGCGGCCAGAGCGGGTCACCATTATCCACCGAGGGCTGCCAGATGGGTTCGAGAATACGGACCGCGCGCGTGTTGAAGCACTAAGGGTGTCGCTGGCTCCGGGCGCAGACCCACTCGTGGTTGCCGTTGGGCGTTTGATCCCGGCGAAGGGCCACAAGTACTTGTTGCAAGCGATGCCCGCTGTCCTGGCTCAGTTGCCCAAAGCCAGGCTGGTCGTTGCTGGCGGCGGTTGGCTTGACGGGTCACTCAAGAAAGCAGCCCAGGACCTGGGAGTCAGCCACGCCGTTTCCTTCCTGGGTTCGAGAGATGACGTACCGGAGTTGCTGGCAGCGGCCGACATATTTGTCATGCCTTCACTGTACGAAGGCGCCGGGGTCGCACTTGTAGAGGCCTGTGCGGTCGGCGTCGCTTCCATTGCAACAAGGGTTGGAGGCCTCCCCGAGGTTATTGAAGATGGACGCACGGGCTTGATTGTGGAACCACAATCGCCCGACGCCCTAGTATCTGCAATCGTGCGCCTCGCCAGAGACCCCACGATGCGGGCTGCAATGGGAAGCGAGGCGCGCCGTCACGTGAAGGCAACGTTCTCCATTGCAGACTCGGTGCGCAGACTTGAAGGCCTTTACAAAACGGTCGTCAGCCAGAACGGGCGGTAACGCGGTATCCACTGGACACCGTGGCCCGCACGCGCAGTTACCCTCGGACCACCTATTACGATGACCCTATAAAGGTCGCTGAAGGCCAAATCCTGCAGGTCTGGACTGGATGAGCCGATGAACTGGCCAGGCACCCTGGGTTAGGTCCATCCGTACGCTGTCCGTCCAACGGTCCGACCCGTTGCGGACCCATCAGGAATCGAGATGAGCAGTGAGTTGGGAACCAACCGCATGACCAGCGAGATTAGAAACCCTGCGCGCCGCAACAGGGTTTCTCTCAAAAAATCACATGGCGTGCAGCCAATAACTAAACAGCGAAAGGCGCGCCGCGTCTTGCACGTAATTACTGCGCCCCAAAGGCGGGGGGCGGAAATGTTTGCCCTCCGGCTTGCAGCACACCTGGAGGAACGCGAGTTCGAAAATGCGGTCTGCAGTCTGTTCCAATCTTCCGGTGCCCTTTCCAGCGACTATTTTCCGAGTGCGCTTAAGTCGTACGAGTTGAAGGCGAAGGCCCGGTGGCTGGAAAATACTGTCCACTTCAACCCGGCCGTCCTGTGGCGGCTCTACAGGGCGATGCGTGATTTCCGGCCAGACGTGGTAGTGGCGCACGGTAGCAAGACTCTCAAATATGCCTCCCTTGGCTGTCTCCTGTACCCCCGGGCCAAGGGCGTTTACAAGAACATAGGGACCGCCAGTTTTTGGGCCAACACATGGTCCAAGGTCCGAGCTGGCCGCCTGCTCCTGAGAAACATGCACGCAGTCGTTTCCGTCAGCAAGTACACCCGCGAGGACTTCATCAAGGTCTACGACTTTCCGAATGACCGGGTCTTGTTCATAGCGAACGCGGTTGATGTATCAGAGTTCCAGAACGTAGACGCAAAGGCCGCGAGGAGCGGTCTGCGGAAGCACCTGGGGATTGGCGATGAGGCTATCGCGCTGATTAACGTGGGAAGCCTATCGCCCGGCAAGGGCCAGGACGAGATCATCAGACTGGTGCCGGAACTAATTGCCCGAGGTATGGATGTGTGCTTGATCCTGGTGGGAACAGGTCCAAGTAGACCTGCGCTGGAACAGCTAGCAGAAAACCTTGATGTGACTTCAAAGGTCCATTTCCTTGGCTTGCGCAAAGACATCTCGGAAGTACTCTCAGCGGGAGACATATTTGTGCTGACGAGCGCGACAGAAGGCATGCCGGGCGTCCTCATAGAAGCCGGAATGGCAGGCCTGCCCAGTGTTTCGTACAACGTTGGCGGTATAAGCGAAGTAGTGACAGACGGGTTGACGGGCCGCCTAGTGTCACATGGCGATTCAGGGCGCTTGTTGCATGCTGTCGGCCAACTGGCAGCGGATCCGGCAGCCAGGGTCGGCATGGGAGCTGCGGCCCGTCGCTACTGCTACAGGACGTTCAATATAGAAGAAATAGCCCTTCAATATAAAGCGCTCTTCCATGCGCTCCTAGACTCAGAGTCTGCGCGTGATATCGGGGTTGCCATACGAAGGTTAGGCGCTGGTGCCGCAAATGGCGCAACGTAAGAAAGTCCTCTGGCTGATCAAGGGCCTCGGCCTCGGCGGGGCAGAGAACCTCCTCGCCGCGGCAGCGCCGTTCTTGGACAGAGAGCGGTTTGAATACCGCGCCGCTTACTTACTGCCCTGGAAGAACGCACTTGTGCCGATGCTTGAAAGGCAGGGCATCCCGGTTACATGTCTAGGCCAGCGCAAGCCCTATGACCCGCGGCCGTTCCGCCGACTTGTCAGGCTCATCAGGCAAGAGCAGGTTGACCTGGTGCACGCTCACCTCCCGTACAGCGGCATCATGGGCAGGATAGCGTCGAAACTTGCGCCCGTGCAGGCGGTTGTCTACAGCGAGCACAACGTCTGGGAGCGCTACCACAGGCTGACTTTCCTGGCCAACAAGCTGACCTTTAAGTGGAACGACGCTGTCATTGCCGTTTCCGACGATATCGCCAGCTCGATCAGGCGGAACATACACCTTAACGGGAGGCCCACCCTGCACTCTATCCTGAACGGGGTGGACGTAGCTGTGCTGGCGGGGACTAGCAGAGAGCGGGACGCGGTGCGAGCGGAATTTGGCATCCCTCTAGAACACAAGCTCGTCATCAACGTGGCTAACTTCACGCCAAAAAAGCGCCACGCAGACCTCCTGGAAACCGCCAGGCTCGTCCACCAGCAGGACGCCAATGTGACCTTTCTCCTCGTAGGACAGGGGCAATTGCTAGATGAAGTAAAGGCACTCGCTTCTCATATGGGCGCAACCGGCTATGTGAAATTCGCAGGGTTCAGGCAGGACGCCCCGCGACTAGTGGCAGCTTCGGACGTGTTCGTGCTCTCGTCTAAGTTTGAAGGTATGCCGGTCTCGTTGCTTGAGGCGATGGCCCTGGGCGTGCCCTGCGTCACGACCAATGTCGGTGGCATACCCGAAGTGGTCAGAGACGGCCAGGACGGGTTGCTGACGCCGCCCGAGGCTCCAGATCAACTGGCAGAGGCTGCCCTTCGCGTCCTGAGGGACCAAGCGCTTGGCGCCAGGTTGGCAGAAAGCGCAAAACAGAGAGTCGAGGCTCAATTTGGCGTCCGCCGCATGGTGCAGGAGACGGAGGCGCTATACACCGAAGTCTTGTCGAGGACCAAGAAGTGACCGTTTCCTCAACCATAGCAACCGCTTCGGCCCAGCCTGGGGCGGCCCTGGACATCAGGCCCATGACGCGGGCCGACACTGGGGCTGTGCTTGACCTCTTGAAGGCGTCGCTCGGAGAGTCGGCCACACTGCAACGCAGCGAACAGATATGGAACTGGAAGCACGAGCAGAGCCCGTTCGGCGCATCCCACTCCCTTCTAGCCGTTGACAGGTCGGGCAAGATGGCCGGATTGCGCGCCCTGTTGAAGTGGGAGTTTGAGTCAGGGGGCCAGACTTACCACGCGGTACGGGCGGTAGACACGGCCACACACCCCGATTACCGCAGGATGGGCGTCTTCACTGCACTGAGCAAGCGCGGGGCAGAAGATGCCACAAAACAGGGCGTGGACTTCATTTTCAATACGCCCAACGGAAAGTCCGGCCCGGGCTACCTGAAGATGGGCTGGCAAGAAGTGGGCCTGATTGAACCGGTCGTGCTGGTCCTGTCATGGGCGCGGTTTATTGCCGGCATCACACGCGCACGACTGAGACGCCCGGGCACAAGGCAGCACGGTGAAACGGACATACTCAAGACCACTCCTCCAGCCTTTGACGAGTGGTCACGGACTGCCGATGTGAGCAGAATGGTGGCCCTTGACAATGCTACGTGGGGCCAGTCCTTTATGAGGACGAAGCGAACTGACGCTTACATGGCCTGGCGTTACGGGTCCCACCCGACGGTGCGGTACCGAGTGGTTTCGTATGGACCTGACGGGGCTCCGCAGACGTATGCAATTGTGCGCCCAGGCTCCCGGTTTGGCCTCAACGAAGTTGTCATCTCGGAACTGCTCGTTACAAGCCCGGACGGCAAGGCCGTCGCCGGGCTCATCAAGGCACTTCGGGCGCAAGTGCGTGCCGATTACCTGATCGCATACTTCCCGAAGGGGTCATTTCACCGCGCTGCATTGGAACGGTGCGGTTTCAGGCGGGCGTACGGGCAAGGCATGACGTTCGTCTTCCGTCCGCTGAACTGGACGGGTCCTGTACCCGCATTAAGTCGGTGGGGCCTCTCACTCGGAGACCTGGAGTTCTTCTAGGCGTCAGGCAAATTGTTAGCGCTTAGCCCGTAAAACCATGTCTATCCGCATCACATTTTTCCTTGCCCTGGCCGCAGTAGCCGGCGGGACGCTTGTCGCACTTTCGTCTTACACGACGATTGGCGGCGCAGTGACCGTCTTGCTGGCGCTAACCGTTGCCTCAGCTCTGGTGCTCAGCAAGCTAGTGCCTCAGAAAGACAGGAAGTTCCTCCTGACACTCGCCGTAGTGGGCCTGGCCGTTAAAGCCGTTGGAGTGTTGGCCAGGCTTGGAGTTGGCGAGCTTGTGTACGGGCTAGCGGACGCGCGCAGATATGACGTACAGGGTGGTCTGATTGCTCAGTCACTGCGTGCCGGAGACTTTTCGGCCGCGACAGCCGAGCTGTCTCTCGGGACTGAGACGATGGAGTTTTTGACCGGCCTTTTCTACTCCATAACCGGTCCTACGCTGTTCGGCGCGTTCCTTGCCTTCGGCTTCCTGGCCTTTGTGGGGTCGCTACTGTTCCTGAAAGCCTTCATGTTGGCCATGCCAGGCGGCAACCACAGGTTGTTTGCGACGCTGGTCTTTCTTTTCCCGACCATCGTTTTCTGGCCATCCAGCCTTGGCAAGGATTCACTGATCTACTTTTTCCTGGGCCTGGGGACATATGGCGCCGCAAGGTTGATGACCAGGATTACGCCAGGCGGCGTCCTGACATTGATGGCAGGAATGGGAGGCGCGTTTGTCATCAGGCCCCACGTGAGTTTTCTCTTCGGTCTGGCGCTGGTAGCGGCATTTGTGTTCAAGCTGCCAGTGCGGTCAATCGGATCGTTGATCGGCCGCGGGGCCGTTGCCGCGGCCGCAGTTGGAGCTGCCATCGTGCTCCTCAACTGGTCGGCAAGCTATTTCCAATCGGAATCTCTTACACCGGGTTCTGCATTCCAGCTCTTGGTGACTCAGGCAGAAACTGAGATTTCAGAAGAAGACGCGTCCGGCTCGACCTACAAACCGACGCCAGTCACCAGCCCGTTGTGGGTTCCATCTGCGATAGTCGCTGTCCTTGCCAGGCCATTTGCCTGGGAGGCCCATAACCCGCAGGTACTTGTGGAGTCGGTGGTTGGCGCGCTATTGATCCTCGTCATGTTGCGGTACGCGGGCAACCTCACGCGGGCGCTGACGGGCGCATGGCGGAGGCCGTTTTTGATTTTCTGCATTACCTATGGTCTGCTCATGATCTTGACCCTTAGCACCCTTAGCAATTTTGGCGTAGTGGCCAGGCAGAGGGCGGCTGCTATGCCATTTGTCTTCGCGGCAGTGGCCGCGGTCCCAGCGACCCAAAGGAAACGACAGGCATCACCTTATGTCTCAAGTATTCCGGCGGACGTTCCCAGCCGGGCTCCTTCAGGAGGGAACGTCGCCAACCCGGCCGCGATCACAAACTTGCCGGCCGGCCGACTATGGGCTCATCCCTAGGTCAACAAACAAGCCCTCAAAGTCGAACTTGCACTTGTGGCCTGGAATGACTGGCCACAGGAGTAGTCCATGCGAGCCTGCGGTATCACAAGAGGCCCTTCAACTCACGGATCATGATTCAAGTGCACGGTCATCTCGTCCCTCCCAGCGCCGAACCTGCCACACAAGGCACAAACGTAGGGGTGCGGCAGCTTGAAATGGTTCAGTTGCTAAAGGCGAACCTGAACGCCCGGTAAGTTGCCCGGGCCAGGTTTCAAGGTCCATGTCACACCTGATTTGACTCGAAGTGTGGTCATTTGCGGCGCTGGCGGCCATGGGCGAGTTATTGCAGATATCGTCGCCCGCTCTAGTCCGCCTCGAACTATTGAGGGGTTCCTGGACGACTCAGGGTCCCTTCAGGGGGCTGTCGTTTCTGGACACCGCGTGGTCGGCAGCATTACTGAGTGCATGGACAGCGTGGCTGACGCATCCGACTTGATCATTGGCATAGGAGACAACAAGGCGAGGAAGATGTTGGCTGAGCGTGCGGCATCCCGCGGCGCCAGGTTCACCACAGCATTACACCCTTCGGCTCAGGTTGGGATAGGCGTGGAGATCGGCCAGGGCACCGTCGTCATGGCAAACGCTGTGATAAACACGGGTTCAAGGACAGGTATTCACGTGATCATCAACACTGCCGCGACAGTAGACCATGACTGCGAAATCGGTGACTTCGTCCACCTTTCGCCCGGTGTCCACCTGGCAGGAAACGTAAAGGTGGGGCAGGGGGCGCACATAGGTATCGGCGCCTGTGTCATCCCTGGAGTCCGCATCGGGGAATGGGCAGTCGTGGGCGCCGGCGCCACTGTCATAGACAATGTGGCCCCACGCTCCACGGTGGTTGGCACTCCGGCGAAACCGGTCAAGCGCGAGGGAGCACCTCAATAATGACGGTAACAAGTATCAAGGCATGCCCTGTCCGCATACCGCTCGCCAGGCCAGACATCACGGACCTGGAGCGTGATGCGGTGATGCGCGTGCTCAATACGGCGACGCTCAGCCTGGGCCCGGAGCTCCCAGCGTTTGAGGCAGAGTTAGCGCGGTGCGCCGGCGTCCGTCACGCCATGGCAGTCAACAGCGGCACGAGCGCGCTACACCTGGCGATGATCGCGCTCGGGATCGGCCCTGGCGACGAGGTTGTGACCACCCCGTTCAGCTTCATCGCATCGTCCAACTGCATCCTATTTACCGGCGCAAGGCCGGTCTTCGCCGATATTGACCCGGTCACGCTGTGTCTGGACCCGGAGCAAGCTGCCAGGCGAATTACGCCCCGGACCAAGGCCATCCTCGCTGTTGACGTCTTTGGCCACCCGGCGAACTGGGACGCGCTGCGATCACTGGCGCGGGAACACGGCCTGCTGTTGGTCGAGGACTCCGCAGAGGCGATCGGCGCTTCGTACCGCGGCCGTCCCGCTGGCGGCTTTGGCGACGCGGCAATCTTTGCCTTTTACCCGAACAAGCAGATAACTACAGGGGAGGGAGGAGCGCTCCTAACCAACGACGATGACGTTGCAGGAATGGCCCAGAGCTTGCGCAGCCAGGGGCGGGCGGCCGGCGGTGGCTGGCTACACCACGAACGGCTGGGCTACAACTTCAGGATCAGTGACATCAATTGCGCGCTGGGACGCGCTCAGCTTTCAAGGCTGCCAGAGCTGTTGGCAAAGCGTGACAGGGTCGCACGTAGGTACACGAGCCTGCTGAGCGCAGTCGAAGATGTGCAGCCGCCTCAGGTCGCGAGTGACGTGAGTATTAGCTGGTTTGTGTACGTGGTGCGTCTGGCGTCCGGGTATACGAAGACACAAAGGGACCGCGTGCTCATGCTCATGCGGGAACGGGGCATCCAGTGCGGCAACTACTTCCCCGGCATACACCTTGAACCCTTTTACCGGGAGCAGTTCGGTTTTGAGGAGGGAAACTTCCCAGTTACGGAAGACGTGGCCAGCCGCACTATCGCCCTCCCGTTTTTTGGAGATATGACAGACGCCGAGGTTAAAGAGGTCGTTGGCGCTCTCAAAGGAGCCCTGGCGGCGGTCTGATCAGTAAGGGCCGGTTGTCCCCCGGTCCCCAGAGTTACCCCTGTTCAACTTAGCGGACCAAGGAACTGCCCAGTTGTCGTCTGCGAACATCCCTGCCCGCTGGACTGCCGGTCGCGCCCTAAGCGTGCGGAACCGGTTAGTGCGGCGCGCCGCACTTGCAGGTACCGACGCCCTTTTCGTGGCGGCTGCCGCCTCGGGCGCGCTCGTACTCGCCGTCCCGCAGTACGACCTGCGGCTCACCTGGGGCGTGGCCAGCGTTGTTGCGTTAGCGGCGGTCCTGGCCAAGCTGCCCATCCTGTACCTGGCGGGTATCTACAAAGTCCAGTGGCGCCGCTCCGACATGAACGATATGGTGTCACTCCTGGTGAGCCTCACAGTTGGCGCCGCCATCTTTGCCGGGGCAATAGCTGCGATGCGTCTGGCCGGGGTCTGGATACAGTTGCCGTGGCGTCTCCTGGTGCTCGATTTCATGCTGGCGGCAATTGCTGTCTCTGGTCTGCGGGTGACGATCCGCATAGGTGGGGAGCGCGCCCGGCCCCGGCCGCTGGCGATGAAGCGGGACGTGCTGATCGCAGGCGCTGGTGACGCAGGGACGCAAGTCGCCCGTTCACTGCGCGAAGAGCCTCTGGGCCACCAGAAGGCTGCCGGCTTCATAGACGATGACCCCACCAAACAGGGCATGGTGATCAACGGCATCAAGGTGCTTGGCTCCCGGCGAGACTTGCCGCAGCTGGCCAGGCGTTTTCCAGACGCCGAGCTGTGGATCGCAATGCCTTCAATCAGGGGCCAAGTTATCCGCGAGACCATAGAGATGGCCCGGGCGGCAGGTTTCAAGCAGATCAAAGTAGTGCCCGGCCTGGGGGCTCTGCTCACCGGACAGATCAAGGCAGGAGATGTCAGGTCTGTCCAGCTTGAAGAGTTGCTGGGCCGAGACCCGGTACGTGTTGATACGGCGCAGATAAAAGAACTGCTTGGTGGGAAGACGGTCCTCATCACTGGAGCTGCGGGTTCTATTGGCTCAGAACTCTGTAAGCAGGTCGCCAGGTTCAATGCCGCAAGCCTTATTGCCCTGGACCAGGACGAGACTGGCATATTCAACCTGAAGGGCGCCCTGAGTGAATCAGCGCCAATGGTCAATGTGGAACCCGTTATCTGTGACGTGAGGGACGCACAGTCAATAGACGCCGTCTTCCGGGAATTCAGGCCAGATATCGTTTTCCACGCCGCGGCTTACAAGCATGTCCCGCTTATGGAAGACCACCCCGACCAAGCAGTGCGCACGAACGTATTCGGCACACGTTCCGTGGCCGAAGCAGCGGGCAACTGGGGCGCCGGAAAGTTCGTACTGATATCGACGGACAAGGCTGTCAACCCGACCTCTGTCATGGGGGCGACGAAGCGTGCGGCCGAAATTGTTGCTCACAACGCCCACAGGAGAGAGGGCGCGGACTTTGTTGCGGTGCGGTTTGGGAACGTCCTGGGTAGCAGGGGCAGCGTTGTCCCTGTGTTCAAGGAGCAGATCGAGCGCGGCGGCCCTGTCACTGTGACAGACCCCGAAATGCGCCGCTACTTCATGACGGTCGAAGAGGCGATTCTGCTAGTCCTGCAGGCGGCCACCATCGGCGAGGACGGCCAGGTGCTTGTGCTGGACATGGGGGAACCGGTACGCATCGTGGACCTCGCCCGCCAGATGATCAGGCTGGCTGGTCTGGAGCCTGACAAGGACATACCGATTGTCTATACCGGCACAAGGCCGGGAGAAAAGCTTTTCGAGGACATTCTTACCGCCGAGGAGGGGACGACCGCGACTATCCACGACCGGGTGTTCGTCGCCCGTGGCGACACAGGTCCCAATTCACTTCAGAACGGGGAGTTACTTGACCAGCTCGAGCAATCCGTGCGTTCCGGGGACAAAGTAGCCGTGGTCAAGTCACTCGTGGGGCTCGTCCCGACATACGCGGGACCCAAGCCGAACGGTAATGGCAACCACACAGTCCCGGTCAACAGCGGCAGACCGGCCCATTTGTCCAGAGGCGAGAGCCGGTAATGACGGCAACTGTGGTCACAGAAACGCTGTCTTCTATGCGGATGTCTGCTGAGCACCGGGTGCTCATTGCAATTGCGCGCCTAAAGGTAAACACCGCGCAGGAAGAGTCTCTGGGGCGGATGCTGCGCGGGCCCATAGCGTGGGACACGCTCGTGGACGAAGCCCGGTGGCACAAGCTGGAAGGGATGCTGTTCCATCACCTCAGGCAGCCGGCGTTTTCAAGCCTCGTGCCCCCGCAGACTATGGCCGGGCTGAAGGGCCTCTACAGCCGGAATGTCGCCCGGTACCTCTTCTTCACTCAGGAGCTGGGGCAAGTCCTGAGCGCACTGGCGGAACGGCGCATCCCGTCTGTCATTTTGAAAGGCGCCGGGCTCGTTGAGACGATTTACCGCGACCCGGGGCTTCGTCCAATGGCCGACCTGGACATACTCGTACCCCATAGCCGGAGCCAGGAAGCCTACGAGGCGTTGCGGCACATCGGCTACCAACCCGTAGTCGGGGCAGCAGAGCAGGCGCAGATGCAGGACCGCGACCGTCAGTTGGCAGCCCTTGTCAGGGCCGGCAAGCCAGTAGTCGTTGAGCTGCACACGCACCTGGTCGAAAGGGACAGCCCAATGAGGCTGGACGTCGCCCACTTCTGGAGGGGGACCACGGAAGTTCAGATCGCCGGTCACCGGTCGCAGGTCCTGACGCCGGAATATGAGATCGCCTTTCTGTGCAATAACTTCTTCAAGGACCGGCGCTATTACAGCTACTCGTCGCTTGGCCAACTCTGCGATATCGCGGAAGTGTGCCGTGCTCAGGCGAGCACAGCGGATTGGTCTAGGTTCGGGCTCGAAGGCCCGTTGGGCCCCATGACCGGCCCCATCTTCTGTGGCCTGTACTTAGCGAGGCACGTCCTGGGAGCTCCTGTACCAGATGAGGCCCTTGCAGCCACCGAGCCTCCTGGCTTTAGGCCGGCGCAGGCCCGGCTCCTCCTGGAGCGGCGAGTCCTGAGCCGAAACTTCACCGCAAGGCAGCTCGTGAAGCCCAGCGCCGAAAAGTACGGACTAGCCCGTGCGCTCCGCGAAGGGTTCCGGCGCATATGCCCGGACAAGGCATACCTCGCTAAGCGGTACAACCTCCGCCCGGGCTTCAGGTGGGTCTACATCTTGTACTTGCGCCGGGCGGCCGAAAGCCTGGGCGTTGCCGTGAAGCTTGCGGTCCGGCCGGGCCGGGCACGTGACGAATTCTCAGTAGACCGCTGGATGCACTCGCTCAACCGCCTGCGGCCCGTCGGGGGACCAAAGGCCGAAGCCGCTGACCACGACCTGAAATTCCCACGTCATGTGGGCGACACACTTGGAGGCCAAACTTGAAACAGCTGAACACCGTAAGAGAGCTCGAGCGGCTTGCGGTCACCCCCGCCAGCGATGTCCTATTCCAGGAAGTTGATGGAGAAGTAGTCCTCCTCAGCCTCCGGACGGGCGAGTACTTCGGGCTGAACCCGGTTGGCGCAAGGACCTGGGTGCTCCTCACACAAAAGCAGCCATGGCGTGCCGTCCTGGACGACCTGCTACAGCACTTTGATGTGCCTGAAGAGCGGCTCGTCGCCGATATAGGCGGGTTTGTGGACGAACTCGGAAAAAGTGGACTTGTGAAAGTGATCTCCGTTGCTGCGTAAGGTCAAAAGGGTCGGACTGGGCGACCTCCCGGACATCGTCCGGGCCTACCGCCACCTCGTTGCAGCGGGGCTGACGCTATTCATCCTGCGGAAGCCCGCGGAGGCATGGCTGCCCCCAAGGCAGGCCGAACGCGGCGACAACTTGCGCCCAGAGCTGGCGGACGCACTTGTAAGACGTGCGAGCAGGTGGACGAACACCGCCGCACGATACCCCTTTCCATGGGCCCGCTGCCTGCAGCGGTCGCTGGCCCTCTGCTACTGGCTGGAAGGTTCAGAGATCAGGCCGGCGTTAAAGATCGGCGTGCGCAAGAACGGCAAAGGCATAGACGCCCACGCCTGGGTCATATACCGCGGACAGACCATCAATGACAGCCCTGCAATGGGCGAAGTGTTCTCTGTGCTGGGCCCAGGTGGCGCCACGCCTCAGCTCGCACGGCGCGACGGGCACGCACACGACTCATGAGCGCAATCGCAGGCATCATCAACCTGGACGGCCGCCCCGTTGACGAGCAGGCCCTCAGGCGCATGGCAGAGCCTGTCCGCCACCGCGGGCCTGACGGCACCGGGTTCTGGGCCAATGGCAACGTAGGCCTGGCCGAGCTCAGGCTGAACACGACCCCCGAAGCTGCGTCCGCGCCGATGCCGCTCGTCACTGACGGCGGCAACCTGGTACTCGTCTGGGACGGCAGGCTGGACAACCGCACTGAGCTTATCCAGGCCCTTGGCGCACAGTCAGGGCCGATGGCATCCCAGTCCGATTCTCAACTTGTCATGGTTGCATATGCGAAGTGGGGCGAGCAGTTCCTCACGCATATCGCCGGCGACTTTGCTCTGGCCCTGTGGGACGGCAAAGCGCAGAGCCTCCTCTGCGCGAGAGACCCCATCGGCGTGCGGCTCTTCCACTATCGCTTCGATGGCAAGAGATTCCTGTTCGGCACTGAGATAAAGCAGATACTCGCCTGCCCGGACGTGCCGCGCCAGCTCAACGAAGGCACTCTGGGCCTCTATGTCGCAGGCCACTGGACCTACGGGGAAGACACGTTTTACCAGGGCATCCAGAGGCTGCCTGGCGGCTTCCGGCTCATGGTGGGCAAGCAGGGCCTGAAGAAATCGGCATTCTGGGACGTAGACCCCACTGATGAGATCAAGTACAAGACCTCGGGGGAGTACGCTGAGCATTTCCGCGAGGTCTTCCTGAACGCAGTGCGCGCCCGTATGCGCAGCGTGACCACTGTCGGTATCTCGCTCAGCGGCGGGCTCGACTCTGGGTCTGTGGCGTCTGCCGCCGGTTACCTGCGACAGCAGATGCCTGCTGATTCGCCAAAGCTCAGCGCGCTTTTCTGGACGCTGCAAAACCCGGACTTCGACGAAGAGCCCTTCGCCCGGGCCGTCACGGACCGCTACGGCATCGAGCTCGACAAACAGTACGCCGACGACCTGTGGGCCATGAAGCCAGTGGCCTCTCCCGCTGGGATTGACGAGCCGATGGTGCTGCACTTTGAGGCGCTGAACTGCGCGGCCCTCGACAGGTTTCATCGGGCCGGCATCAGGGTGGCCATGACCGGCGAGGGCGGTGACGAAGCCTTCATGCCCGGTTACATGCTCTACCTCAAGGACTGGCTCTTCGGCCTGCGCTGGCTGAGGCTGTGGCGGGACCTAAAAAACGGGACACCCGGCTACCGTCACGCTGCCCGCGGGTACCTCCGCCGCGCGGGCGTGCCAGACTGGGTTCGCACGTTAATTGGGCGTGACATCGGGCCTGCCTCATTGTGGGTCAGGAGTGACTTCGCCAAACGCATCAAGCTCAGAGAGCGGATCTACGCGCTCCGGCCCCACTCTTATCGAGAGAACTCGTATGTCGAAACGCGGGGGCTGGCGCAGTTTTTCATCGCCAACGACCAGCGAGGGGCGGGCTACAGCGTCGAGTTGCGCCACCCGTTCTGGGGCAGCCGGGTGGTCGAGTTCATGTCACGGCTGCCGCCGGAGGTCCGCATCCAAGGCGGACGCGAAAAGGCGCTCCTGAAGGTCGCCATGAGCGGCATTGCACCTGACGAAATACTGGCCCGTAGCCACCACGGGGCGTTCGGACGTCTGAACCGCAGTGGGTTTCGGGAGAAGGAAGCCGGGCGAATACGTGACCTCCTCCAGGGCTCACTACTGGAGGCTCTGGGCGTAACTGATGGCGGTGCGGCCCGCAGCGCCTTCGATGCCTATCTCAACGGGAAAGATGCCGCCTTTGGCCGGCTTGGCTGGGTACTCGTCGCAGAGCAGTGGTTGCGGGAGCGCACAGGCGACTTCGGCCTGCCGGCCCGCTCAAGCAGTTCGCCTGCCCCCATGCTGGCCCATGCGTAGGCACAAGCAAATGCATCAGAAACCACCGGGGCGCTTCTTCATTGTTGGAAGCTCCAGGTCCGGCACGACGCTGTTGCAGGCGATGCTTGCGTCGCACCCGCGGGTCTACTCGCTGCCAGAGACGCACTTTTTCTGCGACGCCACGCCGCGGAGCCGGCGCCTACGCTGGCTTGGCATGGTGGAGCCGGCGCGGGCTGGCAAGGCGCTCGACCGGGTCATCACTCTAACTGGCGCTCAGGCCGGTGCGGCCCCCGCGCCTGCGGGACGCAGGTACAGCCGCTACTGCCGCGCATTTGTAGGCGCTCTCGATACAGCAGCGGCAAGGGCCGGGAAAGACGTTTGGGTCGAGAAGACGCCGCACCACATTGACTATGTAGAGATCATCGCCCGTCGTGTCCCGGGCGCACAGTTCATACATATGCTGCGCGACGGCCGCGACGTCCTTGCTTCGCAGTATGAGGCGCAGCAACAGGACCCACAGGTCTGGAAGCAGTGGCCCCTCGAGAAGATGGCCGAAACCTGGAACAACGACGTGCAGACCAGCCTGGCCTGCGCCGGGCGCAAGCGGCACCTCGTTGTTTCTTACGAAGACCTGATCGAGTCGCCTGAGGCAGAGCTCCGGCGTGTGGCTGAGTTCATGGGCATCGAGTTCGATGCGCAGATGCTCTCGCATGGCGGCGCAGCGGCGCAGGTGATCGTTGCGGGCTGGCGAGACCGCCCCTGGATGCAGAACGTCTCCAAGCCTGTTAGCGATACCCGGCTGAAGAAGTTCAAATCAGTTTTTTCTGACACACAGCGGGAACTCGTGGTGCGAAAACTCCTGTGGGGCGGACAGGTCCGGGACGCAATTGGCCGGCAGCCCGGAGCCGCCGCACTCAGAGTGGCAAACAAGAAGGAAGCACGCATGGAGGTGCGCGCAGTATGAGCACAGTTCAGTCTCGCAACGCCCAGGCCGGCCCAGGGGCTTTGCATAGGGCCAACAACCTTGTAAGGCGCATGTGGTGGCGGGCACGCTGGGGCCGGCGGCCATATAGCGCCTATCAGGGGCGCCTGATGGACACCATGGCCTCGGAGGACCCGAAGGAAGCCGTGGGTGGGATGTGGGATGTGATCGGTCCGTTCCAGCTTGAGAACCTCAAGCGCCATGGCCTCCGGCCGCACCACACGCTGCTTGACATTGGCTGCGGGTCGCTGCGCGGAGGCCTCCACCTCATCCGTTACCTGGACAGGGGCCACTACTGGGGCACGGACCTATCGCCGAAGCTCCTGGACTCGGGGCGCAGGTTCCTCGCAGAGGAAGGGCTTGAGGACAAGCTGCCCAGGCTCATGCTTGCCCAAGACTTCCTGTTCCGCGAGTTGGATGGGGCGCGGTTCGACTTCGTGCAGGCGTTCGGTCTGTTCACTGATGTACCAGTCGAATCAGTGGAGTCGTGCTTCAACAACCTGCACAGGGTCCTGGCGCCAGGCGGACGCTTCTATGCGACGTTCGGCAACGCGGGCAAGTACAGGGAGGACCGTTACGGCAAGAAGTTCTGGTACCCGGCGTCAATGCTGCAGGAACTGGGTATCAGGGCCGGGTTTGAGGTCCAGGTGGCGCCGGGGTTCAACCGCGTGCACCAGAAGGGCCACTCACTGATCGTGGCGCGTATTCCAGCGAAGCAGCTTCTGGCCACTAGAGACGAAGCCGCTACTGTGGTAGGCTAGTGCCTCGCCCGGTCAACCGAGCGCTGCGGCAGCGTGGGTGAACGGCTGTGGAATGTCGCCCCGAGTGTAGCCGAGGGGCCCCGGTGAATCAGGTCCTTCCTCTCCCAGCGGGAGGGGATTGAGGTGGGGGAGAGACCCGAACTCGAACACCCCCTCACCCCGGCCCTCTCACTCAAGGGGAGAGGGAGCAAGTAGAAAACTCAAGGGGAGAGGGAGCAAAGTAGAGCAAGGGGAGAGGGAGCAAGGCGAGGCGCAAAAACTGCCGGAAAAGTTCACCACTTCGTTACTTTACAAGCGTCAACAGGCATGTAGATTAGCCCCAGCCACCCGTTTGCAGGTGTGTTTGGGAACCAGCAGATACACAGGTCCTGAAGGAGGAACATATGAAGTCTGCTTACGAGGCGCCAGTCCTGACCAGGTTCGGGCGCGTGGAAGGCCTGACGGCCAGCAACCTGAAGTGCAGCCTGGGCCAAGACTTCAACTACGATTTCATCGTACGGCACGTTGAGTTTGTGAGCCCGCCAGCGTGGCACGACCCCAATACTGGTCAGCCACTGACGCTTGATCAGGTTCTTGCATTGTACGGGCCGTGCATACCTCAGCCGCTCCCGTAGTAAAAGAACAGCTGCGAGTCCAAATGCTCGCCCAAATAGCGGGGCTTCGTCTGGAGCCCCGCTATTACTTTTGGGGCAACACTTGATCGGGTGAAGATGTCTGGCCGCTCGGTTGCATCTCCACTGGCACCAGTTCTTGGGTCTTGAACGCGTGGATGCGAGAAGGTTCTCTGTGCCGGCTTTTCGTAGCTCAGTACGATGACGAATAGCCCAATTCACCATCACTACTCCGTCCACGGCCTTACGCTGTGTAGCAACGGTATGCTGGCGGAGCTGGCGCCGACTCGGGCCCAGTCAAAGGACGTGCAGATCATCACTAGTGGCGCGCCTGCTTCGCGATCAGGTGATCAGGCCCACTGGTCATTCCAGGCCCGCTACACCACCAACCTAGGCGCGGACATGGCATTCAGCACGGGCGAGTCGGGTTACAAGCTCGAATGGGAAGGGCTCTACTCATTCATTGTGAAGAAGGACGGCTCGCTTATTGAGTGCAACCCCCTTGGCGGCAGTGAGTTTATGGGCGCACGCAGCCTTATCTACGGCATGGTCCTGCCGTTTGCCTTGCACCTCAAGGGCATAAGCAACCTGCACGCTGGCGCCGTGGTGACGCCGCATGGCGCAGTCGGACTTGTGGCCTCCAACGGGACAGGTAAGTCAACACTGACGGCGCAGGTTGCCGCGGCAGGCAACCCCTTCCTTACAGATGACATCCTTGCGCTGACCGAAAGCGGGGGGCAGTTCCTGGCCCACCCAGCCTACCCTTACGTCTCGCTAAGCCCGGCCGCCCAAGACGTTGTCATGGCAGGCAAGCCAGCCCCGTCAGGGGCGATGATCGCAAACGACGACAAACAGCGGGTCCGCGTGGACGGCAGCTGGGCGTCGTTCTCAGCGGACCCTGCGCCGCTGAGGGCCCTGTTCGTGCTTCAACGGGACGACGCAGGCACGGGCAGGGTCAAGGTCGAAAAGATGCCGAAGATACTGGCATTACAGGCGATATTCGAGAACACTGTCTGCCTGCCGTTCCTGCCCAGAGAGAATGTGGAAAATCACCTGGCCTTTTCGTCGCGGCTAGCCACTGCCGTGCCTGTTTTGCAGCTTTCGTTCCCATCCGGGTTCCAGCACACCCGGGCGGTCACGGCCGAGATCTTTGAAGCTATCAGGTAGAGCCTTAAGCCTGTAGGCCCTGTGTTCTAGCTGGCATAGGCTGAGTTTGTGTTGCCGCGGCTTCAGGCTCGCACATGTCATTCTGAGCGAAGGTCCCGAGGGGCCGGAACGAAGAACCCCGAATTGTATACATGACGCCGCTGTTTGTATGTCGTCCCGAGCGAAGGCCCCGCAGGGGCCGGAGTCGAGGGACCCCGTCCTTGCGAATTGCTCTGAGGCGAGATTGAAGCACGAGGTTTCTCGACTTCGTCCCCCGGCCTGCCGGGGGACTCCGCTCGAAACGACAGTCTGGCTGCGTCAAGTAGACAATCGCTGAGGAATCTCTTTCACATCAAGGCAGAGGCCGCGGCGATGCGCCGACCAAATCGACAGTACGCCGTCTACATCATGGCAAGCTGGCGACAGACCCTGTACACCGGTGTCACCAGTGAGCTTGATATGCGAGCCGCCAAACACAAGTCAAGGGTCTCGCCAGGGTTCACATCGAAATACAACGTTACCCGGCTGGTCTGGTTTGAGATCACGAGTGATGTCCGATCTGCTCTTGCGCGCGAAAAGCAGATCAAGGGTTGGACGCGAACTAAGAAAGTGGCGCTGATCACAGCGATGAACCCGGACTGGAAAGACCTTGCTGCACATTTAGACTCCGGAAGAGATTCTTCGCCGCCTCCGCTGCGCTCCGGCGGCTCAGAATGACATCATCAGAAAGTTGCATTGACTTTGCTTAGGACTGTACCTGCGGATGACGTCATCGTCCTCGAAGACGTCTACAAGCACTTCCCGAAGACCGGGAACTACCGGGACATCGTCACCTTCTGGCGCCGCCAGAAGATCGAGGCGTTGCGCGGCGTCAGCCTGCGCGTGCGCCGGGGCAGCACGTTCGGCCTGCTTGGCGTGAACGGAGCAGGGAAGACGACGCTGCTCAAGGTCCTGGCCGGCCTCATCCTGGTCAACAAGGGCAGAGTTGTCATAGGCGGCGAAGACGTGACACGTGAGCCGGAGCGCTCCGGCGACCACCTGATTTACATAACGGGCGACGAGCGCACCCATTACCTCCGCCATACGGGGCGGCAGAACCTGGATTTTTACGCTGAGCTCTTCGAGGTGCCGCCCAAGCAGAAGCGCAAGCGCATAGACGAGGTGCTGGCCATTACAGGCATCACAGAAGCTGCCGACGAGATGTCAGGCAAGTATTCGACGGGCATGAAGCAGCGGCTGGCCATCGCCCGCGGGCTGCTTTCGAGCGCCAGCATCCTATTGTTGGACGAGCCGACCCGGAGCCTTGACCCTCTTGGCTCAAGACAGATCTGGGAGTTCATCAAGACGGAGCTGATCGCCCGCCAGGGGAAGTCCGTGATCATTGCCACCCACAACATGGAAGAGGCGACTTACCTCTGCGACACCGTGTCGGTCATACATCGGGGCCAGATACGCGTCACCGGGCCTATACAGACGCTCGTGGAGAGCATGAGTGGCAGCAACCGCTGCACAATCGAACTTGCGGTGATGCCTGCCCAGGCAGTCGGCGCCATCGTGCACATGGAGGGCGTCCGGGAGGTCAAAGTCCTGCCGCGCAACGGCCACGAGGCCGAAGGGCTGCTCCAGCTGACGCTGGACCACCCTGACCAGAACCTGCCCGATGTGATTGAACGCCTCATACGTGCAGGCGGCGCGGTTACCGAGGTCAGGCGTGAGCGGCCTTCGCTGGGCGATGTTGTGGCCTCCATGGCCGGCGAGAAGGCGTAGACATGCGCAAACTACTGGCCTTCGTGGTCCTCGACTGGCAGTTCCAGCGCAGCTACCGCATGGCGGCGCTGCTGTCGGTTGCCGGCATATTCCTGCCGCTTGTGGGCCTTCATTTCATGTCGAAACTGCTGGGCAGGCTCGACGCCAGTTCGCTGACGCCCTACGGCGGCAACTACATGGCGTTCCTGCTCGTGGGGCTGGTCGTGACCACATACTCGGGTGTCGCGCTTGGGGCGTCTGTGGCCTCTTTGCGCGGCGCACAGATAAGGGGCACGCTGGAGACCATGCTCCTCACGCGCACGCATATTGCGACGATGATCGTTGGCTGGTCGCTCTACCCTGTGGTCCGGTCCACCCTGTTCATGGCGGTATATCTGACCGGGGGGCTTTTCCTCGTTGGCGTGAAGTTCCAGAACGCGAACTTTGGCGGTGCACTAGTTGTGTTGGTCCTGATCGTGGCAGTGCTTGGCAGCCTGGGACTCATTTCCGCCGCGTTCACGCTGGTGTTCAAGCAAAGCGACCCGTTCACTCGTGGGGTCCTGGTCGCAGGCGGCCTCATGAGCGGCGCCGTGTTCCCGATCACCTTGCTGCCCGGTTGGATGCAGGCAGTAAGCAAGGTCCTGCCACAGACCCACGCCCTGGAAGGCGTCAGGCTTGCCGTGCTGAGGGGCGTGCCTGTGTCTGACCTCACGCTCCATGTCGGCATACTGTTGATATATGCGGGGGTGATGCTGCCCCTCAGCCTGTGGTTGTTTCAGGTTTCGATGCGGCAGGCGAAGCTCGATGGCAGCCTGGCCCACTATTAGGAGGCCCCGGTTGGTGGCCGGCGCCGGGCGGCGCAACCGTTGCCACCCGGAAGATAGTCACGCACGTATACCGATAAAAGAATGCTGTGCGGCCGCGTTGGGTTGCGGAGGCACAGCGTCAACCTGGACGGTCCACCGGCGTTGGGACAAGGTTGGTCACTCTCAATTGCGAGCCGTTTGGTGTTTGAGCAGACCCATTAGGGGCTGAGCCTGCGAACGGGCTTACCGGCATACTGAACTCCTGCCGGATTCTCTGAAGACACAGTAGTCCATAAGGCGCGGGCCTGTTAGTTAGTTAAGTTATTGCAGCAGTCCTCAGCTGGACGAGGGGCAATATGGAACAGCAAGAACTCGATATCGCCCGCTATCTGCGGGTGCTCTGGGACCGCAAGTGGCTGGTGGTCCTTACGACGGTTGCCGGCCTGGCCGCGGCGTGGGTCGCCATCCAGGTACGGGGAGACCAGGCAGGGCCTGAATTGGGGGCGTACACGGGCACTGCCCTCGTCCGGATGGATAAGGTCACGCCTCCGACGGGCACAGGGCAGGCTGCAGCCACCCGTCAGGCAGAGGTGGCTGTGGAGGCCTTGAAACATATAGAGCAGCTTATGCGTGCGGAAGTTGTTGAAAAGGCGGTGACACAACTCCGTGCGCTGGACAGCGGCCAGGTTGCAGCACCGCCCACCACGGATGACGTCATATCTGAAGCGCAAATATGGCGCCTGGGCATGACCGCCCAGTACGTGCCTGGCACCATTACCGTCCAGGTCAATGTGCGCGGCCCGACGCAAGTTGAGGCGAACCGCCGCGCCCAGGCGGTTTCTTCTGCATATGTAGAGTTCACAAAAGAGCAACAGGTCCGTTCGGTCCGGAACTCTATCGCGGCCATCGAAGGGCAGCTGGGCACCGCGGAAACCGCCCTCATCTCTGAAGAGTTGAGGAGACAGCTGAGCGCGCTTGCGACCGACCTTTCGTCGGCAAAGGCGGTGGTAGAGGACAGCGCCGGGCAACTGGGAGCGTCTTCGCGCGTGCCGCAAGGGGCTGACCCTGCCTATCAGGCTGCGCTCGTCCACATGGAAACAGGGCTGAGCCGCCTGGAAAGGCTGGCGTCGGAGCTCGACAGAATCGAGCGAAGGCTCACAGCGGAGGACCAGCAAGCTGTCCCGGCAGGCCAGGTGCCTGCCGTACTGGCTGAGCTTGCTGCATTACTTGAGGGAGACTTACTGGCTGACCTCAACACGGCGCGCACGTCTGTACTGCGCGAAGCAGCGCTGCCAGCAGCCAGGGAAGCCACTGCGGCCCTTGCGCGGTCAGCCAGCGACCTGACAACCATATCCATTGAGCTTGATGCCCTCGCCGTCAAACAGGCCGAAGAGGCAGCGACAAGCGCGCTCGCGGCTGTGGACGCATCTCTGCGCTCGTTAGTCATAGCGCTCAACGTTTCTTCGCCAGAAGTGCAGGCTGACTCGCAGTCCGGCTCGCAGACCAAAGCCGCCGTCAATCAAGTCCAGGTCCAGATTTCTGCTGCGACAATCACCGCTAACAGGATCATTTCAACCATTGCGGCCACGCAACGGTCGCCACTTACGACAAGTGGCCTGAGGACACTCACTGCGGACGTTTCAACTCTAAACGATGCCGTCCAGACCATGATTACTGGCCTCGGCAATATACGCCGGAGCGCAGACGTTTCATCATTCACAATCGAGAACATCTCGAAGGCCGACGCACGCTTGCGCCAGGCAAGCTCTGAGGTGATTGCGTCCAACACGCGGCTTGGTAGTGTTGCCGGCCTGTCGTCTGGCAGTCAGCTCAAGTCAATCGCCAGTGACCTGTCTGTCCTGGCTGAAGCCAACGGGCAGATCAATGCCGCCATATCGCCAAAACTTGCGGCCAACAGCCTGACTGAACAGGACCTGCAGTTGCTGCATGACCAGTCACGAGCCGCCCGGTCCGGCTTGAACGCAACGGTGTTAGAGATAGCCAGCGTCCGCGCAAACCAGGCGAGCGGCGCGGCGTTCGCAGCCTTGGTGGAAGCCGAAACCCGCTCAAGGGGCGTCTCGGAGTCAATCGCCTCGAGCGAAACTCAGCTCTCGCAGGCCCTGCAGCCCGAAACATTGAGGACACTGGCAGATGTGCGGACGCGGATGGGCGTTGTTGCGCAGAGCGTACAGGACCTTGCCACCCGGTTAGGCCCGGCGGACCCTCAGGCACCGGCCACGGCGCAGTCGGTTACTGACCTCAAGTCCATTAGTACAGCCTTGCAGGGTGTCATCGGCCTGCTGGATAGCCGCGTTGTCAGTACGGACGGTGGAAATGCCCAGGCTGATGTGCAGCAGCTAAGGACTGGACTTACAGAAGCCGCAGACAAGCTCCGCGGAGCCGAGCTTGGCCTCACCAGAGGCAGTGGCCCGGACCCCGTATTCGAGCCAGGGCGCGTGGCAGCCCTGAAAAACAACTTCCTGAGCATCACTGTACTCATTGGGACGGCGCGGGACTCCCTAGTGAAGATGACAGACGGGAGCGCCCCCCTGGACCAGGCCAGCCTTGATACTGTCCGTACCCAGCTATCAGAGTCAAAGCGGCGGATAGACTCGCTGAAGGGGTTGCTGCAGGCCGCTTCCACGGCGCTTACCGGCCGCAGCTCTTCCTCAGATTTCTCTGCCCTGGCTACGCAAAGCGATGGTGCGGCAGGCAGTGTGAATTCAGCGGCTTCGGCTCTGGAAAGCGTCGCCCCGACAACGGGTACGACGCCAACGGCCAGGCTCAGCACAGCGGGTTCCAGGCTCTCTGCCCTGGACGCCAACCTGGGCGCAATTGTTGAACTGGCACGGCCAGGAGATGAGAGGCGTCCCGCACAGGAAGTAGCGTCCGCCCTTACCGAAGTTAAGGTGAGACTGGCCATTGCAGACAAAGAAATGAAAGTTGCCATTGACGAGATCACGTCGGCAAGCGCTGCGTCCGACGCATCGAGCCAGGTGAGGCTTGCGCTGATAACCGACCGCCTTACAAATGCCAAAGTCCGCGTAACAGACGCAGTGGTAAAACTGCCAAAGCTTGAGGCGGCGGCCGGCCCCAGCAGAGAAGTGCTATTGCGGCAAAAAGATGAGCTGGAAACGTCGCTGTTGCGGCCTGCTGAAGCAACAGTATCCTCAGCAGGTCTTGTGGCAGGCTTAGGCACTAGTCTTGGCGCCTCCCTTGCCCGAAAAAAGGATGTTCAGTACCTGCTTGGCGGACTTGCTGGGTTCCTCCTTGGCGTGGCAGGCAGCCTTGCGATAGAACAGGCCGACAAGAGAGTGAGGCGTATTGACGACCTCCGCAGGATCCCTGGCCTGCCTGTACTGGGGCTTGTGCCTATAGGGAAAGCGAAAGGCAACCCCCACCCTCCGGAGGTCACAGATGACCCCACGTCGCTATTTGCGAACGCTGTCCACGCGGTCTCCCTGAACGTTGAGGAGTTGATCCGTAAAGGTGAAGGCACGCTGCTAGTGACAAGTGCGCGGCCGCGAGAGGGTAAGACAGCCCTTTCGGTCAACATCGCTCGTTCGCTGGCGCTGCGCGGCCGCAAGGTGCTTGTCGTGGACGCAGACCTGACAGTGCCAGACGTGTCGCTTGTCATGGCGGTGAATGAGCTGCCCGGCCTGGCCGACGCGTTGGAGAAACGGCTCGACCCGGCCTTGTTTGTGACAGAGCGGGACGGTCTGCGCGTGCTGCCTGGCGGGAAGTCAGACGTCCCTGCCATCGAGCTCCTGTCCAGGCCTGGTCTGGCGGCTTTCCTTCAAAAGGCGCGGCAAGAATATGATGCGGTGATAATTGACGGCCCTCCAGCGCTCGGGTTTTCAGAGACGCTTGGCCTGGCCAGGGACGCAAAGAGCGTGCTCCTGGCGGTCAGGGTGAAGGCCGCGGCACGCGAAGTCGTCCAGAACGCCAGCGACACTCTGCGGGCTGCCGGGGCTGCCAACGTTGCCGGTGTCCTGACATTCGTCAGCCCGGGAGACATGCACTACGCCTCAAAGTCACACTACGCGGATAAGTACAAGAAGAAAAAGCGCAAGACTGTCTTAAGCTTGATCAGGGTATGGAAAAACTAACTGACCATCCGCCAAACCTCTCTCCCAGCGGGAGACGGGTGCCCACCCCAGTGGGCGCGGGTGCGGGAGAAGTCTGAGCACGGACGTCGTGGTCCGTCACTATCTCGGTAACGTTTTGGGATAGTCAAGCTCTGTCTACATCCTTGGCCTCACCCGTCATTGGGAGGTGGGGCAAGAATGACCCCTCGCCCCGGTCTCTCGGCCTCCGGCCTCGGGATGACGGAGCAGAGTGGGGATATAGACAGAGCCGGATAGTTACCAAGAGGCCCTGCTTGACCAGCGCTTTCTGAGAGCTGCCTTCGACAAGTGACAGAACGGGGTGGTATGGGTCAGGAATCAGCTGCCTGCAGTGCTGCTCGCTGCGAGGTCAATCATCAGGATGGCCCCGTTGTAGGTCCAAACGGGTGCGCTGGGCCCGGTGACTTCAGCAACCGCGCCGTTGACACGGAACTGCAGCACGTCACCCGGCCGGGCACCTTCATCAACGGACGTACCAGGGTCATCCATGTAAAGCGGCATGATGCCGTACTGTCCTGGCCGTTGGACCACTGCTCTACCTGTCAGTACTCCTTGCGGGTCGTAAGCGGTGACCACAGCGCCGGGGGGGACGGGTTGGCCGTCAAGAGTACTGTTCAGGCTGAAAGCGGTGACCCAGCTATACGTTGGGGTGAGCACCTCAGTCAACGCGCCTGCCCCGGCAACAAAGTTGCCAGAGAGTTGTCCGGGGGCCATTGCGAACTCGACTGCGCCTGGGCTCACCGCTCTTTCGGTCTGGCCGGAAACACTCTCCCTGGGCCTGGCCAACGGGTCGGTCACGGGTAATAGGCGCGGTTCAAGCAAGGGGTCAATGATCTGCGAGTCTCCGCCGGGCTCTCCGGGAGCAGCACGGAGCACTGGTTCGGGCGTCCACGCTTCATCCAAAACAGGGTCATAGGCAGAGAATGCCTGGCAAGCCGCAAATGCGGTGATAGCAGCGCTGCTAATTACCACGGCGGCCGTCAGCCTCCTAAGGTTCAGTGATACAGGCACAGCAATCGCTCCATATCTATGGCGCCGGATATCGCAGTTCAGCCGCGGCAGAAGCGTGTATCAGGTAGCCACGCCCGGGGACCATTTCTGTCAGCGTGTTCATCTGCGGCGGCAGGGCGGTAATGAAGGACAGCCCTTCGCCGTTGAGCGAGCGTACTTCGTCGAACCTGCCGCGTATTGAGACCAGTGCAGCGTCCACCGGCATGGCCTGGGCTGGGAGATAGCTCACAAGGTTCCACCCGGCCCGCAACTTGATGGGCGTCTCGGGGGCAGCAGGTGCGCCCTCGACCGTCAAAACCGCGGCGGCGGCCATCCGGACCCAGTAGCCCTTTAAGGGGCTGACGAACCGGAGAGTGTTGGAAGCTTGCGGAGTGTTCGGTCTGTAAACCAGGACAGTGTTGCCTTCGAGCGTGTTCACCTCCGTGACCACGTGAGCAATGTCGGCGAAAACTGACTCGATTGCCGCGTCAGCGATGGCAACTTGGAAGGACAGGAGGTTCCAGCCGGGCGCCAGGGCAATGGTCTGAGAAAGCTCCTTGACCTCGATAGGAGCCCTGATTGGAGCCGCTGTCGAAGCAGGAGCAGCGGTAACGGTCGCCAGCACTTGTGCGCCCTGGGGCACAGAACTTCCGACTGCGTGCCCACCATGTTCAGGCGCTGGCTCAGAAGGCGCTGAGAATGGGGCTGCCGTAGCGGTTGCTGAGGGTTTAGTCGCGAGAGCGGGAGTCGCTGTAACTGCGGCCGCTATTTCAAAGCCTGTGACAACAGGCAGCGGCCATTGCGCTGAATCACTTGCCGCAACGTCGTTGAAAGCGATGACCTCAAACCTGTAAACGGAGCCGTTGCGCAGGCCAGTCACCGTGGCGCCGATTTGGTCTGCGCCAACGGTCAAGAGGGGCACCGAGGGGTCGTCGAATATCACGGTATAGCCGGCGACTGGGCTACCGCCGTCATCAGCCGGTGGGAGCCAGGTGATAGTCACTGCGCTGTCGTTAGTCTCGATAGAGAAAAGCCGCGGGGGTTCGGGCGCCATTGCCGTGGCCGCCTCCGGCGCGTGAATGGCGACCGGCGATGACACCACTGTCGGTTCAGGCGTTGCAGTTGGCACTGGGCCTGGTACTGCGACTGCAACCGGGGCAGGCGACTGCTCTGGCGACGGGAGGGGGGCCGTTACCTCCGCGCCCTCAACGTGGACCGGGTTGCTCCAGTCTGAGAGAGGGCTCTCGCCGGTGCTGTTGCGTGCAGACACACGGAACCGGTATTCCAGGCCCGCCTCCAGGCCTTCCAGGGCGTAGGCTGTGATGAAACCCGCGATGGTGATAGGAAGGACGTCGTTATTGTCCGTGACGATCGTGTAGCTGTTGATCACGCTGCCACCGTCGCTAACAGGTGGCGACCAGACTACGACTGCACGGTTGTCGCCCGCTGGCGCAGCGCTGACACCCGTTGGAGTCCCGGGAGCGCCTGGCAGCCGCACCGGTGTAGGCTCTTGAGGCGCGGTCCCAATAACAGCGCCAGCCGGTGGTTGTGCGGGGAGGGGCGTTGAGGTCGGAGCGGGACCTGGAGCCCCCTGCACTGGGATTTGAGTCACTGTAGCCGCCGCGGTCGGGGACACAGGCGTCGGCGTGCGCGTTGGCGTAGCCGTTGCCTGAGGCACAGGCGTCGGCGTGCGAGTTGGCGTAGCTGTCGCCTGAGGCACAGGCGTCGGCGTGCGCGTGGGCGTGGCTGTCGCCTGGGGCACAGGCGTCGGCGTGCGCGTGGGCGTAGCCGTTGCCTGAGGAGCAGGCGTAGGCGTGCGAGTTGGCGTGGCCGTAGCCTGGGGCACAGGCGTAGGCGTGGCCGGGGGTACTGGTGCTGCGCTGGCCAGTCTGAAGTTCGGGTTGTCAAACGTCAGCACCGGCGTGTAGGCAAAAAGGCCTGTCGCCCGGTCATGGGCCCTGGCGTAGACGTATATTTGACGGCGGTTCTTCCAGTTGGCCGGGTTGAAGGTGAATGAGTCGGAAAGGGAGTTTCCCGAGAGGATGCGGTACAGGCTTACACTCAGGCTTGCCCTGTCCGAGGAGTTGACGAAGTACTCGACGGTTATGTCATGTTGCCCGGGCGCAAAATCAATTTGAATCGTGCCCTCATTGCTACAGCAACTTGAGCCGGTGGCCCACTTATTCGCCTTCAATGTCCCGTCAACGTAAACCCTGATGCCGTCATTGGCGGAATAAGAGATCTCGAACGTCCCACTGTTGTTCACAACGAATTTGCGAGTGAATCTGGCAGACCACTGGCCGTTCGCGAGCACGGCCGGGTAGGCGGACGCGTCTAATACTCTCCCGATACCCCAAGTGAACACCATGGCAGGCTTGTCGGCTGTCACGATCGGCGCACCGGAAAGATTTGTGTTATTGAAAAAGACGGCCTTCCAGGGCTCAGCCCCCTCGAACTCGTCCACGAAAAACTCGACATCGCCTTTGCCGGCGGTGAACCCTGTGGCAGCTGCTGCGAATGTGACGGGTACGGCGCCTATTGCCGCAGGAACAGATGTCCAGGCTATCGCCGGCGGCATGGGCCATGTTGCAGGGACTGGGTGCACTGGATCTACCCACGCGTCAAAGGGCGCGTAATAGAAAGCACTGGCGGAAGGCTTGGGCTGATCGGGCCGGATCATGCGGAAACTCGTGGGCAGCCCAGCGGCTGTACCAGACCAGTTCTGCACATCGTAAAAAGTGTCGGCTGTCTTCCAGTCATTGCCGAACCGTATGTTGTTGGCAGAAAGGAGCTGTGAACCTATGACAGCGCCGTACGTTGGGATACACTCCTCGCCTGGGACGCACGGTGTCTTCTCGCTATGGTTGATGTCGTATACCGTGTGGTTCTCAAGCACGCTGCGGTAAAGCCGCCATGGATCGGTCGGTGATGGCGGCAGCGTGTAATGGCTGATGAAAAGGCCGTTCCCCGTGGGGTACTGAGACTCACCGTAAAGCCGCGAGTCTTGGATGAAGGCGTGGTTGCTGCGGGACGTAAAGTTGTTGACCTTGTTGCCGAACGCCTCCAGGCCGTGGAACTGCACATTATTTACGTAGGCCCCCCAGCGCACTCCGGTTTCTCCGTTCCGCCACGTTTTGGTCTGCACGATGTGGTAGTTGCCAGAGTTCTGCCAGCCATGCAAGCCATGGACAGCGTTTGAGTGGGCTTCATTCAAAATGAATGCGTGCCCCGCGCTGGAGATGCCGCCCTCCGGCCAAAAGTAGCCGGCCGGGTCCCCGGGTCCAACCACGCTGACGGCTGTATTTGCAAAGTACTGGTTCTCGCGCTGTACGTAGAATCCCGCATTACGGAAGTCATCGCTCTTAGCAGCGACCTTGACCGCCAGGTTGTGGATAAGCACGTTGTCAATCGGGTTCGGACCTAACACGCCGGCACCGGTCGTTTCAAGCCAGTAGCCAATGTCGACTGTCCGGTAGCCAATGTTGTCGGAAAGCTCCATCCCAAGAGAGTTGTGGACTACGAAGAAGTGGTTTTTGGCATCCCAGACAACGTTGCCGCGCACGACCTTGCCAATTGACGTGAAGCTCATGTTGTGGAAGTGCACTGGGTAGCGTCCAAAGATGTCGTAAGGTCCGAGTTTGTGAAAGAGGGTGTGACTGAGCGAGCCAGTGCTGCCGGCCATGTACATGGTGTGGGCGCGCGCATCACTCTTCGAGGTAACAACCACGTTCCGTGACAGCACGGCGATTTCGCCCTTCGCGCTTCCCAAGCCCGAGTGGCTGTAGGAGAGAGGAGAGTTCAACCTGACCCTACTCATGCCGTTGTTGAGGTCGGCGACGGAGACAACTACTCGCTCCTCATCTTCGGTGGAAGAGTTGGATATGTTCGTCCCCGTGGCTGTGATCAGCACTGTGGCGCCCACCGGCCAGTCCGACAGTTTGCCTTCTGCAATGACTTCGGACGATCCGGCAACAGCATCCGCAGCAAGCTCTGTCCACGGGAGGTAGATAGGAGCGCCGTGGGACTCCCAGCGGCCCCCACCCATGACCCAGAGGCCTGTGTCAGTGGGATCAAAGGCAGCTCCGCCAACGAAGTCTGCGTTGGTGTCAACGTCAAAGACAATCTTTGCGGTGACGCTTGCTGGAAGAGGGTTTTCAGGCAGACCGACTGTTAGCGCGCCGCCAAAGTGAACGATAATGTTGTCGGTCGTTTCAAGTGTTGTACTCGTAGTGCGCGAGAAGTCGAGCGTCCCAAGGATCTCCACGCCACGGACGACTGTAGTTGTGTCAAAAATGACTGTGTGGCCCGCGGCAATCGCAACTGATTGGCCGGGCTGTGGAACCGCTCCACTAGACCAGGTGGAGCCTGAAGACCAGTTCCCGCTTCCGATACTGATTACGTCGGGGGGCGAACTGTGGACAGTAGAGGCGTGAGCATCGTGAGAGGACCGGAAGAAGCCGGCAGTAGCAAACAGTCCGAGGACTGTGAGAACTACTGCCGTAGAGGCTACTACGCCCACGCGGTGTCTAGGACCAACTGTGCTGGATCTTAGAAAGGAAGCGAAAATAGGGCGGGCGCGCGCCTTGAACAGCAATTGCCATCCGCTTTGTAAAAGGCAAAACGCCAACAGACTTACCTTGCCAACCCTTGTAGCAGTGTGTTGGAACATGTTGCCATTCCGCCTTGCGATGCTCTGGGAGCGATAAGACCGCTCAGCGTCGGTCTAGGCTTAGTGGAGGAGGGGGAGGGCGGCTCCGGAGCTGGTCGCTCTTTCAGTAAAAGCAACGGCCGTAAGTCCCTTGATTTCTGCAGGTGTGGATATAGTTTGGCCCATACCTGGTCGCCGTACGCCGATTCCAGACAATCGCTGGGCCTCAGGACCTGCACAACTCTTACCAACCTGGCCTCCTCTGCCTGCTGCCTTGAACCTGAGTAGAGACGCCCTGGGTGGGACGTTGGTTCCGCGCATCCCTCCTAAATAGCAGTACTTAAAGCTCTTGCGAACATTTGATCGAGTCGCCCGCTAGTTGGCCATGCGTCTGAACTGGTCCGTTTTAGCCGGTGATACTTTCAGTCACACGCATTAGTCGGGTGGCTGGCCATCTCGGATGCCTAGTGATGGATACTAAAAGTCGCGACCTGCGGCACCGGCGTTTGCAACGGCCACCCACGCCCAAGGTGTCGAGTTCTTGCTCAAGACCAGTCGCATGATCCTTTGATGTAGGCCACAGTACAAAACTGTCCAGGTTGATGTGACTCAAATACGGGTACAAGAAAAAGCAGAACAGGAGAATTTATGCGAAACGTAACCGTAGCCAGCCCCAAGTCCGAAACGAAGCTGCCCACGGGCCCGGTGGCCAATACAGGGCAGGCGGCAGGTTTCGTCGTCTGGTTCACAGGGTTGTCTGGCGCCGGGAAGTCAACCATCGCTCAGGCCCTTGCCCCCATTCTGCGGGACGCAGGGCTGCGCGTGGAAGTGCTGGATGGCGACGAGGTCCGTCAGCACCTGAGCAAAGGCCTGGGCTTTTCAAAGGAAGACCGGGACATCAATGTCCGCAGGATAGGCTACGTTGCGAAGCTCCTTGCCCGGAACGGCGTGGCTGTGCTCGTGGCCGCGGTTTCACCGTATCGCGACACAAGGGCTGAGGTCAGGGGCTGGGCGAAAGACTTCATCGAAGTACACGTGAGTTGCCCGCTTGATGAGCTGGTCCGGCGGGACCCAAAGGGGCTGTACGCCAAGGCGGTCAGGGGCGAAATCGCCAATTTCACGGGCGTCTCCGACCCCTATGAAGCCCCTGACCGGCCTGAAGTGCTCGTTTCCACCGACCGGGAGGGTGTGGAAGAGTCCGTTGCCAAGGTGCTGAACGCGCTGCGGGCACGCGGGCTAGTCAACCTGCCGTAACCGCGCAATTCAGCATTTTCAGTCATGGCCCTTGCCAGTTACGAGTCTGAAATCGCATCCCGCGACGCTCCCAAACGCGGATGAGCCTGATGGCTCTGTTAGCGCTGTACCAACCGTAAGCACGACCGACACCGGTGCCTCTGTTGCCCATTCCATGGGCTCCATAACGTAGACAAAGAAGTGGTCCAGCATCCGTTGAAGCCTCCCACGGAAAAAGCGCCCAACGGCTCTCGCCTGCCAGGACGGGTAGCCTCCGCGAGCGGCAGCGCGCGCTCCGGTACCCCAGGCGACAAACGCCAAGACGGGCAGGGCGCCTTTGTTTTTACCCTCGACACTGAGATGGCCTGGGGCTCCATCCACCATGCCAGCTACGCAGGCCATGAGAAGGAGTTCGACCGCACCAGGAACGTCATAGACAGGCTCGTGGAGCTCTTCGACACCTACGGCATACGCGGCACCTGGGCAGTCGTGGGGCACCTCTTCATCGGAAGTTGCACCGAGGTGAGTGGGGTCAAACACCCTGAGATCACGCGGCCACGCTACGACTGGTTCCCAGACGACTGGTTTCATAGGGACCCGTGCGGCAGCGTGGTTACGGACCCGTGGTGGTACGGCCCAGATATTGTCGAGAAGATCAGGGCTTGCAGGACGCCCCAGGAGATCGGCTGCCATAACTTTTCGCACATGATCGTCGGTGACCCTGGTTGCTCTAGGGAAGCGTTCAGCTCGGAACTAAGGGCAAGCATCGGGGCGGCGGGGGCCCACGGCCTAAAGATGTCGTCATTTGTGTACCCGCGCAATGCGGTAGGGCATGTAGGTGCGCTCATCGAACACGGGTTCACCTCGTATCGCAGCCTGGGCGGAGCATGGTTTGACCGCCTCCCGGGGCCGTTCGCACGTATGGGCCGCCTCGTAGATGACTTTGTGCCGATAGGTACCCCGGTTAGCATTCCTGTGTACCGGGACGGCATCTGGGACTTCAAGGCAAGTTACAGGTACCTGCATAAGAACGGCTGGGCGCGTTACGTCCCGGTGCAGGTCAGGGTCAGGAAAGCAGTGGCATCTCTGAGGCGGGCGGCGAGGGAGGGCGCCGTGTTCCACATGTGGACGCACCCTTTCAACATCGCAAGCGACACGGAAGGGCTGCTGGGTGGGCTCGAACGGATATTCCAGGAAGTGAGGGCGCTTTACGACTCGGGCCTCCTGGCGAGCAGGACGATGACCGAAATCGTGGAGTCGCTATCGGTCTCAGGTGAGGCAAATGCAGAGAGATCAGGTGCACATGGCATCCCAGAAAGGCAGGTCGCACATGGCGGCTAATGGCAAGGCGAACGGCGCGGGCACAAGAGCAGGGATTATCGGCCTTGGCTACGTCGGGCTGCCCCTGGCGATGGAATTCGCACGGGCAGGCGTAACCGTCGTCGGGGTAGACATTGACAAGCGGCGGACCTCCAGCCTCAAGGCGGGCCATTCTTACATAGAAGATGTCCCTTCTGAACTAGTGAGGACTTTCGTGGACTCTGGCAAGTTCATCCCAACGTCCGATTACAGCGAATTGGCGAAAGTAGACGCGGTCAGCATTTGCGTACCCACGCCCCTCGGCAAGAGCAAGGACCCCGACATGGGCCCGGTCGCGAGTTCCTCTGAAAGCCTGGCAAAGGTACTGCGGCGCGGCCAGACGGTAATCCTTGAAAGCACTGTCTACCCGGGTGCGACGGAGGAGTTTGTCAAGCCAATCCTCGAGAAAAGCGGCCTGCGCGCCGGGACGGACTTCTTCCTGGCCTTCTCGCCAGAGCGCATAGACCCTGGCAACAAGAAGTTCGCGGTGCCAGACATCCCCAAAGTTGTTGGCGGGATGGACGCAGAATCTACGAAGCGGGCCTCTGAGCACTACGCAAGGATCTTCAAGAAGGTCGTCCAGGTGGGCTCCACGCGCGAGGCTGAGATGGCCAAGTTGCTCGAGAACACATTCCGCGCCGTAAACATCGGCCTCATTAACGAGCTGGCTGTCGTCGCTCACAGCATGGGCATTGACATCTGGCGCGTGATCGAAGCGGCTTCAAGCAAGCCATTTGGGTACATGCCGTTCTACCCGGGCCCGGGCTGGGGCGGACACTGCATCCCGGTAGACCCTTTCTACTTGACCTGGCGGGCAAGAGTGGACGGCAATGAGGTCGGTTTCATTGACCAGGCTGGCCGCGTCAACAACCACATGCCCCACTACGTCGTTGACCGCACCTCAGGGCTCCTGAACGAGGCCGGCAAGCCGATGAAAGGCTCCAGAGTCCTGGTCCTCGGCACTGCTTACAAGCGGGACGTGAGCGACGTCCGGGAGTCCCCGGCCCTGGAAATCATCAAGCTGCTCGACCACCAGGGCTGCCTCGTGTCCTTCCACGACCCGCACGTGCGCTCTCTTGAGGTGGAAGGCAAGACCTGGCAGTCGTCAGAGCTTACTGCCGAGCTCCTGAAGAAACAGGACTGCGTGGTGATAGTTACCGACCATTCGTCAGTGGACTACGAATTCGTCGCCATGAACTCGAAGGTCGTTTTTGACACCCGCAACGCGACAAAGTCTCTGCGGGCCAGGCACAAGAACATCACCGTCCTGTAACGGCCGACAAGCCCAACAGGACGCTTCCGGCCGCGCAGACGGCGAAACGAAGACTACCCTCGGGGGCTCCGAAAACCACCGCCGGAGCCAAATTTCGGAGCCCCCTCTTTACCCGCATAGACTACCTCAACTTCTGTCCCTCAATAAAAACGGACTGCAGATGCACATTCTTGTAACCGGCGGCGCGGGTTTCATAGGTTCGCACCTGGTGGAACGCCTACTGCGGGAAGGCCACGGCGTCCGCGTCCTCGACGACCTGAGCACCGGCCCGAAGGCCAACCTGGCCAGCGTTGCTGGCCAGGTGGACCTCGTCATTGGCGACATCCGCGACCGCGCTACCGTGGGCAGGTCTATGCGGGACGTAGAGGCGGTTTTCCACGAGGCGGCCCTTGGTTCCGTTGCCCGTTCTGTTGAGACGCCGGACCTCACTAACGCCGTCAATGTTGACGGTACCCTGAACGTCCTCCTCGCGGCGAAAGAGGCAGGAGTGAGGCGTTTCATCTACGCCTCCTCATCGTCGGTTTACGGCAACACGCCCACCCTCCCCAAGCACGAGCAGATGGGCGTCAGCCCAACTTCTCCTTATGGCGTAAGCAAGCTCGCCGCAGAGTTTTACTGTCGCGTCTTCTGGGACGTCTACGGGATGGAGACGGTCTCCCTCAGGTATTTCAACGTCTTCGGCCCGCGACAGGACCCCAAGTCCCTCTACGCCGCAGTCATCCCGCGCTTCACTGCCGGTCTGCTGGCGAATGAGGGCCCTGTCATATTCGGCGACGGCGAGCAAACTCGTGACTTTACCTACGTTGACAACGTGGTCGAAGGCAACATGCTCGCCCTGAACGCGACGAGGGGCTTCGGCCAGGCCGTCAACGTAGCCGCAGGCGGGAGGGTGTCACTAAACGAGCTGGTCCGAAAGCTGCAGGCGCTTACTGGCAGTTCGGCCAAGCCCGCATTCAGTGACCGCCGAGCGGGCGACATACGGGATTCCTACGCCGACACCGCAAAGGCGCACGAGTTGCTTGGCTACCAGCCTGTCGTCTCGTTCGACGAGGGCCTGGAGCGCACCGTCAAGTGGTTCAGAAGCAGAGGTAGAGTTGCCGCCAGAGCGTAAGTTGCGCGTCCTCCAGGTAGCGGCTGTTGATTTGACAGTCGCCGCGCTCCTCAGGCCACTGATAGACCGCCTTACCTCTGAAGGGTACGAGGTGGAGTCGGTCTGCCGCGATGGCAGATTCAGCCAGGAGTTGCGCGCCGATGGGTACGTCGTCCACTCACTCTCCACGAGCCGTTCGATGGGCCCCCTCAGCCTGGCCAGGCAGTTCTGGGACATTTACAGGCTCGTCTCCCGCAACCGCTATGACATGGTCCACCTGCACACGCCTATTGCTGCCGGAGTTGGCAGGCTGGCGACCGCCTTTGCGCGCACGCCGGTGGTCATCTACACCGCTCATGGCTTCTATTTCCACGACCGCATGAAGCCCTCGGCTTACCGGGTGACTGTATGGGCCGAGCGCATGCTGGGGCGCATGACAGACATGCTCCTGACGCAAAGCGCAGAGGACGCGCAGTCCGCAGTGACTGAGCGCATCTGCCCGCCTGAAAAGGTGGAGTGGATCAGCAACGGCGTTGACGTCAATAAGTTCCGGCCAGACAGGGATAGAGTGGCCGCAAGACGGGCATTCGGCCTTGGGCCCAATGAGGCGGTGGTAGGGTTCCTCGGCCGGATGGTCCGGGAGAAGGGCATCCTCGAACTGTTGGAGGCGATGAAGGCGGTCTCATCCTCCGTGGACAACCTGACCCTCCTTGTCTGCGGCGATAACTCCGTGGCGAAGGACCGGGACAGGGAGACCCAGGCCCTGGTGACACGTTACCTGGACTCAGCAGACAGACCTTACCGGGTCGTTTTCACCGGGTTCATACGCGAAATAGACCGCATGATGCAGGCCATAGACGTCTTTTGCCTGCCCTCGCACAGAGAAGGGATGCCGCGCAGCATCATCGAAGCCATGGCGTCCGGGAGGCCTGTTGTCGCAACAGATATCCGGGGCTGCCGCGAAGAGGTCCTAAACGGCGAGACCGGCCTGCTCGTGCCCATAGGAGACCCTAAAGCGTTGGCAGACGCACTTTCCCGCCTGCTCGGGAACCCGTCAATGGCGAGGCAGATGGGACTGAAAGGGCGAGAACGGGCAGTGGCCCACTTTGACGAGAAGTTTGTACTGGACCGCCAGGTGGCCGTCTACAACAGGCTGGCAGCCAGCAAGCTGGCCGTGAAAGCGGTCAAGAGTCAACCAGCGGCAGGCGCCGACTAGCCGGTAGCGCCCCGGCCGCACCCGCCTCCTTACCACTGGACGGGGGCCCCGAAACAATCAGACCGAGGTGTTCATGATTTACCTGTTCGCCAAACGAGCGAGTGACATAACTGGCAGCCTCGTAGGCCTTGCGGCCCTCTCACTGCCCATGTCGTTTATCGCCCTACTCATCAAGTTGGACTCCCGCGGGCCGGTCTTCTTCCGGCAGGAGCGCATAGGCAAGGACGGCAAGGCGTTCCCTATCTGGAAGTACCGGACCATGGTCGTTGGCGCCGTGAACATCGGTCTGGGCATGAGGACGTCGAAGGAAGACACTCGCATCACGCGCGTGGGCCGGGTGCTCAGGGCGTTCAGCCTGGACGAGCTGCCCCAGCTCATCAATGTGCTTAAGGGGGATATGAGCCTCATCGGCCCCAGGCCGACTATCCGGCACCAGGTGGAGCAGTACACCCCGCGCCAGAGAAAGCGCCTGCTCATGCGGCCTGGCATAACGAGCCTTGCCTCGGTCAACGGCCGGAACGACATCAGTTGGGGCGAGCGCATTGAACTGGACATCAAGTACGTAGAGCATGCCTCACCCGTTATGGACCTGCGGATAATCCTCAAGACGTTCTGGGTGGCGTTCGTCACTAGAGAAGGCGTATACGCCGGCGAAGGCGCCAACGACGACTTTGGCCGCCGGGACCAGGTGAGCGGGGCGTAGGCCCGCACGGACCAGCGTTTCTCTCGCTTTTGGGAGAGGGTGCTGAACCTGCCCCGGCGAAGGCCAGAGCCTGCGCCCGCCAGGGGGTGAGGGCATCCCGAAGAGGTCCCCTGACTGTGACGCACCCAGAAAGAGTGCCCTTCAATCTCAAGACGAGCCCAAAAGTTCACTACTTCGTTACTTTCAGGGGTGTGTTGCGCTCCGTAGAATCACACAGACTCGAATGGAGCACTTGCGCGGGCCGCCACTTCTGGCCGGAGTGGGCGGCGCCCAACAGCGCACTGGCCGGGAGCACACATGTCTGAAACCACGCCGTCTATTGACACGAAATCTCTTACGGAGAAACGCATGCGCCGTCGTGAACTAATCACGAAGGGCGCTATTGGCGCGGCCATCCTGGCTGCGGCCTACGTCGCTCCGCAAATTACGACTGTCCGTGCACGGGCCAATGGCCAGCTGACGCCCCCGCCGTCCAACGGCTGCCACGACTGCTCGCTTGGCTACTGGAAGCAGGAGCAGCATTTCGACAGCTGGCCGGCAGGGTACGCGCCCGGCGACCTCTACAGCGCTCATTTTGTCTGTGGCACAGATGCCACGCCCCACGACGCGAAGACGCTCCTGGAAGTGCTCGGACTAGGCGGCGGAGGTGACAACGCACTCGGCCGGCAGTCGGTCGCAGCCTTGCTTGACGCCGCCCGAGCTGAAGATAACCAAGATTGTGTGTTCGGATTTAGCGTGCAGGAAGTGAAAGACATGGTCTGCGCTGCGTTCAATGGCGGCGATGTTGGGGGGACGAAGGATGACCTAGAGGCCGCAATAGATGAATGCGAAGGCGAGGGTAGTGACGACTAAGTTCGAGTGACCTGGATCTGTTCGCGCTTTCTGGTGCCCTAATTATGTACGGGAGGCCTATGAGGCCTCCCGTACTCGTTTGCTTGGGGCGCGACAAAGGGATGCCCAGACTGATACCACTGGCATACAACAACTTGAGGCAATCGCCTACGATGGTGGTCTGCCCCCCAGATGACGATTAGGCGTCCTTTGTAGTGATCGAGAGGCATCAAGCCACTCGCATATGAAACTCGACCGCAAAAAAGACCAGGCCTCCACGCCCGAGGGCAGCAAGCCGCGCCAGGTGGCGTCTATCACCGAGTACGAGCTGGACGACGACGTCGTGCTCTACGACGCCCGGAACGACAGCGCGCACGTGCTGAACGGGACAGCGGCGTTTGTGTGGTCGTTATGCGATGGTGACCACACGCCCGAACAGATTGCCGACGAGCTCGGCGGTGTCTTCAAGCTAAGCCCCGGCAAAGTGCTGCCAGACGTGCAGGCTACGCTCAAGCAGTTCTCAGAGGCCGGCCTGGTTTCGTAGGGGCGACCCCGCGTGGTCGCCCGGACAAGAAGGATGAACTGTCGTCCTGAGCGGAGGGCCGCAGGCCCGGAGCCGAGGGGCCCCGCCCGTTCGTCTTCGTCCTTCGACAGACAACGACGCGCCCCTCACCCTGACCCTCTCCCTCGGAGGGGAGAGGGAACGAAATGTACGAGATTCTTCGGGCCTCCGGCCCTCAGAATGACGTCTCGCCCCTTACCGGCCACCGCACACCACCATGACCACCCCTGCCAGCGCATTCCTCCCGTTCAGCGGGCACCTCAGCGTGTCCGTGCGCTCCCGCGACACAGACCTGGTGCGCCGCGTTGAGGGCGTCTTCTCGGCAGGTGCCCTGCCGCTGGCCACCGCCACTGAAAAGCCCCCCGTCGTCCTCTTCGAGGTCGAGATGAACAGCGCAGACGATGGCGGCGGCTACACCGTCTGGGTTGGCGGCGCAGACGTCTTCAGGTCCGCCAGCCGCGACACAATCCTGTGGTTCATCGAAGGCCAGGTGACTGAGCGGCTCACGAAGCGGCTCAGGGCCTATCACCTGTTCCACGGCGGCGCAGTGAGGTTCAAAGGCAGGGGAGCGCTCCTGCCTGGCGAGTCTGGGGCCGGCAAGAGCACGACTGTGGCCGCGATGGCCCTCTCAGGCGCCGAGTATCTGTCAGATGAAGTCGTAGTCGTTGACCCGGAACTCAGGGCGCACCCCTTCCCGCGCGTCATCGGCCTCAAACAGGGTGGATGGGAAGCTGTAAAGTCTGCATTCCCGGACCTGGTGCGATCGGGCGCGGTGTCAGATGGGGCAGGCGCTGGCGCGCCAGTCCACATGCGTTACCTGCGGCCGCCGGTGGTCGCCGCGGGCGGCGGTGATGCTCCTGTGAAGATTGACTGCATCATCCTGCCGCACAGAGAGCCAGGCGGGAAGGCGCAGCTTACTCGAGTGCCTCGGTCTCAGGCCTTGACCACCCTAATGACGCAGAGCCTGGACCTGCCGCTATGGCGGAGGCCTGGCTTCGAGGTGATCATGAAGCTCGTCCAACAGGCCGACTGTTATTCGCTCACTGTGCCGGACCTGCCGGAGGTTATCGCCGCGCTGCATTCGCTGCCCGCTTCAGGTGAGGCCGCCGCGAGTGGCAAGAGCCTGAGCCTAACGTGAATACTTGAAGTTACAAAACTGCGCCGTGTGATTATTCACGGGCCGGTAAACGGACTGACGCAAAGGGGCGCCCACAAGGGCGCCCCTTTGCATTTCTGGCACTTGGCCCTATCTGCTTATTATGCCGCCTCGCGGTCTTGGGACCCGTCCGACGGTACTGAGGTGGCGTTTTCCACGGCCCTTGCGCCGCCTCTCACCAGGAGCACAGTGGCAATTGCCGTCGCTGCCAGGCTGCCGATGACTACACCTCTGCCGACCCACCCCAGCGATGTGAACAAGAAGTACGACAGGCCCACCCACGAACCCATCACCGCAGCGATGACCAGGTACCAGTGCCTTTCAAGGAACGACAGGCGTGCAGAGTGTGGTCCTACGGCGTCTGCTGAAGTGAAATTTAAGACCCTGCCTTTGTGCATTTGTGCTATTACTCCGGGAGGCCCCAGCGGGCCTGCGCCAGAACGGTGCGCGTAGGAAGCATCAGGCATGACCGCCGCCAGGGACGGCGGGGGAGCACGCACCTTGTATGCGTGCTGGCACCCAGGTCCAGAATAGACGAACGGGCGCGACGAGCGCCTTCACAGTCCGGTGCAGGATTGCACCGGTCCAGGCCTATCGGCCCATGATGGGCCGCATGACGACCGTCTCTTCTCTGGACGGGCCTGTGGATATGATGGAAGTCGGCACTCCAAGCAATACTTCAAGGCGCTTTACGTAATCTTTTGCGCCCGTGGGCAACTGCCTGGGGTTGGTAAGACCTGATGTCGTGCCTTGCCAGCCCTTCAGCTCCTCGTAGACCGGCCTTGCTCGTCCCAGCCTCACGGTATCCACGGGGAATTTGTCCGTCCTGCGCCCGTCTATCTCGTACGCGGTGCAGACCTTGATCTTGTCGAACCCGTCCAGGATGTCGAGCCGAGTGATGATCATCGAGTCCATCCCATTGACGCGAGCGGAGTACCGGCCGGCGACGGCATCGAACCAACCGACACGCCGTGGGCGCCCGGTGGTCGTGCCAAATTCGTGCGCAGTGGTGCGTATGTGGTCACCAGTCTTATCCAGCAGTTCTGTGGGGAAGGGGCCCGAGCCTACGCGCGAGCAGTAGGCCTTGAAAACGCCTGCCACGCCGCCGAAGCCGCGCGGGCCGACGCCCAGGCCTGTGAGCGCGCCGCCCACAGTGGCATTCGAAGACGTGACGTACGGATATGTCCCGTGGTCGAGGTCGAGAAGTGAGCCCTGCGCCCCTTCCAGGATCACGTTCTCATGCGCCGAAAGGGCGTCAAACACCATGTCCTCGGCGGGCTTGATATAAGGAGCCAGCTCAGATGCCCACCGAGTTGTCTTCTCGTATAGCGAGTCAATGGCAACGGGCTCACCGCCGTATATTTTCGTGATGAGCTCGTTCTTGAACTTGACGATGTCCGGAAGGCGGAGCATCAGGTCTTCAGGGTTAAGGAGCTCGCCCGCCCGCAGTCCGGAGCGGCCTACCTTGTCCAGATAAGCAGGGCCAACGCCGCGGCCCGTTGTGCCAATGGCGCTGCTGCCGCGCCGCTTCTCCTCGAGCCGGTCCAGGGCTACGTGGTACGGCATGATCAGGTGGGCGCGGTCGCTTATTACGAGGCGCGAGGTGTCGAGGCCCTTCGACTTGATGTCTGTGATTTCTCCCAGCAGCACGTCCGGGTCGATGACAACGCCGTTGCCGATGACGTTGACCGTGTGCGGCCAGCAGATGCCGGATGGGACAAGGTGGAACTTGAACGTGCCGAGGTGGTTGATGACGGTGTGGCCGGCGTTGTTGCCGCCAGAGTAACGGGCGACTATGGAGGCGTCCGCAGCCAGGAAGTCAATGATCTTTCCTTTGCCTTCGTCGCCCCATTGCGCGCCTATGACGCCGTAAGCCGGCAACCCAACTGTCTCCTCAAGACTTGCTGGCCGGGCCTCTCAGAGCGGCTGCAACGCCGCCGGGCCAAAATCAGGCCAAGCCGAGAAGTATAGCAGCGGGAATGTCCAGTCCGGCTGCAGCCTGTCCGGGCTTCAGGGTTAGGGCAAAGCCAAAGTCGAGAGTGACCAAAGTGAGACGCCGGTAACCGAAAGGCAGTGGGTCAATTTGCTTGACGACCCACACCCTGACCCTCTCCCTGGCAGGGAGAGGGGAACCAAAACGACCCACCACCTAACCGAGAACTCCTGTTGACTCGGTAGCGCGGCCGGAGCTATATTGATCGGACGCCCGTTTGCGGCTGCTGCCGAGACGGGTGTTTTTCCTTCTGCAACCGGAACCCGGCCGCAGAGGGGCGCGCCTTAACAACTGAATAAGAGATTCCGTATATTCCGAGTCCAAGTAGCCGGTCCCTTTTTGTGGGTCAAGCTACTAAGGGCGCATGGGGGATGCCTTGGCACCAAGAGCCGATGAAGGGCGTAGCAAGGCTGCGATAAGCCCCGGTTAGCTGTCTAGCGAGCTTAGCCGGGGATACCCGAATGGGGAAACCCGTCCCGGTTTACCGGGACACCCTGGCCGTGAGGCCAGGGAGGTAAGCGGGCGAACCGAAACATCCAAGTAGCCCGAGGAAAAGAAATCACAGAGATTCCCTCAGTAGCGGCGAGCGAAGGGGGAAGAGCCTAAACCTGCAGGGCCTAACGGCTGGGGCCTATGCCCGGCAGGGGTTGTAGGGCGCGGCGGTGGCCTCCCCGGGGGCCACGGCGAGTCAGAAACCGTACGTTTAGCAGAACAGTCCTGAGAACGGCTGGCCATAGAAGGTGAAAGCCCTGTAAGCGAAAGACGTGCGGCTCGCTGGCCGCGTACCTGAGTACCACGGGGCACGAAGAACCTTGTGGGAACCTGCGGTGACCACACTGCAAGGCTAAAAACTCTTGGTGACCGATAGCGAACTAGTACCGTGAGGGAAAGGTGAAAAGCACCCCGGAAGGGGAGTGAAATAGAACTGAAACCATGCGCCTACAAACCGTAGGAGTCCTGGTGCAAACCGGGATGACTGCGTGCCTATTGAAGAATTACCCGGCGAGTCACTTCTGCGCAGCGAGGGTAAGGGATGATGTCCCGGACCCGGAGCGAAAGCGAGTCTGAATAGGGCGTTCAGTTGCGTGGAGTGGACCCGAAACCAGGTGATCTACCCATGGCCAGGCTGAAGCGAAGGTAACACTTCGTGGAGGGCCGAACCATTCAGTGTTGCAAAACTGTGGGATGAGCTGTGGGTAGTCGGTGAAATGCCAAACGAACCTGGAAATAGCTGGTTCTCCCCGAAATGTATATAGGTACAGCCTCGGGAGTTACTTCGCGGAGGTAGAGTACTGGATGGGCTAGGGGCCGTGAGGTTACCAAACCCAACCAAACTCCGAATGCCGCGAAGGGCACCCCGGGAGTGAGACAGCGATGGATAAGCACCGTTGTCAAAAGGGAAACAGCCCAGACCGCAGGCTAAGGTCCCTGAGTGCGTGCTAAGTGTGCAAGGAAGTGGAAACGCTCAGACAGCCAGGAGGTTGGCTTAGAAGCAGCCATCCTTCAAAGAGTGCGTAACAGCTCACTGGTCGAGGGTTTCCGCGCCGACAATAAACGGGGCTCAAGCACGCCACCGAAGCCGCGGGCCCTGGCGCAAGCCATGGCGGTAGGGGAGCATTCCCTCTGCTGCAAAGCTACGCCGCAAGGCGTGGTGGAGCGGAGGGAAGGGAGAATGCCGGGATGAGTAGCGACAATCCGGGTGAGAATCCCGGACGCCGGAAACTCAAGGTTTCCTACGCAACGCTGATCGTCGTAGGGTTAGCCGGTCCTAAGGGGTAGCCTAAGGGCACAACCGATGGACAGCTGGTCAAAATTCCAGCGCCGCTCCGGACCCGTTATTCGGTGGGAGGACGCGGGTTGGCAGACGCCGCATGCCCATTGGACATGGCGTGTGCCTCTCTGTAGGCCAGTCCCAGGGTGAAAACCTGGGGCGTTATGAGCAGAGAGAGGGGCAGACCCCACGGTTCGCCGTGGGGAATGACGTTAAGCCTAAACCGCCAAGAAAAGTCCCGCCGCTAGGGCCCGGGGCGACCGTACCGCAAACCGACACAGGTGAGTTGGGGTAAGTGCCTCAAGGCGAACGAGAGAATCATCGTCAAGGAACTCGGCAATTTAACCCCGTAACTTCGGGATAAGGGGTGCCCGCGGCGTGTAAGAGCTTTGCGCTCTGGGCGCGGCGGGTCTCAGGTAATCGGGTCAAGTGACTGTTTAACAAAAACACAGGTCCGTGCTAAAGCGAAAGCTGATGTATACGGGCTGACATGTGCCCAGTGTCGGTAGGTTAAGGAGAGGGGTGCAAGCTCCGAACCGAAGCCCCGATGAACGGCGGCCGTAACTATAACGGTCCTAAGGTAGCGAAGTCCCTTGTCGGGTAAGTTCCGACCCGCACGAAACATGTAACAACTTGACCAGTGTCTCGACGATGGACTCGGTGAAATTGCAGGACCCGTGAAGATGCGGGTTTCCCGCGGCAGGACAAAAAGACCCCGTAGAGCTTTACTGTATCTTGGCATTGGGTAAGGGTTAAGGTTGTGTAGGATAGGCGGGAGACTGTGAAGCCTGGGCGCTAGCTCGGGCAGAGTCAACGTTGAAATACCGCCCTTCCTTATCTCTCACTCTAACCCGTGAGGGGACAATGCCTGGTTGACAGTTTGACTGGGGCGGTCGCCTCCTAAAAGGTAACGGAGGCGCCCAAAGGTCACCTCAGGCTGGATGGAAATCAGCCGTGGAGTGCATTGGCATAAGGTGGCTTGACTGCGAGACTTACAAGTCGAGCAGGGGCGAAAGCCGGGCAAAGTGATCCCACGGTACCGTGTGGAAGGGCCGTGGCTTAACGGATAAAAGCTACCTCGGGGATAACAGGCTGATCTTGCCCAAGAGTTCACATCGACGGCAAGGTTTGGCACCTCGATGTCGGCTCGTCGCATCCTGGAGCTGAAGGCGGTTCCAAGGGTCGGGCTGTTCGCCCGTTAAAGCGGCACGCGAGCTGGGTTCAGAGCGTCGTGAGACAGCTCGGTCTCTATCCGCCGTGGGCGCAGGACACTTGAGGGGGGTTGGCCACAGTACGAGAGGACCTGGCTGAACAGACCCCTGGTTTGCCGGTCGTGACGCCAGTCGCGCTGCCGGGTAGCCATGTCTGGTTGGGATAAGCGCTGAAAGCATCTAAGTGCGAAGCCTGCCCCAAGATTAGGTGTCCCTCCCTCGCAAGAGGGGTAAGACCTCCGGAAGACCACCGGTTAACTAGGCTGCAAGTGTAAGGGCAGCAATGTCCTCAGCTAAGCAGTGCTAATCGGTCGAGCGGCTTGACCCATAAAAAGGAACGGCTATTTGGCCTCGGAATGTACGGGATCTGCGCGCGCTTTTGCGCCAGCGTGAGTTTGCCCCGCGTGCAGTCCGGATGTACCCTGAGGGCTGACGGACGTCAGTTGCGGGGTGGAGCAGCGGCAGCTCGTCGGGCTCATAACCCGAAGGTCGGTGGTTCGAATCCACCCCCCGCGACCATACTTCATCACGCAGCATGGCCCGCAGTCTGGGCGGCCAGGACGCAGCAGCGCAACGCCTGACAACTTCAACGTTCAGCGCGGTTCGAGACCGCCTGAGCCAACGTATATCGCTCTCTTGGTGGTAAGAGCGCGGTGGCACCACCCGTTCCCATCCCGAACACGGAAGTGAAACGCCGCAGCGCCGACGGTACTGCACTCGCGAGGGTGTGGGAGAATAGGTCACTGCCAGGGGGCTTATCTCGAAACAGACAGGGCTCCGATTTTTCGGAGCCCTGTCTGTTTTCTTGGCTCAGGCGGGCGGTCCAAGGTCTGCAGGCTGAACCGTCAGCGCAAGAATTAGGGTTGTCCGCCCAGTCGCTTGGGTCAGGCACCGCCGCCCTTGAAGACCTTATGCGAGCGCACCTGCCTGCTGCCGCGGCCTTAGCCATTGCCACATCGCCTTTGGGAACCCTCCAGCGAAGAAAGCTCCCGCCATCACGCTGTACACGATCGTGTTGAACGAGAAGTGCAGCCAGACCAAGTTGAAGTGATTGCCCAGGATGCCCGGCGTGCCATTCTTGCCCGACTCGATGAACTGGGCGATCTTGAACAGGTGCTCGACGAAGTGGTAGCTCTGGAACAGCAGGCCGAAGGTCATGAGTCCAAAGGCCAGCGGCACCTCGCGGCGGTTCTGCCAGAACCGGCCCTGCCAGTAGACCAGCCCGATGAGCAGCAGGAACGCGGCGTTATAGCCGACATGCACCGGCTCCACATCAAGCCATGTGCCCAGCACACCGGCACCCTTGGGGATGTCCAGCATGTACCTCTGAACGACTTGCGTGACGTGCTCGACCTCGTGGAAGCCCTGGACGAGCACGATCCCGAGCATCCCTGCCATGGCGGCCTCCGTGTAGCGTGACCTGACCATCCTTTTATCCCCCTGAATTGCGCCACGGGCGGAGACCTTGGTGCCAAGCTCCGCCCGGGTGCAGTACGTAGGCGCCATTCCCTCTGTGGCATTCCGGGCGGGCGCCGCGCCCGGAGTGGCTCTGACTCACCTAATCGTCGTCGTCGCTGTCGTCATCCCCTCCCACGCTGAGGTGGAATATTGTCCGGTTCTTGTCCTCCCCCGTCGGAGGCGGAGGCGTCTCGGGGATCCAATAGGTCACATAGCCTTTTGTGGCCGTGACCCCCTCGAAGATGCCGTCCGGCGCACCGGGCCCGTGGCAGCCGACGAGGAGCGTGCCCCTGGTCCCGTCCGAGTACTTGATTTGGAGGAGCGCGTACCCGTTAGCCCTCTCGTTTGTGTCGCCGATGTGGTCAACTACGGGCAGACCTCCGAACGTGGCAGCCTGAAGGTTCGCGAGCTCCCATCTCACCAGTCCGGTCACCTTATAGGTCCCACTGCCGGTGGACGACCCGGCCGCGTCAAAGGTCTCCCAGGTGCCGCCGCCCTTGGTAGCGCTCGAGCTCCCGCTTCCGCCTGCAGGAGCGACGAAGGTCCCACTGCCGGTGAACTTGATCTTGTGAGTAGTGCCGGCCAGCGCATAAGCTATCCCGCCTGGCTCGACCGTAAGAGGAGCGAAGTTCGGCACACTGATGATGTCCCATCGGACGTGGGCTGCCCCCGCTGCTTCAACCGGGGCAGGTCCGGCCAGGCTCTGAGTACCCCAAACGATCCCTGTAGTGAGCAGCGCCGTCAGCGCCAGCACACTTGCCACCACGCGTCGGCTTCTTATCAACCTGTGAAACATTTCGTCCTCCGTTACTTCGCGGTTTGGTATAACGACTTCCTGAACTCTTCCGTGGCGTCCACCTCCTTGTTAGCGAAGCTCCCCTTTTTGCTCTAAATACCTGCATCAGTCGTCATCTTCATCACCAGCGTCTGGACGCCCTTTGTGGTCGACGTTGATACGTCCGCTGGCCACTGTTTCAGCCGGCAAGTCGTAGTTGCCATTCCCGACGACCGTGTCGCCGGGCACGCCGTCAAAAGCGCCGATCACTGTCAGCTTGAAAGTGCCCTTCCCGGGGCCGCCCGGCCTGGCGGTTACGGTGTACGGCACGCCAGTGAAACCCGGGCCGTCGCCGATGTTGACTCTCGCCAGGCCTCCGAAAGTCACGCTCTTGTCAGCGTTGACATTCCCGGTGCTGACCGTCCCATCCACGAGCATGAGCGGCAGGTCCAGGAAATCCCAGCGGCCTGCCATCAGGCACTCAAAGTCTCCCTTCGCAGCTCCCCCGCCAAGGAGGTTCACATCCACCCAGAAGAAAGAGCCGTCTACTTCACCATCGCTGTCCAGATCAGCGCCAAATGTGCCTTCACCGGCGCCGGTCACACGAGCCAGAGGCCGGGCTGAAATTGGGGATGCCAGCAGCAGCGCCACGATCAACATCAGAATGGCGACCAACGGGAGTGCAATTTTCATGATTTTCATGACTTGACCTCATACATGATCCTGGAGTCCGATTGACTTGACCCGCGGCACGCCGATTATCCCCCTCAGCTAAGAAGAGAACACCGGCATCACCGCGGGGCGGGCCCAACGGATTAGGCCGGGACACCGCGGGGCCGAAGCCTAGGGGTGCAGGCGCGAGAGCATCATCCGCCGAAATGCTCAAGAATCGCGGAAGGTGGTCTGCGGGACTGGGTGGGCAGATATGCCCACGTCGTAGGCCGGTCTATCTGAGCGGTGGTCTCTCCGGCGAGCCCAGCTCCCTCAGGGCGAAGGCGGTCGCCTCGGCGCGGTTGCGGGCGCCTATCTTGGCGTAGACGTCGGCTATGTGGCGCTGCACCGTGCGCTGGCTGAGGACCAGTTGGACGGCTATCTCGCGGTTGGTCTTGCCATCGGCAATAAGCCGCAACACCTCTGCCTGGCGCGCTGTCAGGCCGTTCGGGAACTCGGGCTGGTCGCCCCGGCGCGCGGCGAGCTTCTCGCGCTGGCCCGCGAGCCTCGCCGCCAGCGGCTTCATGCCGAGCCGTTCAGCGATCGGCGCGCCTTCGGCCAGCAGTTCTCTCACCTTCGTCCCGTCCAGCCCGCCCGGTGCTGACAGCATCGTTTCTGCGTAGTCGTGGCAAGTCCACCCAAGCTCGGGCGCGTACCCAGCTTTCCGGCAGAAAGTCAGGGTCTGTTCGAAGTGCCTCGCCGCTGCGACATGGTCGCCCATGGTGCGGGACAGCAGTCCCAGCACGCGGCCCAGGTGGCACTTCATGTTTGGGAGCATCAGGTGCGGATAGCCCTCAAGCTCCCGGTATTGCTCAGCGGCTGACTGTGCGTCGCCCTGCACAACCGCAACCAGCGCCAGACCAACCTTGGCATCCTGCAAAGCGAACCTGAGGGCGTGTTTTGATGTCAGCACGACATCGGCAGCCTCACGGGCAGCCTCCGACCATTTCACCTCTGCCCGGATGTAATCCGCCAAAGCGACCGTGGACGCTGTCAGCGAGTACTCGAGGCTCGGTCCGCGTGGGGCGGCGCGCATGCTTTCCACCATCTGTGTGACGTAGGCCTCGCCTTCGTCGAAATCACCGACTTCGTATTCGGCGAATATCCGGCTGGCCAGGAGACGTACGTCTTTCGGCGACACGTGCAATCCCATCTCAACAAAGCGCCTCGCGCCAGTCCAGTCACCCACCGCCCGCGCAACAAGCGCGTGGACAACGCCCATGGCGGCGGTGTTGAACCTGCGCCGGTAGTGTCCTTCCGCAGTCGCGGGCAGGTCTCTCTCGCGGGCCCGTGCGCTCTGGAGGTCCCCGGTCACCAGACGCGCAATGACCGGCATCACCCCGCTCAGGCTGTTGGCCACTATCTCCGACAGGCCCGCGCCCCGAGCCACCTCCGTCGCTTTAGAGTCGAACTGGACGCCCTCAGCAAATTGAAGGTCGTTCGAGTAGGCGCCGCTCATTCCGAGCAGGGCACGGACCTCGAGCGCCTTGGCGTTCTCCCGTTGCGCGATGGCCAGCGCCCGGTTGAGAGCCTTCCGCGCCCCATCGGTGTCCGCCAGCTCTGAAACCATGGAGCCGGCATATCTGATCAGGAGGCTGGCCATCCTGGGTGAGTCGGGCGGCACGAGATGAAGCGCCCTCGCGAGCAACGAATTCAAAGGGCCCGGATAGCCAAACTGCTGGGCGAACGGATACTCAGCGATCGCCAGCGCGCTGGCCGTTTCTCCGGTCTGAACGTAGTGGTCAAATGCGGGCGCCGCGGTCGCGATCGCCAGGTGAACGTTGCCACGCTCCAGGTCGCCAAGCTGCGCTCGCGCCTTGCCGAACAATAGCGCTGCCGTCTCCGCGTCCATCGGCCGGCCCTCCTTCAACGCGAGGGCGCTCTCGAAGTGGGCCAGCGCCTCTTCGTGGGCATAGACCGCCAGTGCCTGCTCGCCCGCCAGCATCGAGTAGCGCAGCGCCTTCTCTGGGCCGGTGACGGTCTCCGCCTCGGCGTAGTGGGAGGCCAGCTCCGCGGCGTGCTCATCCGCGCCTTGCCCGTGCAGCGCCTCCAGCGCCTCTGCGACCTGAGCGTGCATCCGCACCCGCCTCGTAAGGGACAGCGACTCGGCAAGGGCGCGCTGGATAAGCGCATGGGTGAACTCGTACTCCCCGGGCCGCCCGGCGCGCTCGGCGATGACCCTGGCCGCGAGCGCTTCGTCGAGCAGATCGAACAGGCGTTGCTCCGGCCATCCGGTCCGGAGGTGCGCCAGCAACGCAACGCGGAAATCCCGGCCAATGACCGCGGCCAGGGCAAGGAGCTCCCTGCACTCCCTTGAAAGTCTGGCGAGCCGGTTGCCAATAACTTCTCTTACCCCCTCGGGCAGCCTGAAGCGCCAGGACTTCGGGTCCGCCATCCGCTCCGCGGTGAGCATGCCATCGGAGGCAAGGAGCCGCACCGTCTCCCGGATGAAGAGCGGGTTGCCTTCCGTCTGCCGTTGGACGAAGCTCACCAGTTCCGCCGCGGGCGCTACCCCTCCATATGCCGCCATGAGTTCTGCAGTGGGGCCCTGCTCAATCCCGCGCAAAAGCACCCTGCCGAACAGCCGCTGCCGCGTCAACTCGCCAAGTGTCCGGGACAGTGGGTGCCCGGCTGAGACCTCCACATCTCGGTACGTGCCAAGCAGGAAGACCTGCGCTGAGGCGATCTCGCTGGCGACAAACTCCAGGAGCCGCAGGGACGAGCCGTCTGCCCAGTGGAGGTCGTCGAGGATGATGACAAGCGGTCTTGTTTGGGATGCCCGTTTCAGGAAAGTAGCGATGGAGTCATAGAGGCGGAAGCGGGCCGACTCAGGGTCTGAGATGACGGGCGCAGGCTCGAGGCCGGCGAGCTTCTCGGACACTGCGGAGACCACATCTGCCACGACCGCTGCGTCTCTGCCGAGTTCGATGCGGAGCGGTTCTGCCTTGGAGGCCTCTACATGTGCCCGTATCACCTGCGCCCAGGGCCAATAGGGCGGCGCGCCGCGCTCTTCAGGGCAGCGCCCCCAGAACACTTCAGTCCCGCGTCCCTGTGCGATGCGGGCCAGCTCCTCGGCCGTCCGCGTCTTGCCTATGCCAGGCTCGCCGACGAGCATGACAACCCGGCCGTGGCCTGCGAGCGCGTCGTCGAGCGCGGCGGTGAGCTCGGCCATCTCACGCTCGCGGCCAACGAAGATATCTCGTGCGCTGGCCGGGCACATTCCACACCCCCCAAGGCTGAAACTGGGCGGCCACAGTCTATACGCCCGTCCAGTTCCGGAGCCAGAGCGGCGCGCCGTACAGCGCATCTCGCCACACAGTGCCGCCCCATACGGCATATGTGTGCCAGCCCCCATGGGCCAGCTACCGCCAGTGCGTACGATCTTCGGAATCATGGCCGCGCAACACGTCCGTCTGCGAGGGCAGAGGGTGGCCGGCCAGCGTTGCCATCCTGAAAGCGCGAAGACACCTTTGCGGTTGAGAACGCCCCCACTATAATGGGAGTTGGCTCGAAATTAGCCTGACCTCACCGCAAGGAGACCTTTTGACTACACAGGCAGAATCCCCCGCAAAAAAGACCGCCAACGGCTCTGGGGCGGCAACGATGGAGTCGCTGCTCGACCAGTTCGTGCCGAGTAAGTCCCTGCGCCGCGGGGACATTATCGACGGAGTCGTCATGGCAAAGGGGGCGGAAGGTCTCCTTGTAAACACGGGCTACAAGTCTGAAGGCGTCGTCCCGACACGCGAAATGAAGTCGCTCGACCCTGAGCAGGTCGAGAAGATCAAGGTCGGCGACGAGATCATTGCATACGTCATCGCCACTGAAAGCCAGGACGGCTCTGCGGTCCTTTCCATAGACCGCGCCCGCGGCGAGCAGGGCTGGCGCGTCCTCGAGAAAGCGATGGAGGCCAACGAGACCGTGAAGGGCCGCATCGTCGGCTCAAACCGCGGCGGCGCCGTTGTCGAGTCCGAGGGCGTGCAGGGGTTCATCCCGCTGTCGCAGCTTGTCGGCCCGGCCCGTGAGCTTTACATGCCAGGCGGAGAGGCGCCCAGAGAGGGCTTCGTCGGTATGAGTGTTGAGTTCAAGATCATTGAGCTAAACCGCAGGCGCAACCGGGCTATCTTCTCGGAGCGCGCTGCCATGCAGGCCTGGAAACAGGTGCAGAAGATGCGCCTGGTGCAGGAGCTGCAAGAGGGAGAGGTACGCCGCGGCCGCGTCGCCGGCATCTCCAACTTCGGCGCGTTCGTAGACCTGGGAGGTGCTGACGGCCTCATCCACATCTCGGAGCTTTCGTGGGAGCCGATAAAGTCACCGGAAGAGGTAGTAAAGCCAGGCCAGGAGATAGATGTCTACGTACTTAAGGTAGACAGGGAAAGCCTCAAGATCGCATTAAGCCTCAGGCGGCTCCAGCCCGAGCCATGGGTGGAGATCCAGAAAAAGTACGTGGTGGGACAGGTAGTAAAGGGCACTATCACCAAGCTGGCGAATTTCGGCGCGTTTGCCAAGCTGGAGGGCGGTATCGAGGGCCTGATACACATATCTGAGCTAGGCAACACCGCTATCAAACATCCAAAAGAAGTGGTACAGGAGGGCCAGGAGCTAGAGTTGAAGATAATCCGTATCGAGCCGGAGAGGCGCAGGCTGGGCCTTAGCCTGAAGCAACTCCTGCCAGGCGCGGAAGCTTCACCCGAGCAGCTGGCTGAGGGTGACACGATCAGGGGTTCCGGTATTGAAGAGATCCTTGAAAAGCCGCAGTAGCGTGGGATGCCAGGGATGGGCATCTTGCGCGGAGGCGAAATATGCCAAGCAGATTTGAAAAGTTCTCGGAACGGGCCCGGCGGGTGCTGTCGCTGGCGCAGGAAGAAGCGCAGCGCTTCAACCACAACTACATCGGGACTGAGCACATTTTGCTCGGGCTGGTACGCGAAACTGAGGGGGTTGCCGCGAAGGTCCTTGCCAACCTGAACGTGGAGCTCGTCAAGGTACGTTCGGCGGTCGAGTTCATCATCGGCCGCGGCGAGAGACCGGCCCCGGGCGAGATTGGCCTGACGCCGCGCGCCAAGAAGGTCATTGAGCTGGCTGTGGACGAAGCCCGCCGGCTGAACACCCACTACATTGGCACTGAGCACCTGCTCATCGGCCTCATGCGTGAGGGCGAAGGCGTTGCCGCGGGCGTGTTGGAAAGCCTGGGCGTCACGCTGGAGAAGGTGCGCGCTGAGACGAACAAGATCCTCAGCCAGAGCGCGTCCCAGCCTGGGGCTCAGCAGGCCAAAGCCCCCACCCGCACGCCTACACTCGACGAGCTTGGCGTGGACCTGACCACCATGGCGCGGGACGGCAAGCTGGACCCAGTAGTCGGGCGCGACAGTGAGCTGGAGCGCGTAATCCAGATCCTCAGCCGCAGGACTAAGAACAACCCGGTGCTCATCGGCGAGCCGGGCGTCGGCAAAACGGCCATCGTCGAGAAGCTCGCCCAGCAAATCGTAGCGGGTGACGTCCCTTCCACCCTCCAGAACAAGCGCGTAGTCACGCTGGACATGGGCGCGCTCGTCGCCGGGACGAAATACCGCGGCGAGTTCGAGGAGCGCCTGAAGAAGGTCATCAACGAGCTCAAAGGCTCCGGCAACTGCGTGCTCTTTATTGATGAGATGCACACCATGGTCGGCGCTGGCGCCGCAGAAGGTGCAGTAGATGCTGCCAACATCCTGAAACCCGCCCTCGCACGCGGCGAGCTGCAGGTCGTCGGGGCCACGACATCAGACGACTACCGCAAGCACGTGGAGCGGGACCCCGCGCTTGAGCGCAGGTTCCAGCCTGTCTACGTTGACCCGCCAGACGTGGCGCACACGCTGAGCATCCTGCGCGGCATCAAAAAGCGGTACGAAGAACACCACAGCCTCGAGATCACCGAGGAGTCGCTCGAGGCCGCTTCCCACCTGGCAGAGCGCTACATCACGGACCGCCAGATGCCGGACAAGGCGATTGACCTCATTGATGAGGCTGCCTCGCGTGTCCGCATCAAGAGCGGAACTGTCCCGAAGGCCCTGCGCGAGGCACAGAAGCTACTCGATCAAACAAAGCAGGACAAGGACAAGGCCATCGCTGCCCAGCAGTATGACGCTGCTGCGGAACTGCGGGACAAAGAGCTGAAGCAGACTGCCACCGTGGAGAAGCTGGAAAAAGAGTGGAAGGGCGCACGCCCGGCCGGTGAAAAGCTGCGCGTAAACGCAGACGACATCGCAGAGGTCGTCTCCATGTGGACCCGCATCCCTGTCACTCGCCTGGACGTAGAAGAGAGCCAGAGGCTCCTCAAGATGGAAGAAGCCCTGCACGGGCAGGTCGTAGGCCAGGACGAAGCGATAAGGACCATCTCGCGCGCCGTGCGCCGCTCCCGCGCCGGGCTGAAGAACCCGAAACGCCCCATCGGCGTCTTCCTGTTCCTCGGCCCCACCGGTGTGGGCAAGACGCACATTGTCAAGAAACTCGCGGAGTTCCTGTTTGGCTCCGAGGACTCCATGATCCGGCTGGACATGTCTGAATACATGGAGCGCCACTCGGTGTCCAGGCTGGTCGGCGCGCCGCCCGGGTACATCGGGTTCGATGAAGGCGGCCAGCTGACCGAGCAGGTCCGACGCCGTTCCTACACGGCCATCCTCCTGGACGAGGTGGAGAAGGCGCACCCGGACGTGTTCAACATCCTCCTGCAGATCTTCGAGGACGGCCACCTGACCGACTCGAAGGGCCGCAAGGTGGACTTCAAGAACACAATCGTCATCATGACGTCCAACCTGGGCTCGGACCTCATCCGCAACCAGCAGTACATCGGGTTCTCATCGGGTAGCGAAGAGCAGACCACGGAAAGGGAGTACGGACGCATGAAGGACAAGGTGCTGGACGAGGTCAAACGCGCCTTCCGGCCCGAGTTCCTGAACCGCATTGACTCGACAGTCGTGTTCCACTCCCTGAACAGGGACCACATCCTGGAGATCGTGGACCTGCAGCTCAAGGAAGTGCAGAAGCAGGTGCTGGAAAAGGGCCTCGTGCTCCAGGTCACAGACCGCACTCGTGAGTGGCTGGCCGAAAAGGGTTATGACCCCAAGTATGGCGCCCGCCCGCTCCGCAGGCTGATGCAGGACAAACTCGAAGACAACCTGTCCGAAGAGTTCCTGCGCGGCCGCTTCAAGCCTGGCGACGTCGTCGAGGTGGACATCGACACAGAAGGCAGCGTGACTATCACGACCCCCAAGCAGAAGGAAGCAGCGACGAGCGCAGGGTGAGCGCGTGGCCTCTTCGCCCTCTGTAGGGAGAGCGACTGAAGTAAGGTGGACATGCAAAGCGGGAGCCACGTGGCTCCCGCTTTGTTTTGTGCTGTTTCTATGGATCCAGTGACACGAGACTTTGCGGTATAGCGGAATAGTCCGATACTGCGCACACTGTCCGGTATGTCACGGCGTCAGGCGCCCTTTACTCATATGCGCAAAGCAGCTACAAGGCCCTTATACACCTGCCGCGACTGCGGCCATACGCCCGCGAAGTGGGAGGGCAAGTGCTCCCGCTGTGGGGCGTGGAACTCGGTTGAAGAGCGCGCTCCATCTACGACAGTGGCCGCAGAGCGCAGGCCTGTGGCGCACCTGCTCGCCCCGGAGACCGAGGCCGTCGAGCTGTCACAGGTCCCCGCCGACGGCGCGCCGCGCCTTCGGACCAGCATCGCTGAGTTCGACCGCGTGCTTGGCGGCGGCCTAGTCCCTGGCGCCACCGCCCTTATCGCAGGGGACCCCGGCATCGGGAAGTCCACGCTGCTCCTGCAGGTGGCTGCGGCGGTTGCCAGGTCAGGCACAAAGGTCCTTTATGCCACGGGTGAAGAGTCCGCGCCGCAACTCCGTGCCCGCGCACTCCGCCTGGGCACGCCCGGCGACGGCGTCCATATCCTGGCGACCGGTGACGCTGGTGAAATCGCCGCGCACATCGGCCACCTGCGGCCTGGGCTGGCAGTCGTTGACTCCATCCAGACCGCCCATGCCCCAACTGAAGACGGCGCACCCGGCACGGTAGTCCAGGTCCGCGAAAGCGCAGCCTACCTGTCGCAAGCAGCCCGTGCGCAGGGCGCCGCGCTGGTCCTCACAGGACACGTGACGAAGGACGGGGCCATCGCTGGGCCAAGGCTGCTTGAGCACATGGTGGACGCCGTGCTGCACCTCGAAGGCGAACCCGGAGGCGGACTGCGGCTGCTCCGGGGCGTCAAGAACCGCTTCGGGCCGACGGACGAGATCGGCGTGTTTGAGATGCGGGGCAACGGCCTGACCGAAGTCGAGGACCCCTCGCGCACTTTCCTGGCCCAACGGCAGGCGGGCCTGCCCGGGTCTGCCGTCGCCACACTCATCGAAGGGACCAGGCCCATCACAGTTGAGGTTCAGGCGCTTGTCACGTCCTCGGCTCTACCATCACCGCGCCGCGTGGCAAACGGCGTGGACATGTCGCGCCTGCTGCTGATTAGCGCTGTGCTTAGCAAGAGGCTCAAGCTACCGGTCGCCACAAGCGACATCGTTGTAAATGTCGCCGGCGGCCTGCGTGTGCGAGAGCCGGCGGCAGACCTGGCAGTGGCGCTCGCCATTGTCTCGAGCATCGTGGACCGCCCAGTAGACGCCGGCATTGCTGCCGCTGGCGAGGTCGGCCTCAGCGGTGAGGTGCGGGCCGTTTCTCAGCCGTCGCGCAGGTCAACCGAGGCCCGGCGGTTGGGGTTCAGGACTTGCCTGTTGCCTGAGAGTGGGTCAGACTCAGAGGCGAAGCAGGACAACCGCGCCGGGAATGGCGTTACGCGTGTCTCCAACATTGGTGATGCCGTGCGCGCCGCGATACCTGAGCCGGGCCGCTGAAATTCAATTGACTGCTACGAACACCGACCTCACGGCGCCGCACGCGCCAGCGCAGGCTGTACTCGACAAGCTCGACCGGCTGCGTGCGCTCCTGCGCGGCTACGGCGCCGCCGTCGTCGCCTATTCGGGCGGTGTCGACTCATCATTCCTGGCCGCCGTTGCGCACCAAACACTTGGCGCAAAGGCGGTCATTGTCACCGCAAAGTCTCCCAGCGTCGCGCCAGAGGAACTGGACGCCGCGGTGGCGTTGGCACGCGCCTGTGGCTGGGACCACCGTGTGATTGAGACGCGCGAGATGGCCGACCCCCGCTACGTGGCGAACGACACCCGCCGCTGCTACTTCTGCAAGGACGAGCTCTATACACGGCTGAACGAGCTGGCGCGTGCTGAGGGAATAACAGTTATCGCCAACGGCGCCAACGTAGACGACCTGGGTGACTATCGCCCCGGCATGGACGCTGCGAAACAATACGGTGTCTGCTCTCCCCTCATAGAAGCGGGCCTCATAAAAGCCGAGATCAGAGGGCTATCTCGCGAGCTGGGCCTCCCCACCTGGGACAAACCGGCGCAGCCGTGCCTTTCGTCCCGCATCCCTTATGGCACCCAGGTGTCACTAGACGCGCTGGAAAAGATTGGCAAGGCAGAGGCCGCGCTGCGCAGGGTGGGCTTCCGTGAAGTGCGCGTGCGCCACCACGGCGACGTTGCCCGCATCGAAGTGCCTGCGCCGGAGATCGCCCGCTTCGCGGACGCCACGGTGCGTGAAGCCGTGTTGAAAGGCATTCGCGCCGCAGGCTACCGCTGGGCCACCCTGGACCTCGCAGGCTTCAAGTCCGGCAGCCTGAACGAGGGCGTAACTGGCAAGAAAGAATAGCGCGCGAATTCGACCGCGGACGCATTGCACGCGTGGTGGTTCGCTATGATTCGCACGCCATGCCTAGCGGACGCGTCAAGCGACAGATCAACCGCCTCCTTGACCAATGCGGAAGCGCCAGAAACTACGGTCCACGCCCTGAATGGCAAGACCGTCGCGACTCTGTCATCCGACGCTGGGTCCCTGCTTTCACGGGAATGACGCCATAATCGCAGTAGTCATACAACGACGATACGACTCGCCTTCTTGTGCGGATCACCACCAGCGGCTTGGACACTTATCGAATGTAAAATTCCAGACTGATCTACTTCACGCAGGGCGGTGTCTTGTCCCCTCTCCCAGCGGGAGAGGATAAGGGTGAGGGAGAAGTCCTGACCTCGCGTTTGCTCAAACGCACCCCTCACCCCAGCCCTCT